>JAABUP010004335.1_pt1 | contig 23343 bp, 22 predicted proteins | sample 5559201 | NCBI WGS metagenome assembly JAABUP01 (sample SAMN10711887, study PRJNA513373) | rock metagenome | isolation source: Antarctica rocks | place: Antarctica | reverse complement strand
GACGTGGACGCGATCGTCTGTGCCAACGACCTGCTCGCCATCGGTGTGCTCAGACAGATGCGCGAGCTCGGCGTGAGCGTGCCTGACGACGTCGCCGTGACCGGGTGGGACAACATCCCCGACTCGGAGTACACCGCGCCGCCGCTGACCACCATCGAGGCCCACGTCGAGGTCATCGCTGCCCACACCGTCGACCTGCTTCTCAAGCGGATCGAGGACCCTGAGCGCCCCGCCGAGGACGTGATCGTCAAGCACGACCTGGTCGTGCGCGAGTCCTCCTCACCCGACGCCTCATCCACCGGTTCCCGGCGCGCGTCGTCGTTTTGATTGCGTGACGGCGTCTGGGGTAATCTGGCGCGTCGCGGCAGGGTGCACCACTGCGCGACCGAGGGTGATGACGGGCCTATAGCTCAGACGGTTAGAGCGCTTCCCTGATAAGGAAGAGGCCACAGGTTCAAGTCCTGTTAGGCCCACCATCACCACCACGAACAGCCGGAGGAGCCGCACATGCTCAAGAAACTGCTCGTCATCGCGGCCGCCGCCGCCGGTGCCGTCGCCATCCAGAAGGTGCGCGGCCAGCGGGCCGAGCAGGGCCTGTGGTCCGAGGCCACCGACGACGTGCGGTCGGCGCGCGAGCGCTGACTCGTTGGGGGCCATGGCGCAATTGGTAGCGCACCTGCTTTGCAAGCAGGGGGTTAGGGGTTCGAGTCCCCTTGGCTCCACCGCAGGTCGGAGCATGAAGCACTCGACTGCGTCGATTACGCGCGACTGACGTGTCAGGGGTGTACACGACCGCGTGACCGGCGGCGGCCGTCGGACGCGCCACCCTGACTCCCTGGCCGAGGGGGCTCGCCCGCGGTGACAACCACCCGACGGGGACCGCCGGCACCGAGCTTTTTGCAAGGTGCCCAATACCGTGCTGCTGTAGTGGTGGACCAGAAAAGGTGTCAAAGTCCGCAAGGTATGCCTGTGTGTCAGGGTCACCACGCTGGCTCGCGCCGTGCTTGGGTAATCCAGAGGTGGAGTGCCGCTTGCTTTACGTCGCCCGCGCGCCCGTCGTGGCTGGCTCGGGCCAGGAGTGTGACCACATTCCGGTATAGGGCGGTGTCGGGCTTGTCGTCCCCGCCTCAATCGCGTGCCACGCTAGCGCCTCGATCACCATGGCGTCGCCGGCTGCGAACGAATGCTGAGATGTATCCGTCATCATCCATCCATCCGGAACCGGCCACGACGTAGCCACCTCCCCGGTGTCGTGCGCGATCTGTTGGCTATTCAGCAGCTAGGGCCTGTGCTAATCTGCAGGCGCTTCGGCGCGTGATATTTGAGCCTAGCCACATCGAGCGGAGCCGCGTCAGCAGATTTTTGTGGCCTCTGACGTCAGGAGACGGTTGTGCCCTCTGACAGTCTCGCCTTCGAGGCGCTCGCCGACCCGACCCGACGCACCATCCTGACGCTGCTTGCCGCTGAGGGCGAGACCTCGGCCGGACAGTTAGCCGCGGGCATCGACGCGGTGAGTCGCACGGCGGTCTCCAGCCACCTGCGGATCCTCCGGTCGGCAGGACTGGTCGCGGAGCGGCGGGACGGCCGCTACCGGCTATACACGCTGGCTCCACGGCCGGTCGATGAGGTTATGGAGTTCCTGGCCCGGTTGTACCACGTCTCGCTTTTTGACCTCAAGCTCAGCATGGAGTCGTCAGGACCTGACGAAGGGTAGTAGCCGATGGGCAGGGTCGTCCTGGTCGCCGCGGAGCACGTTGCCGCGTCCCCCGCGGCGGTCTTTGCCATGTTCGGCGCAGGGCGGACGGACGCCGGGTGGCTCTTCGGCGCGACCTGCGACAGGGTGGAGCCGGGCGCGGCGGTCCTCTTCACGCTGCCGGGCGGGACGCCCGCAACCGGACGGATCACCGCGGTCGAGCATGGTTCACGCATCGTGATCCGGCACGAGGCGCCATGGCCGGGCTTGGTCACCTGCACGATGACGCCCGACGGCGGCGGCACCCGTGTGCGCGTCGTCGCCGAGATTGATGACGACGCGATCCGCTGGCTGTTGCGGCAGAGGGGTGTCCAGCCGCCGAGCCAGCGGGAAGCGGGCGGCCTCATGGTCGGGGCGCTGATCAGCCAGTCCGGGCCGGCCAGCGTCTACACGGCAGCCAGCGCCAACCTGGTCCGGCTGGCCGCGGGCGAGGTCAACGCCGATGGGGGGCTGTGCGGGCGCCCCGTGCACGTCGCTGTCGCTGACGACGGGACGGACCCGGCGACGGGGGTGGCAGAGGTGCGTCGGCTCGTAGAAGTCGAGGGCTGCTCGGTGGTGTTCACCAACGTCACCTCCGAGACCTTCCGGGCGGTGCAATCGGCGACCGCGGGGGCCGGTGCGCTGCTCATCCACACCCCAGTGAACGAGGGCGGCCGGGGAGGCGACCTGGTGCTGCGGCTCGGTGAGCGCCCCGCCGCACAGACGCGCCATGCAATCCCCCGGCTCATGGCCGAGACGGGCAGTCGGCGATGGGCGCTGGTCGGCAGCGACTACTGCTGGCCGCGGGCGACCAATGCCAGCGCCCGGGCTGCGATCGACCGTGGTCACGGCATGGTCGCCTGCGAGTGGTACGTCCCGCTCGGCACCCGCGATTTCAGCCCGCTGCTCGAGCGCATTGAGCGGTCCGGGGCCGAGCTGGTGGTGTCCTCGCTGATCGGCGCCGACGAGGTGGCATTCGAGCGGCAGTTCTACGACTCCGGCTTGCGCTCGCACTGCCGGACGCTGGCGCTGGCGCTGGACGAGGCGACCCGAGAGCACGTCGGTGACCGCGCCGCCGAGGGGCTGTGGACGGTCTTCGGCTACTTCCAGCAGATGGCGAGCACGGGCAACAAGGCGTTCCTGGGCCGCTACCGAGACTTCGCCGGCTCCTACACGCAACCGGTCTCCAGCATCTCCGAGTCGATGTACGAGGCGCTCCACCTCTACGCCCAGGCGGTTCGCTCTGTGCGCACGACCGATCCGACGTCGGTGGGGCGCGCGCTCGCTACGGCCCGCTTCGATGGCCCGCGGGGTCCGGTTCGGATGAACGGGCCGGCGCGCCTCGAGCAGCCGCTCTACCTGGCCGAGGCGGTGCCGGGCGGCTTCGCGATCCTCGACCAGGTTTGACGCGGACGCTCGCGCACGGCGGATCTGACGGTGCGCAGGACATGTCGAGATTCATTGACGCGTTGCGGAGCAGGTGGTTGACTTCCCAGCACCGCCTGCGCCGATTCTGAAGAGAAAGGGTAGCCCATGGCAGTCCAGCCCCCCTCGCGCGCCGATCTGCAGTCGATCGCGGACTCCTTCCACCTGCACTTCGACGACGCCGCGATGGCGACCATGGATTCTCTGGTCACCGGCGCTCTGGAGTCGTACGACGTCGTGGACGCCCTCGCCGAGCAGGACCGGCCGAGCGCGCCGAACCGTCCGTACACCACGCCCCAACCGGTGAACAACCGGCTGAACGGTTGGTACGTCACCGCCGAGATCACCGGCGCGGGCAGCGGCCTGCTGGCCGGCAAGCGGCTCGCGATCAAGGACAACGTCATGGTCGCCGGGCTGCCGATGATGAACGGCTCGCCTTCCCTTGAGGGCTTCGTCCCGGTTGAGGATGCGACCGTGGTCACGCGGATCCTGGCGGCCGGTGGCACGGTGGCCGGCAAGGCCGTTTGCGAGGATCTGTGCTTCTCGGGCGGCAGCCACACCGGGGCCAATGGGCCAGTGCTCAACCCGTGGGACACGACCCGCTCCACCGGCGGCTCGAGTTCCGGGAGCGCCGCCCTGGTCGCCTCCGGCACGGTCGACATGGCCATCGGCGGGGATCAGGGCGGATCGGTCCGTATGCCGGCGTCGTGGTGCGGCATCGTTGGTCTGAAGGCGACGCACGGCCTGGTGCCCTATACCGGCGGCTTTCCCATCGAGGCGACGCTCGACCACCTCGGTCCGATGGCCCGCACCGTGCAGGACACCGCCCTGCTGCTTAGCGCAATCGCGGGGCCCGACGGCCAGGACCCGCGCCAGGCCGGGGCACCGAGCGACGTCGACTACATCGCGGGCCTGGACGCGGGGGTGAGCGGCAAGCGAGTCGGAATCCTGCGCGAGGGCTTCGCGATCGCCGGCCTCAGCGAGCCCGAAGTCGACGAGGCCGTGCGGCGAGCGGCCCAGCGCTTCGCGGAGCTCGGCGTCGAGGTCGTCGAGGTCTCGGTCCCCGAGCACGCCGACGCGATCCATGTGTGGAACGTGATCGCGACGGATGGCGGGACGTGGCAGATGCTGCGCGGCAACGGCTACGGCTACGGCTACAAGGGCCGCTACAGCCCCGAGTTGATGCAGTACTACGCGGACGGCTTGGAAAAGAACTTCGACGCCGTGTCGCACACGGTTAAGTTCGTGGCGCTCTGCGGCCAGTACATGCTCGACCGCTACCACGGCACGCATTACGCGAAGGCGCAGAACCTTTCGATGCGGATCCGGACCGCCTATGATGCTGCTTTGCAGGACGTCGACGTCCTCGTGCTGCCCACGCAACCCATGCGGGCCACCGTCATCCCGGCCGCCGACGCCCCGATCGAGGAGTACGTCGGACGGGCCCTCGAGATGATCGGCAACACGGCGCCCTTCGACGTCACTGGCCACCCCGCGATCAGCGTCCCCGCCGAGGTCAGCGACGGCCGGCCGGTCGGAATGATGATTGTCGGCAAGCGCTGGGACGAGAAGGTCATCCTCAGCTTCGCTCGTGATTACGAGTCCCTCGTCGGTGGGTTTCCGGCTCCACCCGCGGCCGGCTGAGCCGACCGCTCCACCCACCGTCGCCCTTGAGAGGACCATCATGAGCAGCACTGCACGTCGTCACAGACGCCGGGGCCGCGCCGTCGGCCGCCCCTGCTCCGCTCCCGCCTGCCGTCGCCCCCCGAGAGGACCGTCATGACTAGTGCTGCTCGTCGCCCCAGACGCCGGGGCCGCGCCTTCGCAGTTCTCGGCACTGCCGCCATGCTCGCCCTCACCGCGGCATGCAGCGGGTCTGGCTCCGGGGGAGGCGGCACGGCTTCTGAGGGCGGTGGGAACAGCGGCGAGCCGATCAAGGTCGGCAGCATGCTTGACGAAACTGGACCGCTCAACATCTACGGGAAGGCCATGTCCGACGCCACCAAGCTGGCGATCAAGGACATCAACGACAAGGGTGGGGTCAACGGTCGGCAGTTGCAGCTGGTCTCGTACGACGCGCAGTCCGACAACGCGAAGTACACGCAGTACGCGACGCAACTTGCACAGCGCGACAAGGTCGCCGTCGTGATGGGGGGGATCACCAGCGCTTCGCGTGAGGCGATCCGGCCGATCCTGGCCCGCACGAAGACCCTGTATTTCTACAACGAGCAGTACGAAGGCGGGGTCTGCGACAAGAACACCTTCCTCACCGGCGTCGTGCCGTCGCAGCAACTCGCCGCGCTCGTGCCGTACGCCACGCAGAAGTACGGCAAGAAAGTGTACGTCTTGGCAGCCGACTACAACTACGGCCGGATCTCCACGCAGTGGGTGGAGAAGTACGCCACGGAGAACGGCGGCTCGGTCGTAAAGTCGGAGTTCATTCCGTTGGAGAGCAGCGACTTCGGCTCCGTCATCAACAACTTGCAGTCGGCACGTCCCGACGTTGTGATGTCGCTGCTTGTTGGCGGCAACCACATCGCGTTCTACCGGCAGTTCTCCTCCACCGGTTTGAGCGGAACTCTCCCGCTGGTGTCGGCGACGTTCGGCCTCGGCAACGAGCAGGTCGTCCTGTCGGCAGCGGAGGACAAGGGCGTGGTCATCGCCACGCCGTATATCCAGTCGCTGGACAACCCAGAGAACAAGCGGTTCGTGGACCTGTGGCACGCGGCGTACGGCGCGGACTACCCGTACATCACGGACTCGGCGGTGACGGCCTGGAACGGCTGGCACATGTGGGCCGCAGCGGTCAACAAGGCCAAGAGCGTGGACCGCGAGATGGTCACCAAGGCGCTCGAGGGCGGCATCAGCATTGACTCGCCGAGCGGCAAGGTGACCATGGACGGCAAGTCGCACCACGTGACGCAGAGCGTGAGCATCGGAGTGACTAACGACAAGAAGGGCTTCACGGTGCTGACCTCGAAGGCCGACGTGCCTCCGGCCTTCGAACAACAGGTTTGCGACCTTGTCGCGAAGCCGGACACCAACAAGCAGTTCACCCCCTAAGGTGCAGGTCGACCAGTTGGCCAACTTGGCCGTGTCGCTACTCACCAGCGTCGCGCTGTTGGTGATCGTGTCCATGGGCCTGGCGGTCATCTTCGGGATGATGGGCGTCATCAACCTCGCCCATGGCGAGTTCCTGATGCTGGGCGCGTTCTTCACGCTAAGCGGCGTTCGCGCGGGCCTGAACGTTTGGCTGGCGATGGTGGTCGCCTCGGTGGCGGTCGGGGTGGTCGGGCTGGTGGTGGAGCGACTGCTCATCCAGTTCCTCTACGGGCGTCTGGCCGCGACGATGCTCGCCACCTGGGGGCTCAGCCTCATCCTCGTCCAGGTCGTCGTGCTGGTGTACGGGCCTGCCACGCAAGGGATGCCGACGCCGCTGGGGAACCTGCGGATCGGGCGGTTCTTGCTCTCGGAGTACAACCTGGTGCTGATCGGTGCGGCGGCGCTGCTGCTCGCCGTGGTCTATTGGGTCTTCACGCGTACGCGCTACGGAACCATGGCGCGCGCCGCGACGCAGCTGCCGCAGATGGCCTCCGCGATCGGCATCAACGCCAAGCGGATCAACATGCTGACGTTCGCCTTCGGGGCTGCCCTGGCCGGCGCCGGGGGAGCGCTGCTCGCTCCGGTCGCCGGCGTCGTGCCGAGCATGGGTCAGGCGTACGTCGGGCGCGCGTTCATGACGGTCGTCGTTGGCGGTCCGGGTGTCCTGACCGGGACCGCCGCCGCGTCTGGCCTTCTCGGCAGCGTTGACTCCCTCGTGTCCAATGTCTTCTCGTCGTTCCTGGGCGCGGCGTCCCTGCTGGTCGTGGCCATCGTGCTCCTGCGTCTGCTTCCCACGGGCATCTCCGGTCGCCTGCGGAGGCAGCTGTGAGCGCCGCGCAGGATGCCGTCAAGCGGCCAGTGTTCCGGCTGCGACGGGGGGCCAATGCCCGGGACATCGGCACGGGCGCCGTGCTGCTCGCCGTCGGGTTGATGCTTGCCGTCACGGTGCCGGACTACCGAGCTCAGGAGTGGGCGCTGTGGCTCATCTACGGCCTGCTGGCCCTCAGCTTCACCTTCGTCTGGGGGCACGCCGGCATCTTCAGCTTCGGCCAGGCGGCCTTCTTCGGCCTCGGCGGCTACGCCTACGGCGTCACCGGCATCAACCTGTCTCTAACGACCAACGAGACCCTCTCTGGGCTCGTCGCCGCGGCCTTCGTGGCCGCTCTGCTCGCCGCGGCCCTGGGCTACTTCATCTTCTACGGCAACATCGGGGATGTGTACGTCGCCATCATCACTCTGGCGGTCACGCTCGTGCTGCTCACCGTCATGTCGAGCACTGCGGACCCGAAGTACCACATCCGGGACGCTGCCCTCGGCGGCTACAACGGCCTCGTCGGGGTGCCGCCTTTGATGCTGCCCGGGCCGGCCGGACCGATCCTGCTGGACTCCAACGCGCTATTCGCCGCCAGCACCGCTATCGCCGTGGTGGTCGCTGTACTGCTCAGCATCCTGCGCCGACGCCCGTTCGGGCGCATCGTCGCCGGCGTGCGGGAGAACGAGCTGCGCACGTCGCTGCTCGGGTACGACATCCGCCGCTACAAGCTCGCGTCGTTCGTCATCGGCGGCGCGGTCGCCGGTCTCGCCGGAGGTCTCTACGCCGCATGGGGGGTGTTTATCAACCCGGCCGTCTTCGGCCTGCAGCAGGCGGCTCTCGTGGCCATCTGGGTGCTCGTCGGAGGACGCGACTCGATCCTCGGTGCCTTCGTGGGAGTCGCCCTGGTGCAGGGACTGTCGACCACGCTCGGCGGGAGCGGAGGTTCGGCCACACCGATCGTGCTCGGCACGGTGCTCATCGCCGTCGTGCTCGCCCTGCCCCGAGGCGTGGTTCCGACGGCCACCACGCTGCTGCGCCGGTTCTTTCCCTGGCTGCGACCGTCGACCCCCCCACCGGCCGCGGCCGGTGGGGGGGCCGCAGCGGACATCCGCGCGGTGCTGTCCGAGCGTCGCTCGGGACTGCAGCCCCAACCGCTCGAGGCGGTGGACCTACACAAGTCCTTCGGCGGCGTGCAGGCGCTGCGCGGTGCGTCTCTCTCCCTGCCGGCCCGCAGCGTGCAGTGCCTCATCGGTCCCAACGGGGCCGGTAAGAGCACCTGCTTCAACCTGCTGACCGGTCGCTACCGGCCGACGAAGGGCAAGGTCCGGCTAGGCGCAACGGACATCACCCGCCTGCGCCCCGACCAGCGGGCCCGCCTCGGCATCGGGATCAAGCTCCAGGTGCCCAGCTACTACGCGCCGCTGACGGCATTCGAGAACGTCTGGCTGGCCGGCTATGCGCGGCTCGGCGACGTGCAGGCGGCCGACGCGCAGGCCAGGGCGATCCTCGATTGGCTTGGACTGACCGACAAGTCCGCCATGCCCGCCGGCTTCCTGTCGCACGGCGAGCACCAGTGGCTCGAGATCGGCATGGTCGTGGCCGGGGAGCCGGTCGTCATCCTGTTGGACGAGCCGACCGCCGGTATGAGCCGCGAGGAGACGCTGCGGACCGTGCAGCTGGTCCGCACCCTCGCCACCGACGCCACGGTCGTCGTCGTCGAGCACGACATGGAGTTCGTCCGGGTCCTGGATGCCCCAGTCACGATGTTCCACGAGGGGACGGTGTTCGCCCGTGGCAGCGTGGAAGAGCTCCGCGTGGACGACCGCGTCCTGGACATCTACCTAGGAAGGACGGCGACGTCGGATGTTGCGGGCTAAGGGGGTTCGCGCCGGCTACGGCACGACACCGGTCCTGCAGGACCTGGAGTTCTCGGTCGGAGCCGGGGAGCGGGTCGCGGTGCTGGGACGCAACGGCGTCGGGAAGACCACCCTTCTCAGGGCCCTCATGGGCGAACTCCCGCTGATGGCCGGGACCGTCACCTTCGACGGGCAGGACGTCAGCCGGCTACCCGCCTACGAGAGGGCCCGACGCGGCATCGCGTACGTGCCGCAGGGACGCGACATCTTCCCCGCGCTCACCGTGATCGACAACCTGCGCGTTGCGGCATACGGCACCCGGCGCAAGGACTGGAAGGCCACCCTCGACGATGTCCTCGACCAGTTTCCAGTGCTGCGCGAGAAGGCCAACCTCGCCGGCTCCGGACTGAGCGGTGGCCAGCAGCAAATCCTCGCGCTCGGACGAGCGCTGATGACCCGCCCGCGCCTACTGCTGCTTGACGAGCCGACCGAGGGCATCCAGCCCTCGATCGTCAGCTTGATCGCGACACACGTGCGCGACGTCAACGAGCGTCACGGGATCACGGTGGTGATCGTCGAACAGAACCTCGAATTCGCGACCCGCGTCGCCTCGCACGCGAACATTATGGAGAAGGGCAGGATCGTCCGGGACCTGTCCAGCATCGACGTGCTCGCCGACCGTCAACTGCAGCACGAGTACATGGGCGTCTGAGTGCGGCGGACGTCACCAGAGCAGGAAGAAGGAGCACAGCATGGCCGAGGGATCACTGGTGAACGAGGACGCGGTGCGGGCCCTCGCCCGGGCCGCGGCGCTGCCGTTCGCGGAGGACCGGATCGCGGCCGTCACTGCGCTGCTCGGCGACTGGCTCGCTGCGGCGAACGACCTGAGCCGGACCATGAGCGCGCCTGAGCACCGCGGAACCGCGCCGATCACCGTCTTCGCCCACCCACCCACGGACCCGAAGGAGTAACCGGATGGCCGACAACGACGTCCTGGAGCTCTCGCTCGCCGAGGCCGCCCGTCGGGTCACCGCCGGCGACGTATCGCCGGTCGAACTGATTGATGCCTGCCTGACCCGCATCGACGCGGTGGACGCTACCCTCTGCGCCTACATCGATGTCTACCGCGACTCGGCTCGTCGCGTCGCGGCCGCCGCCGAGACCATGATCAGGGCCGGTCACCGGCTCGGTCCGCTGCACGGGCTCCCGATCGCGCTCAAGGACAACATCGGCCTCGCCGGCCTCGTCACCACGGCCGGCAGTAAGGTGCTCGCAGACTGGCGCCCAAGCGAGGACGCGACCGCCGCGCAGCGCCTGAAGAGCGCCGGAGCGGTCATCATCGGCAAGACCAATATGCACGAGTTCGCCTGGGGCGGAACATCGGCGAATCCACACTACGGGTCAGTGCGCAACCCCTGGGACGTCGAGCGCTTCCCGGGCGGCTCCAGCGGTGGCTCGGGCGCTGCTGTCGCGGCTCGCACCTGCTACGGGGCCCTGGGCACCGACACCGGCGGCTCGATCCGACTGCCGTCCGCCGTCAACGGGATCGTGGGGTTGCGACCGACGATCGGCCGGGTGAGCAACTTTGGCGTCGTCCCGCTCGCCTGGAGCATGGATACGGTCGGGCCGATGACGCGCACGGTCGAGGACTGCGCGCTGCTGTTCTCCGCCATCGTCGGGCACGACCTGCGCGACCCGGGTAGCGCCAATGTGCAGGTGGTGGACTACTTCGCCGACCTGCGGCGCGGGGTTGAAGGGGTGCGGATCGGGGTCATCCCCGACTACTTCTTCCACCACCTGCAGGCACCGGTGCATGCAGCGGTGATGGCCGCGCTGGAGACCTTCACAGGGCTGGGCGCCCGTGTCGTCGACATCGAAGTGGAGGGTATCCACGGCAACATCTCGGCCCAGCTGACCGTAGAGGCGTGCGAGCCCAGCACATACCACCAGCGGTGGCTGCGCGAACGGCCGCAGGACTACGGCGAGGACGTCCAGCTGCTGCTGCAGGCCGGGGAGTTGCACCTCGCGACCCACTACCTCCAGGCGCAGCGCTACCGCGCTCTGTTGCGCGCTCGCTTCCTCGAGGCCTTCAAGTCGGTTGACGTCTTCATCTGCCCGACGCTGCCCTTCACCGCGACCCGGGTCGGGGAGACGCTCGTGGAGATCTCCGAGGGGGTGCCAGAGGACATGCTCTCGGCGATCATGCAATTCACCGGTGTCCCGTCGCTGACCGGCCTGCCCTCGCTCAACGTCCCGTGCGGCTTCGACGGCGACGGGCTGCCGATCGGCATGCAAGTCATCGGCCGGCCGTTCGACGAGGCCACTCTGTTCCGAGTGGGTGCCGCGTTCCAGGGCGCCACCGACTTCCACACTCGCGCGCCGGCGTTGTAAACAAGAGCGCACGCGAAGGGCCGTCGGACGCGGCCCACGGCCCCCTAGACCGCGGTTGAGCCTGAGCTCAGACGTGAAGGAATCGTCGCGGAGGCCACGCCACGGACGGGCATGAACGGGCAGATGGGTGGATAGAGGCTTCACGGCCCGCTCGATGATCTCCTGATGGTCTTGAGTCTGTCCCAACATTGTCGTGACCTCCTCACCCGTAGGTGTCTGAGCGACCACCCGCAGGAGCCGCAACGGGTTGGTACACAAGCTAACCCGCGTGCTCGAAGCAACACTGAAGGGCCCAAGGCGCAGCTCCCAGCGTCCGACTGGATCCCGGCCTCAAACGGACCAAGGAGCAACGACGTCACCGGGCAACCGTGATCCCATTTCAGCCCGGAACGGGCCGCCCGCCAGGGCGATAGAAGACTAGAAGGCCCGTGCCGGCGGTACCCGTGTTTCGGAGCCACCTGCGCGCCCGCCAAGCGCGCCAACGCCCTCTGCCTCTCCTTGGCCCTCATCGGCTATCGGGACCATGCCCGTGCCGGGTCGCGAATAGGATCCGACAGTCGGCTCGAGCCCATACGCCGGCGTGTTGGTGCCGGGCGGCGACGGAAGGGCTGACGTAAGCCGGGGCGACTGTTAGGTGGTCATGTCCGATGTGCACGCGGCGCGCGAGGAAGGCGCGGCGTCTTCAGGTGGCGCTGCCGAGCGACGGCAGCCGCCACACGGCGCGCATCCTTGACGAAGGGAGTGGACGCAGACACAGCCGCTGCCATGACTGCTTCAGGGAGGCCCTTCCGGAGGTGCTCTACGCGATCCACGGCTTCCCCCGCTTCGAGACCGAGGGAGAGCCCGACAGAAACCCAGTCCTCGACTGTGACGTCGCGGACTTGCCAGTTGCGTCCTACCTTCATCGAGCCACGTACCGCCTCACCCTTCGTGAGGTACGGGGCGTAGGACGCGACGTCATAGAGGGGGGCCATTGCGACCCGCGGGCCACGCAGCAGCAGGGAGTAGTTCTTCGCATGGGCGTCAGTCCCGCCAACGAGGACGTTGAAGGCAAGGGCCTCGAAGAACGCCGACCTCACGGCATCACGGTCCGGCAGTGCAAGGGTAGAGAGGAGGGAGGCAACGTTCTTGACGCTGGGGCCGCCATCTGATTGGTACTTCTTGAACGGCGGGTAGCTCATCGCTTGGAGAAGATCTTCTTGGTGTAGACGAAGCCAGACTCCGCCACGTCCACGGCCTCGATCGTAGCGGGTGGAGACCAGTGTCTTGGCCCCGCCGAAATCAACTAGCTCAACCTCGGCGACTCGGAGCCCAAGCAGACCCGCGGCATGAAGGCACACGAACTCGTTCACGTGAAGATCGGCGAAGCGGGTGTCTTCCCGCGCCGGCTTGAGTATGTGTGTTGTTGGAGTCGAGTCCTCGGGGACACCCCACCCGCCGTCGTCCAGGCGATGTAGGGCCACCTTGTTCTGCGCTCCAGCGAGACTCCACCGGCCCGAGCTCTCGCCGACTTGCCAGCCATCATCACGGACAGTCAGCGTGAGGAGAAGTTCGGAAGCCTCACGTTCGGAGAGGCGGCGAACGTTCCCCGTTCGCTGTGCTGCGTCTGGTGGGTAGACGTCGACGGGTAGCACCTGGACGGCCCCGGCGGCGTCGCGCCCGACGTGACGAAGCAGGGCGAACGGATTGCGTGGTGATACCTCGAATCTGCGACCCCACTCCTCCCGGACGGCGAGGTTGTCTGGAAGCAGCCCTTCCAACCAGGCGGAGACAACACGGTTGGAATGCCTCGATCCACTTAGCGGCATCGACAGAGATAGCGGGGTTGGGCTACGACGCGCGCTGTAGGTGCTGTCGTAGGTGAATGTCATGGCACCGCCCGGTGCTTGTGCCAACTGGCCGGCGAGGACGCCATCGAGGTAGACATTCAAGTACGACGTCATGAGTCGTTCTCGAAGAGGCTGGTAAACGGGTCCTCGTCCTCAGTTTCGGACTTTGGCGCGGCGACCAACTCGACAGCGAGGCCCAGCGCGCCGAGTAAGTCCAGCACCTTGCGCAACTCGGCAGACGGGTTCTTTCCCGACTCGAAGCGGGAGAGCCACTGACGGGAGACCCCAGCTTCATCTGCCAGCGTCTGCTGGCTGAGCCCAGCCTCGCGGCGCGCGCGGCGCACCGCGGCTCCAAGGTCTCGGACTGTGGTGAGCATGGATCGTGCCCTCCGTGACGCGGAACTTCAGTGCCGCGCCTGGGCGACATCTCTAAATGTCACGGTACCACGACATTTCGCTTTGTCGTCGTACCGCGACATTTCTGTTTGTCATGCCTCTGCGACACCTCCCTGTACACCGGAGGCGACGACGAAGAGCAACAGGAAGACGAGGTTGGCCCTCGAAGTGCAATCAGGCGAAAGAAGGGCACCGCCCCGCGCACTCAAGGGAGGTGGAAACAAGAACCTCTACGTGATGCTCGCCTTCTTAAGGAACAGTCAACTCTCCGGCGAGCCGCGACCGGGCCTCCCGCGTGCTGAACGACGACACGTGGGAGTAGACCTCCATCGTCAGGGCGATCCGGCTGTGGCGCAGGACCGCCATCGCCACCCGCGGGTGGACGTCGAGCGCGACTAGGAGGCCGGCGCAGGTGCGTCGCGTCGCGTGAACCGGGATGACCCGGACGCCGGCCTTCTCGGCGCGGCTCTTGAAGGCGCGGCCGAGGCGCTCCGCCAGGCCCGGTACGCCGGCATCCCTCTCGCGGCCCTCGACGAGACCGTCAGGGGCGTCGTCGAGCGGGTGATGCGGCAGCTTTCCGTCCCCCTGGACGCCGTGCGCGGCCTCAGCGAGCCCGCGGTCCTTCGTCGTCCGGACGGTGACTCGGTCTACACCGTCCATGGCAGCGCCAGCTTTACCTCGACCGCGATCCTCGACGCTGAGAGCCGCCTGCCCGAGGCCGTCGAGCGCGCCGACGGACACGTCGCCCCGAGGTTTTCGTCGATCTCGCCGTCCGCCGGGCCATCGAGGCGGGAGTGCCCTGGACGTGGGCCAGGCCGAGCAGCGACGGCACCAGTCGCCGGCCGTCGCCGCGACCAGCACGGCAAAACACGGTCGCGAACGGTAGCCGGGGCCGGCATACCGGCCGGCGGTATGCGGCGCGGGTAGCACGCCGCGTACCCAACACGCACCACATGCCCACCAGCACTCGTCTCTCCCATTCGAGCACTCCGACAGATTTCTCCTTAGTTCACAGATCTTCGCCGACCCGGTCAGGCGCAGCCGGCTCGGGTTGTTGCCTTGCGTCGGACCGCTCGGGCACGGGTACCTGAAAGCAGACAAGGATGGAGGAGATCGTCTGGTACTGGCCGATGAGGCACAGGATCGCTATCACTCCGGCCGCACCAAAGGTCGCGATGGCGTCGCGATACAGCGGGTCGGGCACGACGTGGTCGATGAGGAGGCTGTTCGTGAGCCGATATGCCACAGCTGCCTCGTCGCTCACGGCTTGCGGCGCCCTCCCCTGAACGATGGCTTCGATCGCCCGGTCCGGAATGCCCACGACGCGGGCGGCCGACATGTGCGCATCAATCTCGTACTCGGCCGACCAAGCCACGCCTACGGTCAGTATCACGACCTGCCGGACGTCGTCGGCCATTCCGGACCGGGCGATCTGGCTCGTCCACTGGCCGAGCCCTGCCGCAATGTTGGGAACGCGGAGCATCGCGTTGAACGGGCCGACGAAGCGCCCGTCGTCGAGCCTGGCCGTGAACCCGCTCTCCGCGGCTTCCGGCAAGACCGTCCGCGCGAGCCCCTCGTACACCTGCTGCTGCTCAGCGTCGAGATCGGCTCGGTCGAGCAACGGCAGCCGACCGCCCAGCCGGTCAGCGTTGTCTCTGCCTGATGTCTCCACGGCATCCCTTTCGGTAGTTCTGGTCGGCACGTTGCCGGCCATCCCGCGCCGAGCCAGGCGGAAAACGCAGGGCTGGCACTTCCATATGCTGTTTCGTCATGGAGTGGTCGTCGACCTCGCTGCGGTTGCTGCGGGCGATCGCGGAATGCGGGTCCTTCACCGCGGCCGCCGCCGCGCTGGGTTACACGCAGTCCGCTGTGTCACGACAGATCGCTGTACTGGAACGCGCTGTCGATGCTCGGCTCTTCGAGCGGCGGGCTGCAGGGGTTCAGCTCACCGCTGCGGGCGTGACACTTCTGCGGCACGCTTCGGTGGCGCTGGACGAAGTCGACCGGGCCGCGCGCGTCGTGCAGGGGGCCGACCTGAACGGCGGCACAGTACGCCTCGGTGTCTTCACGAGCCTGGGTGCGGTCCTCGTGCCCGCGGCCCTCAACCGGATGCGGCGACGCCTCCCCGACGTCGAGGTGATCACCCGAAGGCTCGACCCCCGCCCTCACCCGGAGCCTGCGGGCCTCCACGTTGGACCTCGCGCTCATCTCGTCTCGACCTCCTTACCCGGCTCCCGATGACCTGGATCCACCTCTTGAGCTCGACGTCTTGCTCGAAGGTCACCTGCTGGTCGCGGTGCCTGCGTTCGGAGATCTCGGAAGCGACGGTGCGGTGACTCTCACGGAACTGCAGAACGCAACATGGATCTCGAGTCCGCAGACCTCGAGCGAACCAGGGTTGGGGGTCTGGCCCGCGCTTCCGCGGCGGCCGACGATCGGGCATCAGGCGCGGGACTGGCTGTCGAAGCTGACCCTCGTCGCGGCGGGATGGGGCGTCACAACGCTGCCTCCCTATCTTGTCGGGTTGGTGCCCGACGGAGTGCGGTTGGTACGCGTCTCCGATGGAGCGCTCGTCTCCCGCCGCGTCTTGCTCGCGCGGCTACCGGGCAATGCAACCGCTCCGGTGACTGAGCTCGCCGACTGCCTGCGGGAGGCGGCAGGTCGCCTGCCTCTCGGTTGATCGCCCTCGCGAAGCCGCTCGAGCTCTACCTCAGGGCTTGGACGGCACCTTGGCGGGAGCGATCCGGTCGTCGAAACCGGTGGCCGGGTCGAGCCTGCGACCGTCGGCCCACCAGTTCGCCGAGGGTGACTCAACGACGTTGATGTAGATGTCCCTTGTCCCCAGGCCGGTGCGCCTGGCGAGGTTGTCCACTGATCGCGCGGTAGAGCTGCTGCAACACCTCGGCGGGGCGCGCGCCGAAGTAGGTCTGGATGAAGATCGCCTCCGGACGACGATCCAGACCGAACGCGACCGGCGCCGTGATCAAGTCGTCGTCGTCCAGCTCGTGGAAGATGTGGTACTTGTCGTCGTCCGGGATTCCGAGTACGTCGACCAGCGACAGGTGGATCGAGTCCGAGATCGCCCGTCGATGCTCCGGCGTACTCCCCTTTCGCAGATAGATCTTGGTCATCGGCATGGCGCAGCTCCTTCGTGTTTACGCGCCGGCCAGTTCGGCCGGCCACGCCCCAACTAAACCTCGAAAGACAGCTATGCGTCCAACGAGAGTTCGACATGACCGACATGCGTAGGATGCATGGGTGGCGTTTCCAAGCGCAGCGCAGCACCGCGCTGCTCCTCAACCTCGTCGAGCTGATCGTCCGCAACCTCGGCTCCGACTACCGGGGTAAGCGACCCTCGACCGCGTGGAAGGTGGGCTGGGACCGGCCATCATCATCCGGTCTGCCCTGCCGGCATCCGGTCTGCCCTGCCGGCGTTTCTCGGGGGCGTCGCCCTGACCAACGACGTCCGCGGACTGCTGATGCGCCAAACGGCCCCGGCTCAGCGGTCGTTCAGCGCCGCCAGGTCGGCATCGCTGAGGTGGACGTCGGCCACGGCGAGGTTTTCCTCGAGGTGCGCGAGCGACGAGGTGCCCGGGATCAGCAGGATATTGTCGGCTTTAGCGAGCAGCCACGCCAGGCCCACCTGCGCCGGCGTCGCCCCCAGGCGTCCGGCGACCTCCTTGACCTTGGGGTCGTCGGGGACCTTGGGCATGCCGGGAAAGGCCGATCCCAACGGGAAGTACGGCACGAACGCGATGCCGGCCCCGATGCAGTGCTCGAGCACGCCGCCGTCGTCCTGGGCGAGCAGGCTGTAGGGGTCCTGCACACAGGTGATCTCGGACGAGACCGCTTCCACCTCCGCGAGCGGGGCGGTGGAGATGCCGATCCCTCCGATCTTGCCCTCGTCACGAAGGGCGATCATCTCGGCCAGCTGGTCCTCGACGGGGATGTCCTGTTCAGCAGGCACCCCGTGCTCGGACATCCGCCGGATGTTGACCGCACCGAGCTGTTCGACTCCGAGCGTGGTGAGGTTTTCCTCGACGGCGGCTCGTAGCTCCGCCGGCTTCTGCGCCGGCAGCCACGCCCCGTGACCATCGCGCAGAGAGCCCACCTTCGAGACGATCACGAGGTCCTCCGGGTACGGGAACAGCGCCTCACGGATCAGCTCGTTGGCGACCCTCGGCCCGTAGAACTGCGCCGTGTCGATGTGGTTGACCCCTGCGTCGACTGCGCGACGCAGCACGGCGAGGGCCTGGTCGTGGTCTCTCGGCGGCCCGCTGACGCCCGGCCCGGGGAGCTGCATCGCTCCGAAGCCGACGCGCCCGACGGTTCTGCCGGCAATCCGGTATGACGAGATAGTCATAGTTATCTCCAACGTTGGGGTTGCGAATGGCAATGCTAGCAGCCGGTATGCCGCAACCGCAACGTTGGAGATTGGGTCGCCTACGCTAAGGGGATGGCCTGGGACACCGAAGGAACCCGGCGACGGCTCAGGGAAGCCGCCACCGTCGAGTTCGCCGAGCGTGGCCCCGACGGCACGACCATGGCCCGGATCGCCGAACGTGCCGGGATCAACAAGGAACGGCTCTACAAGTACTTCGGTGACAAGGACGCCCTCTTCGAGACCGTCCTCGCCGACGAGCTGGAGAAGCTCGCCGCATCGACGACGCCAGCAGCGGAGGGCCTCGCGGACATCGGTGAATGGGCCGGCCGCAGCTTCGACTACCACGCCGCACATCCCGAGCTGGCTCGCCTGTTGCACTGGGAGGGGCTGGCCGGCGCTCGGGTGGCCGATCTGGTGAACCGGACCCGGCACTACCAGGACAAGGTGCAGGCGGTCGCGGCTGCCCAGCGCGCCGGCATACTCGCGGACGACCTCGACCCGGCGCACCTGGTGTTCCTCATCCTCGCCTTGAGCGCGTGGTGGTTCTCCGTGCCCCAGGTCGCGCGCATGCTCACCGGCGCCGCCGACGACGACGCGGCCGAGTGCGCGCGGCGAAGGGCGACAGTGGTCCGAGCGGCCCAGCGCCTCGCCCTCCCTGCGAGTGAGTCACCATCGCCAGGTCGATGAGCTGCCGACCGGCTGGGCACAAGCTCGCGCCAGACGAAGTCGGTGTCGGTGAGGAAGGCGCGCAGCGCCCGCTCTCCGGCTCCTCGCGCACCAGCTTCACGAGCGCCGAGGCGTCGAGGTGGAAGAGCGCCAGCTCAGCGCTCCCCGCGGACCTCGTCCAGCGCCCGGCTGAGGGCGTGGGGATCCCCGTCGAGGCTGAGCGGCTTCGGCAGCCGGCCCAGGAGCTCCCTGCGGGTCTGGGGCAGTCCGCTTCGCCCGCCAGGCGCGGTGCGCACGGCCAGTACCTGGTTGACCCCGAGCCGGTTCGACTCGAAGCCCAGCGCCGACCCGGCCATGTAGAGCCGCCAGATCCGCGCGCGCCCTGGACTGGACAGAGCCACCGCCCGATCCCAGTCGCGCTCGAGGTTCGTCACCCACTCGCGCAGGGTCAGCGCGTAGTGCTCGCGCAGCGACTCCACGTCGCGCACCTCGAACCCCGCCGTCTCCAGCACATCCACCATCGTCGACAGAGGCTCCAGCTCGCCGTCGGGGAAGACGTAGCGGTCGATGAACGATGTCTTGTCGCCCTTCGGGTCCCCGGGAGGTCCTGGCCGGCGTGAGATGGCGTGGTTGAGCAACCGCCCGCCGGGAGCCAGCAGCGCGTGGAGGCGTCCGGCATACTCCGGCAGCTGAGCCATGCCGACGTGCTCCGCCATGCCGATGCTGGCGATCGCGTCGTACGGCCCGTCGGGCACGTCGCGGTAGTCCTGGACCCGGATCTCGACGAGGTCGCCGAGGCCCTCCTCCGCCACCCGTTGCCGCGCCCACGCCGCCTGCTCCTGCGAGAGCGTCACCCCGACGGCCCGCACGCCGTACTCCTTGGCCGCGTGGATAACGAACCCGCCCCAGCCGCACCCGACGTCGAGCACCCGCATGCCGGGCTGGAGCCCCAGCTTGCGCGCGACGAGGTCGAGCTTGGCCCGCTGCGCATCCTCCAGCCCGTATGCCGTAGACGGCGCCTTCTCGAAGTAGGCGCAGGAGTAGACCATCGACGGACCGAGGACGAGCCGGTAGAAGTCGTTGCCGACGTCGTAGTGGTGGGAGATCGCCTTCGCGTCTCGGCGGATGGAGTGGAGGCGGCCGCCGAGCCGGATCTCCTCGGCGGGCGGCTTCGGTGGCCGGCCCAGCGCGCCGAGCCGCAGGACCGCCTTGGCGACGGCGGCAGTGGTCTCCGGGCCGATGTGGACGCCGGGACCGCGTTCGGGGTCGGCGAGCTCATCGAGGAGCTGCATGGCGGTGAGCAGGTCGCCCTCGATTTGGACGTCACCGGAGACGTAGGCGCGGGCGAAGCCGAGCTCGTTCGGTGCCCACAGGAGGCGCCGCAGTCCACGCCGGGAGGTGAACCGCACGTGCAGCGCGGCGTCGGCCGGCCCGAGCGAGCTGCCGTCCCAGCAGTCGATCCGGATCGGCAACCCCGTCCCGATCGTCGTGCGGACCAACGGTTCGAGCACCTCGGCGACAGTCAATCCGGCCTCTTCCTGAAGAAATCCGCCGACGTGTGCCGACCGAGTACTGCCGCGGCGACAACCCCTCGAGCGGCAACTCGATTCCCGAGAGCCTCAGCGGCAACTCGATTCCCGAGAGCCTCAGCGGCAACTCGATTTCCGAGAGCCTCAACGGATACCGCGGTGGCCCCACACGGCATACCGGGCGGGCGCCGCTCGGAAGGCAAGCTCAGAGCGAGTCCCCGAGCTGGCCGGCGGCGTGGACCACCTGCTCGCCGAGCTGCGCAGGGTCGGGATCGCCGACGAAGATGACGGCGACGGCGGCGACGCAGCTGCCGGCCGCGTCGACGACCGGGGCGGAACACGACTTCATCCCCGAGATGACCTCCGACTCCGAGAAGGCCCACCCCCGTTCGCGAGCCAGGCCGACCTCGCCGCGCTCGCCTCGCACCGCTGGGGCTCCGGCGAGGAGGGCGAGACCGGGCGCGCCCTGGGTGACGGGGTGGCGACCTCCCGGGCGATACGTCACGTGGGCCTGTGCCGACCGCGGCTCGACGACGACGACGGTGACGGCCTCGCCGTCGTCCCTGACCACGAGGAAGGCCGTCATCTCGGTGCGTTCCGCGAGCGCCTCCAGGACGGGGTGCGCGGCTACCCGCAGGTGGGGCACCACGCGCTGCGCGAGCAGGGCCAGCCCGGTCCCCGGCATCCATCGCCCCTGTGGGTCGCGGGTCACGAGACGGTGGTCCTCGAGGGTGCGCAGCATCCGGTAGGCGATGGACCGGTGCAGGCCCGTGTGAGTCGCGATGGCGGCCGAGCTCACCGGGCGAGGGCTGCTCGACACGAGCTCCAGGACCCGCAGCCCTCGGTCCAGGGTCTGTGACGCGGGGGCCGCGGCGTCTCGATCGCGCTGGTGAGACTGGTAGCCATCACCGACGTCGGCGGGCGAGGTCGCAGCGGCAGGCAAGCGGCGGCGGGGGTCACCCTTCGGTCTCACCGGAGACGCAGGTCTTGTCATCGCGGCGGCCACCTCCTACCGTTGGGCCAATAACCGAACACGTCCGTTCGAATATAGAGCAGCGAACGAAGGCAAGCCACAGCGACGTGGCAGTGAAGGAGACGGGCCCATGACGACACCGCGCCGCAGCCAGGCTACGGTCACCGCCAGCCGAAACGTCAGCCGCAGGGTCGCGGTGACCACGATGGTCACCGTCGCCGCCCTCACCCTCGCCGGCTGCGCCGAGAGCAAGACCCCGGCCCCCGCGGCGACGGCTCCAGGGCAGGCCACCGGAGACATCAAGATCGGCGCAGTCCTCGACATCACCGGCGCCGGCGCCAGCCTCGGAGTCCCCGAGCGGCAGACCCTCGAGCTGCTCGTCGGGCAGGTCAACGCGGCGGGCGGGGTGAACGGTCGCAAGATCAACCTCCTCATCGAGGACAACCAGTCGACGGAGGACGGTGCCGCCAAGGCCGCCAACAAGCTGCTCAGCACCGAGAAGGTCGACCTGCTCATCGGTGCCTCACGCACCGGGCCCAGCCTGGCGATGCGGCCGCTCGCCGAGCAGACCAAGACCCCGATGATCTCGCTCGCGGCCAACGCCAAGATCGTCGACGGCAGCACCTGGGTCTTCAAGACGGCACAGAACGACCGGGTCGTCATCGAGAAGATGGTCGACGACATGGCAGCCAAGGGCTACAAGAAGATCGCCATCGCGCGCGACGCCTCCGGCTTCGGCGAGGGCATCCCGGAGATGCTGACCGAGGTGGGCAAGAGTGCCTCCATCGAGGTCGTCAGGGTGGAGAAGTTCGCGCCCGACGCCACCGACTTCACCGCGCAGATGGTCAACGTCCGCGACTCCAAGCCGGACGCGGTCGTCATCTGGGGCATCCCCCCGGCCGCGTCGCTGGGTCAGGTCGCCTACCGCCGGCTGGGCATCACGGCGCCCGTCTACCAGTCGCACGGCATCGGCAACCAGGTCTTCCTCGACACGGCCGGCGACGCCGCGAACGGGCTGCCCGCGCCGCTGGGCCGGATGCTCGTCGCCGACCAGCTCGCGGCGGACGACCCGCAGAAGAAGGTGGTGACGACCTTCATCGCCGACTACAAGGCCAAGTACGGCCAGAACCCGTCGACCTTCGCCGGCCACGCCTACGACGGCTTCATGATCGGCGTGGACTCCCTCAAGAAGGCCGGCACCGACAAGCAGAAGCTGCGCGACACGATCGAGGCGACCAAGGGCTGGCCGGGCATCAGCGGCGTCTTCACGATGACGCCGCAGGACCACTCCGGGCTGACCAAGAAGGCCCTGGTGATGGTCGAGGTCAAGAACAAGACCTGGACGATCGCGCCCGGCGGGGCCGGATGACCAACCTCCTCCAGCTGGTCTTTTCCGGACTGGCCCAGGGAGCGGTCTACGGCCTCATCGCCATCGGTTTCGTCGCGATCTTCTCGGTGCGCGAGATCGTCAACCTCGTCCAGGGCGAGTATGCCGCCCTGGCCGGGCTGACGGCGATCAGCGGCGTCGCTGCCGGGTTGCCGCTCCTCGTCGCCGTCCTCGTCGCGGTGCCGGTGGTCGTCCTCGTCGCCGTCGGCCTCGAGCGTCTCACCATCGCTCCCGTCAAGCGGATGACGCCCCTGGTCTCGATCATCCTCACCCTCGGTGTCTCGACGGCGGTCAAGGCGGCGATGCTGCTCATCTGGGGTCCCGAGGCGTTGCGGCTGCCGCTCTTTCCCGGCTCCGACCTGACGGTCGGGGGAGTAAGCATCCGCGCCCAGGAGCTGTGGATCCTCGCCATCGCCGCGCTGCTCGGGTATGCCGTGGTGCGCTTCTCCGAGCACACCCTTGCCGGCAAGGCGCTGCGCGCCTGCGCCGAACAGCCAACGGCGGCAAGGCTGGTGGGGATCTCGCCGCGGACCGCGACGATGGTCGCCTTCGCCCTCGCCGGCCTCGTTGGTGCGGTCGCCGGGGTGATCGGGAGCCCGATCTACCTCACGTCGTGGAGCTCCGGCCTCACCCTCGGGCTCAAGGGCTTCGTCGCCGCGACCCTCGGGGGGCTCGTCTCCTTCCGGGTCGCGATGATGGGCGGCCTCCTGCTCGGCGTGCTGGAGAACCTCGTCGCCGGCTACGGCGCCTCGGGCTATCGCGACGCCGTCGCCTTCGTCGTCCTCCTCGCGGTCCTTCTCGTCCGACCCCAGGGCCTGGCCCTCAAGGCGAGCGGGGCGCGGGTCTGATGGCGACGAGG
>JAABUP010004334.1_pt1 | contig 23350 bp, 23 predicted proteins | sample 5559201 | NCBI WGS metagenome assembly JAABUP01 (sample SAMN10711887, study PRJNA513373) | rock metagenome | isolation source: Antarctica rocks | place: Antarctica | reverse complement strand
CGAGACCGGCGGGAAGTCGCCGCAGCAACTCTTCAAATTGATCCGCCGGGAGAGATGCTGTGTTTTGCATCTGCCCAGGATCGGGCCGACCCGCGTCAGATCAAGGGCTATTTTAACGCCAATGGGGAGCTGTCCCGCACCATACGCATGCTGCAAGGGGTCAAGGCCGCGCGGGTCCATTTGGTGCTGCCGAAGCGCGAGCCCTTCGCCCGGGACCGGCAGGAGGCCCAGGCGAGCGTGGTGCTGACGATGGCCGGTGCCGCCCGGCTGGACGGGGAGGGCACCCAGGCGGTCCTGAACCTGATCGCCGCCGCGGTGCCGGGCCTGCGCCCGCAGAACATCGCCATCGTCGACAGCCGGGGCAACCTGCTGGCCCGCGCCGGGCAGCCGACCGGGGTGGCCGGCAGCGCCCAGTCGGCCGACGACGTGAAACGCGCGTCCGAGCAGCGGCTGGCCCGCGCCGTCGAGGAGATGCTGGAGCGCACGCTGGGTCCCGGCCGCGTCCGGGCGGAGGCCGCGATCGACATGGATTTCGACCAGGTGCATGAGGTGCAGGAGCGCTACGACCCGGACGGCCAAGTCGTCCGCAGCCAGCAGAACACGAGCGACAACAACCGTATAACCGAGGTCGCGGCGAATGTTTCGGTGCAGAACAACCTTCCGAACGCGGACGCCGGCGCCAACCCGGCCGGGTCGCAAGAACAGAAACAAGAGGAAACGACCAACTACGAGATCGGCAAGACCGTCCGCACCCTGGTCCACGAGCAGCCGCAGTTGCGCCGCATCAGCCTGGCCGTGATGGTGGACGGCAGCGCGGCCCGCGGACCCGACGGGACCATGGCCTACGTCGAGCGCACGCCCGACGAGCTGGCGCGGATCGCCACCCTGGTGCGCAGCGCGATCGGCTTCAACGAGCAGCGCGGCGACCGGGTCGAGGTCGTGAACATGCGCTTCGTCAGCGACGGCGACAGCCAGGAGGCCGCGGCGCCGGCCGGCTGGGCGCACCTTGAGAAGTCCGAGATGGTCCACATGGCGGAGACGGTGTTCCTTGCGGTCGGCGCGCTGATGACCTTGCTGTTCGTGATGCGGCCCATGGTGCTGCGGCTGACGATGCAGCCGCCCGTCGTCCCTGCCGTCCCCGTCGCGCTGACGCTCTCGGACGAAGCGGTCGCTCTCAATGCCCCCGCGGCGGATGGATTGGTCCAGCTTTCCAACGTCGTGGGCGAAACGCGGATCGCGTCGATACGCCGGGTGTCGGAGCTGGTCGACAGCCATCCCGAGGAGAGCCTGGCGATGCTGCGCAGTTGGATCGCGCCGGAGGTGACATAGGAATGGCAGCCATCACGACGGCAAGCGCGATCACCGGGCGGCAGAAGGCGGCGATCCTGATGCTCGCCCTGGGGGAGGCGCAGAGCGCCAAGCTGCTCGGCGCCCTGCACGCCGACGAGATCAGGGACGTGACGACCACGATGGCGCAGCTCGGCAGCGTGCAGGCGGAGGTCGTGGAGGGGCTTTGCGCCGAGTTCACCGGCAGCATCGGCCAGCAGGGCGCGCTGATGGGCAGCATGGAAACCACGGCCCGCCTGTTGCAGCGCGCCCTGCCGCCGGACCGCGCGGCGCAGATGATGGAGGAGATACGCGGACCCGCCGGCCGGACCATGTGGGACAAGCTGGGCAACGTGAACGAGGCGGTGCTGGCCAACTACTTGAAGAACGAATATCCGCAGACCGTCGCGGTCGTGCTGTCCAAGGTCCGGGCGGAGCACGCGGGCCGGGTCCTGGTCCTGCTGCCGGACAGCTTCGCCATCGAGGTCATCATGCGCATGCTCCGGATGGAGAGCGTGCAGCGGGACGTGCTGGACGGCGTCGAGCGGACGCTGCGGTCGGAGTTCATGCCGAACCTCGCGAGCGCCAGCCGCCGGGACAGCCACGAGATGATGGCCGACATCTTCAACAGCCTGGACCGCCAGAGCGAGGGCCGGTTCATCGCCGCCCTGGAGGAGCGCAACCGCGAGGCGGCGGACCGGATCAAGGCGCTGATGTTCACCTTCGACGATTTGCAGCGCCTGACGCCGATCAACGTGCAGTCCTTGCTGCGCGCGGTCGACAAGGCCAAGCTTCCGCTGGCGCTGAAGGGCGCGTCGGACAAGCTGCGCGACCTGTTCTTCGGCAACCTGTCCGAGCGCGCCGGCAAGATGCTGCGGGAGGACATCGAGGCGCTCGGCCCGGTGAAGCTGCGCGACGTCGACGAGGCGCAGGCCGCCATCGTCGCCATGGCCAAGGACCTGGCCGCCCAGGGCGTGATCGAGATCAGCGAAAGCAAGAACGACGAGATGGTGCCCTGATGATGGAGGGCACGGCATCCGGCTTCGTCGGCATCCTGTATGCCGAGGACTTCGACGACCCGCAGTTGCCGCCGCCGGAGCCCGCGCCGTCGTCGCCCGGCTTCATGGCGCCCAGCTTCACGGCGGACCAGCTCGACGCGGCCCGGCAAGTGGCGTGCGCCGAGGCGGTCGAGGCGGCGCGGGACGAATGGGAAAGCTCGGCGCTGCATGGGCGCACCCGGTCGTTGGCGGCGATCGCCAGCCTGCTGGCCGATGCGCAGCAGGAGGCCGGCGCCCTGGCCGACACGGTCGCCGACGGCGTCGCCCGGACCATCCTGTCCATGCTGGCCGGGCTGCTGCCGGACCTTTGCGCCCGCCATGGCGGGGCCGAGGTGCGCGCCCTGCTCCGGCACCTGCTGCCGACGCTGGCGCAGCAGCCGCGGATCGCCGTGCGCGTGAACTCCGCCGTGCTGGATGGGGTGCGGGGCGACCTGGCCTTGCTGGATGAGGACCTGGCGGCCTGCGTCGTGCTCACCGCCGCCCCGCTGCTGCCGGGGGACGCCCGCGTGACCTGGACGGATGGGTCGCTGGTCCGCGACCAGGGCGCGATCTGCGCCGCGGTCGCTGCCGTCCTGACCGAACTGGGCCTGCTGGAACCCGCAGTCGCCCGCAATGACAGAAGGAGCAAGGCATTTGCCGAATAGCATGGAACTGGCCGACCTCAACGAGTCCGGCCCGGTCGAACCCGCGCCCTCCCGCAAGCCCCGCGACCTGGAGGCGGTGTACGACATCCCCGTCACGGTCAGCGCCGTGCTCGGCAAGGCGACGATGCAGGTCAGCCAACTGCTGAAGCTCGGCCGGGGCGCGGTTGTTGAACTCGACCGCAAGCTGGGCGAGGCCATCGACATCTACGTCAACAACCGGCTGGTCGCCCGCGGCGAGGTGGTGATGGTCGACGAGACCCGGCTGGGCGTGACCATGACCGAGATCGTCAAAGCCGACCGGGCCTAGACGGACATGCACGTCCTGATCATCGGCTCCCTGGGCGGCGAGCTTGGCAAGGCCGCCCGCATCGCCAGCGCCTGCGGCGCCAAGCTGCACCAGGCGGACGACGACCGCAGCGCGCTGGCGCAGCTCCGCGCCGACGCGAAGGTGGACCTCGTGCTGGTCGAGCTGCCGCACGACATCGGCGCGCTGGTGCGCTCCCTGGCCGCGGAGCGCATCGTGGTGCCCGTCGTCGCCTGCGGCATGGAGGCCGACGCGCCGGCGGCGGTGCGGGCCATCCGCGACGGCGCGCGGGAGTTCATGCCGTTGCCGGCCGACCCCGAGCTGATCGCCGCCATCCTGGAGGCGGCGTCCGGGGAGACCCACGCCATGGTCGCCCGCGACCCGGCCATGCTCGCCGCCGTCCGGCGCGCGGAGCAGGTCGCGGCGTCCGAGGCGTCCGTGCTGATCACCGGCGAGTCTGGCACCGGCAAGGAGGTGCTGGCGCGGCACATCCACCGGCGGTCCCGCCGCGCGGCTGGGCCGTTCGTGGCGCTGAACTGCGCGGCCATTCCCGAGAACCTGCTGGAAAGCGAGATGTTCGGCCATGAGCGCGGCGCGTTCAGCGGCGCCGTCGCACGCCGCGCAGGCAAGTTCGAAGCGGCGGACGGCGGCACGCTGCTGCTCGACGAGATCAGCGAGATGGACGTCCGCTTGCAGGCGAAGCTGCTGCGCGTGATCCAGGAGCGAGAGATCGACCGCCTGGGCGGGACGGCGCCGGTGCGGGTCAACGTCCGCATCCTCGCCACCAGCAACCGCGACCTCACGGCCGAGATGGCGGCCGGGCGGTTCCGCGACGACCTGTATTTCCGGCTGAACGTGGTCAGCCTCCGCATCCCCTCCCTGCGCGAGCGGCCCGGCGACATCGCGGCACTCGCCGACCACTATGCCCGGCGCTATGCGGACGTGAACGGGATGCCGCTGCGCCCGTTGTCCCAGGCTGCCCACGCATTGTTGGCCGTGCACGGCTGGCGCGGCAACGTGCGGGAGCTGGAGAACACCGTTCACCGCGCCGTGCTGCTGGCGACCGGCGACGAGATCGGCGCGGAGGCGATCGAGCTGGCGCCGGGCGTCGGCGGCCCCGCCCACTCTGGGCAATCAGCGTCCGTCCAACCGGCGCCTGCCCAGCATGCGACCGGCGTTTCGGGCCTGGTCGGCCGCACGATGGACGAGGTCGAGCGCGGCTTGATCCTTGAGACCCTCAGCCATACGCTCGGCAACCGCACCCACGCCGCGACCATTCTCGGCATCTCCATCCGCGCGCTGCGCAACAAGCTGCGGGACTACGCCCAGGCCGGCGCGGCGGTGACGCCTCCCGGCGCTTTGGCCTAGCGCGTGGCGGGCGCGCTGACCCTCGGCACCATCGGCCAGCGGCTGCGTGTCTACGTGCCCGGCAGCGACGTGGGCTTGGCGCTCGGCATGCTGGCGCTGCTCGCGGTGCTGGTGGTGCCGCTGCCGACGGTGCTGCTGGACGTGGGCCTGGCGCTTTCGATCACCGGCTCCGTGCTGGTGCTGATGGTGGCGATGTTCCTCAGCCGGCCGCTGGACTTCACCAGCTTCCCCACCCTGCTGCTGCTCACGACGCTGCTGCGGCTGTCGTTGAACGTCGCCACCACGCGGCTGATCCTGTCGCACGGCAACGAGGGCCCGGCGGCGGCGGGGCACGTGGTCCAGGCGTTCGGCGGCTTCCTGATGGGCGGCGACGTGGTGATCGGCGTCATCCTGTTCGCGATCCTGCTGGTCGTGAACTTCATGGTGATCACCAAGGGGTCGGGCCGCATCGCCGAGGTCGCGGCACGGTTCAGCCTGGATGCGATGCCGGGCAAGCAGATGGCCATCGACTCCGACCTGTCCTCCGGCCTGATCGACGAGGGCAAGGCCCGGCTGCGCCGCCGCGAGCTGGAGGAGGAAAGCGGCTTCTACGGCGCGATGGACGGCGCGGCCAAGTTCGTGCGGGGCGACGCGATCGCCGGGCTGCTGATCACGGTGATCAACATCTTCGGCGGGCTGGCGATCGGCCTGCTGCGCCACGGCATGCCGTTCTCCGAGGCCGCCAACACCTTCACGACGCTCACCGTCGGCGACGGCTTGGTGTCGCAAATCCCGGCGCTGCTCGTTTCGACCGCGGCGGGAATCGTGGTGACCAAGGGCGGCGTCGAGGGTCCGGCCGACGCCGCGCTGATGCGGCAGTTGGGCGGCAGCCCGAAGCCGCTGGCGCTCGCGGGCGGGGCGGCTGCGGTATTGGCGCTGATGCCTGGGCTGCCCGCCCTGCCCTTCTTGGCGCTTGCGGGACTGGCCGGCGGCGCCGCTTGGATGCGGCACCGCCATCCCGTGGCCGAGCAGGACGCCGAGGCGGCGGTCTCAGCCGTGCCGTCGGAGCCGCCGATCACCGACTCGCTCCGCATTGACGCGATCCGGCTCGAACTCGGCTACGGCTTGCTGTCGCTGGCCGGCGGGGACGCTCCGCGGCTCACGGAGCAAATCAAGGGGTTGCGCCGCTCCATTGCCGCCGAGATGGGCTTCGTGCTGCCCCCGGTCCGCATCCAGGACAATTTACAGCTTGGCGCGGAGTTCTACTCGATCCGGCTCAAGGAGATCGAGGCCGCGCGGGGGGAGCTGCGCCCCACCATGTTGCTGGCGATGGACCCGGCGGGCGGGGTTCCCGACCTGCCGGGCGAACGCACCGCCGAGCCCGCCTTCGGCCTGCCCGCCCTGTGGATCGACGCGGCCTCGCGGGACGAGGCGATCTTCCGCGGCTGCACCGTCGTCGATCCGGCGAGCGTGCTCACGACCCACCTGACCGAAGTCATCCGGGAGACGATGGCCGAGCTGCTCTCCTACGCCGAGACGGCCAAGCTGCTGGACGAGCTGCCGCGCGAACAGCAGAAGCTCGTCGCCGACCTGGTCCCGTCGCAGATGTCCGTCGGCGGCATACAGCGCGTGTTGCAGTCCCTGCTCGCCGAGCGCGTGTCCCTGCGGGACCTGCCGACGATCTTGGAAGGCATCCACGAGGCTTGCGGCGGCCAGCTCCGCGCCATTCCCGCCATCACCGGCCATGTCCGCGGCCGGCTGGCCCGGCAGATCAGCGACAGCAACACCGGGCCGGCCGGCTACATCCCTTTGATAACGCTGTCGCCCGAGTGGGAAGCCGCGTTCGCGGACAGCCTGGTGGGTCCGCCCGAGGACCGGCAGCTCGCCATCGCGCCGTCGCGGCTGGGCGAGTTCATGCAGCGCTTCCGCGTCGTGTTCGAGGCTGCGGCGGCGGTGGGCGAGTCGCCGGTCCTGCTTTGCTCCGGCGCCATCCGGGCCCATGTCCGCGCGATCGTCGAACGGTTGCGGCCCGCGACCCCCGTGCTGGCGCAGGCCGAAATCTTCCCCCGCGCACGCATCCGGACCATCGGCACGATTTAGTGGACAAGATAGGATCGCCTCTCCCGCTGTCGCCGCGGGTCGCCTTCGGCGTGGAAAAAGCAGCCTGCCAAACCAGCGGGTTCATTCGCTAACCTTTCAGCAACGTTTTGCGCCTATCCTGTTCCCATGCGGCTTAAGCTTTACCGAGCGTCGGACACGACCACGGCGATGGCGCTGGTTCGGAGCAACCTGGGGCCGGACGCGCTGATCCTATCGACACGCCGGGTTGGCGAGGGCGTGGAGGTCACGGCGGCGCTGGATGGGCTGCCTGACGGACCCGCACCGTCCCCTATCGACACCCCTATCGATACTGGGCGGAACGCGGCGCTTGGCTGGCACGGCGTCCCGCCGCGGCTGATCAACGCTTTGCCGCCGGGTCCGCTGGTTGACTGCTTGCCGGCCGCGCTGGCGTTTGGCGCGTTGCCGGCCGCCTACACGGCTCCGCTGCTGTTGGCCGGGCCGCCCGGCGCCGGCAAGACCTTGACGACTGCGAAGCTGGCTACCCGCCTGGTGATGGCCGGCCAGACACCGCTGGTCGTGACCGCAGACGGCCAGCGCGCCGGCGCACCTGAGCAACTCGCGGCCTATACGCGGCTGCTGGGCCTCACGCTTGTGGTCGCCAGCGCTCCATCGCCGCTGACCCGTGCCCTGGGCCGCCGTCAGGAGGGCGCACCAGTGTTGATCGACACGCCTGGCCTCGACCCGTTCGACCCCGCCGCCCGCAGCGAGTTGCTGAGCCTTGCCGCGGCGGCTCACGCCGTCACCGTATTGGTGCTGCCTGGTGGCCTTGATCCGGCCGAGGCGCAGGAGCTCGCCGACGCATTCATCCAGGCTGGCGCCACGCTGCTGGTCGCCACCCGGCTGGACCTGTGCCGCCGCTTGGGAGGCGTGCTCGCCGCGGCGTCCGCCGGCTTGGTGATGACCGAGGCTGGAACCGGCTCGGGCGCCGCCGATGGGCTGCAGCCGCTCACTCCCGAGTTCCTCGCCGAACGCCTGACGATCCCGTCGGGCGCCCACCCCCCTGGCCCGTTTCAGGACGCCGCATGATGAACCAACCGGTCGCCCCTACCCTATGCCTAGCATCCGCAGCGCCGAGGCGAATGGGCCGGTGCGTCGCGGTCGGGTCCGGCAAAGGCGGCGTCGGCAAGACTTGGTTCGCCGTCACCCTGGCGCACGCACTGGCCCGGAGCGGTCGCAAGGTGCTGTTGTTCGACGCCGATTTGGGTCTCGCCAACATCGACATCCAGCTCGGGCTGACCCCGGTCCTGGACTTGGGCTCCGTGCTGCTCGGCACGGCCACGCTTACGGATGCCATCGCGCATTTCGTTCCCGGTGGGTTCGACATCCTGGCCGGCCGTTCGGGATCTGGCAGCCTTGCCGCCGTCGAACCTGCGGCGCTTGAGCGGCTTTTGTCCCTGCTTGCGGTGGCGTCCGCACGCTACGATACCGTGCTGCTCGATCTCGGCGCCGGGCTTGACCGGTCGGTGCGGCGCATTGCGGCTTGGGCGGACACTCTGCTGGTGGTTGCAACAGAGGAGCCAACGAGCCTGACCGACACCTACGCCACATTGAAGCTGTATGCAGCCGACCAGCCCGGCGGCGACGCGCGCCTTATCGTCAACCAGTCCAGCACCCTGCCGCCGGCGAGCGGACCGCAGCGACCCTGACCCGCGCCTGCATGGCCTTTCTCGGCCGCGCCCCGGCGGTGGCCGGCAATATCCGGCGCGACCCGCACGTCCAAGACGCGATCCGCAGGCAAATCCCGCTGCTGACCCGGCACCCCAACTGTCCCGCCAGCTTGGATGTGGAGCGCATCGCGGCGGGGTTGGTGCATGGTTGATCACAATTCACGCAATGGGCCGCCGCACCTCGGCAGCAAGGGGTGTCATTGCCGTTGCAATAGCCCATCTCTCAGCGAGTGTGGCTTACCTACCAAGCACTGCGAAAGGCGGCATGGTCCTTATCGGCTCCAACCGCGACTTGCGGATCGACTTCTTCCGCGGCGTTGCGCTGTGGTGGATTTTCATGGACCACATTCCAGACAACTGGCTCGCGCAGTTCAGCCTGCGGAACTTTGCGCTGTGCGACGCCACCGAAATTTTCGTGCTGCTGGCGGGCTACGCGGCGGGATTGGCCTATGGCCGCAGCATGGACCGGCACGGATGGCTTTTCGCCGGCGCCGACGTACTGCGGCGTGCCTGGGTTCTGTATATAGCCCACATCTTTCTATTCGTAGTGTTCAGCGCCCAGGTCTCCTACTCCGCGACGGCGCTTGACCGGTCGGAGTACTTGGATGAAATCCATCTCGATGTGCTGGCAGAAGCGCCCTATCGAGCCATGCTAGAGGCGTTGTTGCTGAGTTTTCAACCAGCCTACCTGAATATCCTGCCGATGTACGTCGCACTTCTTGCGATGTTTGCGGCGGTATTGCCACTGTTGCGGTGGCCATTTGTTCTGTTTGGATTATCAGTTATGCTCTATGTGACTGCTCGAACCACCGGGTACAATTTTCCATCTTGGACTGGCGGCGGCTGGTACTTTAATCCTGTCACTTGGCAACTGCTGTTTGTGATTGGCTCCATTCTGTCATATGCGCCGCCAAAACTTCCGGTGCCGCCCCGCATACTTGATGTTTGTGCGGTATTGATCTTGCTGATTGGCGTGTCGCTTCTGTGGCTGGTATGGCCCTATCCTGAGTTGACCTCACGTTTTCCGGCCGTCGCAGCGCGCGTCCTGCTGTCGGTCGACAAGGAGGGGCTGCATCCCATGCGGCTGTTGTCCATACTCGCGTTGGCTTGGCTGGTCTCCCGTGGTATCTCAGCCAATGCGCCATGGCTGAGGAGCCGCTTTGCCCGACCACTTATCATCTGCGGCCAACACTCGCTTCCGGTCTTCTGCGCAGGGATCTTCCTCTCCTTCTTGGGCCGGCTGGCGATGGAGGAACAGGCGGGTTGGGTCGTGCAGGCGGGCGTCAACGCCGTCGGCCTCACTGCCTTGGTGGCCGTCGGCGCGCTTGCTGCATGGTACAAGCTGAAAGGTAAAGTCACCCGCCCAGGCTTGCCGGAGTTGCCGCGCACTGGCAGTGCAGGCGTGATATGAGCGCGCGGTCGGCCTGTCACTTTTTGGTGCTCGCTGCGGCTGTTTGGGCAGGGCCGGCGCTGGCTGGGACCACGGTTGATCCCTGCCAGGCGCCGGACGACACCGCGGGCGTGGTTGCCGCCCTGCCCAGGGTGGCTTTGGCCCTGCAATCTGGCGTAGCGCTCAACGTGCTGGCAGTCGGCTCCGCCACCATGTTTGGCCCGGATGCAAGCCTGGTTCCCGGTACTGTCACAAGCCAAGCGCTCGGTGGCGGCAGCCCGCCATCGGTGGCCAAATTGTTCACCGGCCCGGCGTCCGACCGTGCTTTCCCACTTCAGATGGCCAAAGCATTGCAGGGCGCGGTACCAGGCCTTGAGGTGAATATAACCGTCCGAGGTGGCCGCAGCCTGCTTGCAACGGATATGCTCGACATAATACGAGCCGCGCTCGGGGCGCACCATTACGATCTTGTGGTCTGGCAGACAGGAACCGTCGAGGCGGTCCGTAACATCCCACCCGGCGAGTTCGGGCAGACTTTGTCCGATGGCGCCGAGGCTGTTGCGGCAGCCGGCGCCAACTTGGTGTTGGTTGACCCGCAATTCAGCCGATTTTTGCAGACCAACAGCAACCTGGAACCCTATGAGCAAGGCTTGCAGCAGGTTGCGGCCATGCCGGGCGTCGTGTTGTTCCGCCGCTACGACCTGATGCGCGCATGGGCGAACGACAGCCAGATCGATTTGGAGCGCACGCCCCGGTCAAACCGTCAGAAGGTGATCGAGACTTTGCATACCTGCCTCGGTAGGCATCTCGCGCGCCTCGTGCTCGACTCTGCCCGCTCATGAAGATGGCCGTTCGTAAAAAGGGCGTCGGCATAAAACAGTTCCGCAACAGTCCATAACCATAATAGCCTAAAGTCGGGAACCCTGAGCCGACCCAAACTTTAGGTGTGCATGGCACAATGCACTCTAGGCGCGGACAGTGGTATGCTCGCCGGTGGGGCCACGGCGTTTGACGTGTGGCTGCATGAGAGCTTGTGCGCAAGCTTTGATGCGGTATTGCAGGACCCAACCCCGGAAGAGTTGTTGGCCATTCTTGCGGCTGAATCCGAAACTTTGTTTATCTGACACCGTGTGTCCGGAATAGGTTTCGAGGTCGGTATTTCGGTCTGAGATGAGGGGGCGGCTGCTTCCATCCTAAAATAGTCCAACGATCTCACCGTCAGCGTTCAAACGAACCGCATTGGATGCGGGGCTGCGCGGCAGACCCGGCATTGTCATGATATCACCACAAACCGCGACCACAAATTCAGCGCCTGCCGCGAGCCGCACCTCGCGCACCGGCAAGGTATGGTCATCCGGCGCACCCATCACCGTCGGGTCGGCACTGAAGCTGTATTGCGTTTTTGCGATGCAGACTGGCAGGTGGCCAAACTCTGCCGCCTCGAACGCTGCCAGCCGTTTTGCGGCCGTGGGCGGCAAAGCAACATCCGCAGCCCGGTAAATCTGCTGCGCAACCGTACGGATTTTGTCCGCAAGACCCATGGATGCCGGGTAAAGCGGCGCATAGCCTGCCGTACCACGCCCGATGCACGCCACCACCGCACGGCCAAGCGTTTCCGCCCCGGCCGCGCCCTCTGCCCAATGCGTGCAAAGGATGGTCTCGACACCGCGTGCGGCCATGGCGTCGCGCACAACCTCGAACTCGGCGGGCGTGTCCGACGCGAAACTGTTCAGCGCCACGATGACCGGCAGGCCGAACTTCCCGAGGTTTTCCACATGGCGGGCCAAGTTGACCAAGCCGCGTGCCACGGCGGCGGCGTCCTCCCCCGCCAAGTCGGCCTTCGCCACGCCGCCATGCATCTTCAACGCGCGCAGCGTCGCCACCACCACGGCGCAGGACGGTGTCAGCCCGGCGCTTGGACACTTGATGTCAAGAAATTTTTCGCCGCCCAGGTCTGCCCCAAAACCGGCCTCCGTCACGACGATGTCCGCCAGCTTCAACCCAAGCCGGGTCGCCACCACCGAGTTGCAGCCATGCGCGATGTTGGCGAACGGGCCGCCATGGATCAGCGCCGGCGACCCCTCGATGGTCTGCACCAGATTGGGCGCGAACGCATCGCGCAGCAGCGCCGCCATCGCGCCATCTGCCTGGAGGTCGCGCGCCGTCACGGCCGGTCCGGCGCGGCGCGGCGCGACCTGGATGCGTCCGAGGCGGTCCTGCAAGTCGGCCAGGTCGCGCGCCAGGCAGAACACCGCCATCACCTCGCTCGCGACCGTGATGTCGAACTTGTCCTCGCGCGGTGAACCGTTCACGGCCCCGCCAAGCCCAACCACGACGCTGCGCAGCGCCCGGTCATTCATGTCGAGCGCCCGCCGCCAGGTGATCCGGCGCGGGTCGATCCCCAGCGCGTTGCCCCAGTACAGGTGGTTGTCCAGCAGTGCCGCCAGCAGGTTGTTCGCCGCCGTGATCGCGTGGAAGTCGCCGGTGAAGTGCAGGTTGATCTCGTCCATCGGCGCGACCTGCGCCCGTCCGCCGCCGGTCGCGCCACCCTTCATGCCGAAACACGGCCCGAGCGAAGGCTCGCGCAGGCAGATCATCGTCCGGCGCCCCATACGGTTCAGCGCGTCGCCGAGTCCGATCGTCGTGGTGGTCTTGCCCTCCCCGGCCGCCGTCGGGCTGATGCCCGTCACCAGAACCAGCGCGCCATCCGCCCGATCCTGCTGCGCGCGGACGAAATCGAGGCTGATCTTCGCCTTGAACCGCCCATAAGGCTCCAGCGCATCGGCAGGAATGCCGGCGGCCTCCGCCACCTCCGCGATGGGGCGCAGCCGGGCGGCGCGGGCGATCTCAAGGTCGCTGGCCATCAGGCGGCCTGCCGGGGCTGCATGCCCAGATCGGTCATGGCCCCATCGATGGCCCGTGCGGCGAAATGCATGTCGTCCGGCGTGACCGCGCCGATGCAGCCGATGCGGAAGCTTGGTTCGGCCGTGTCGTAGAAGTTGCTGATCAGGACGCCGCGCCGCTTGAGGTGGTCGACGAATGTTTGCAGGTCCCATGCCGGGTCGGTTGGGGCCAGGACGTTCACCACGATTGGTCCCTGCACATCAAGCGGCAGGCATGGACGCAGCCCGAGCGATAGGACGCCGTTATAGATGACCCGCATGTTCGCGTTGTAGCGCGCGAGCCGAGCCGGCTGCCCGCCCTCGGCGTCGAAGCGGTCGAGCGCGACAGCGAACGCCGCGATGGCCTGCGCCGCCGGGGTGAACCGGTGAGTGCCCAGGCCGACGCGCTCGCCATGGGCGTGGATGTCGGCCAAATCTAGCGACCAGCTCGCCGCCCGACCGGCGCCAGCCTCCAGGCTGTCGACCCGAGCCACCGTCAGCGCCATGCCCGGCAGGCCCTCGATGCACTTGTTCGAGGTGAACGTCACGCTGTCCACCATCGGCAGGCGGCCGATGTCCATCGGCATGGCCCCGAACACGGAGACGGCATCGATCAGCACCCGCCGGCCAGCGCGTCCGGCGGCCTCGGCGAGCGAGGCCGCGTCATGGACGATGCCGGTCGAGGTTTCGCTGTAGACGATGGCGAGGTGGCTGATGCCCGGGTCAGCCGCCAGCGCTTCGGCCACCGCCTCGGGGTCCACCCGCTCCGTCGCCGGGACCGCGAGCGTCGCCACCCGGCGCCCGGCCTCGGTTGCGAGCCGGACGAGACGGTCGGCATAGTGGCCGGTCAGCGGCACCAACACCGTTCCGCCCGGCGCCACGAAGCTGCGGAACGCCGCCTCCATCGCGAAGTGGCCACATCCCTGGAGCGGCAGCACGGTGTGCTCGCCGGGCCGTCCGCCGGCGATGGCGAGCACGCGCCTGCGGATTGTGGCCAGCAGATCCCGGAAGTCGAGATCCCACGGCGCATAGTCCTGGGCTGCGGCGGCGCGCACGGACGGATGGGTCGTGACCGGTCCGGGTATCAAGAGGAGCATGGGAGCCTACGGAAAAGGATGGTGGCGGGACCGGATTGTCGTGCAAACATGCAACACGGCCAAGCATCGCAGACGGCGGCAAAACTTGCTAGAAGCAGCGAATGATATCGCCGTTGCCGCTGCCGGATTGGGTTCCATGGTGGGCCAACCTCGCCATTTTGGTCACTGGGCTGCTGTTCGCCCTGATGTTCCTGCTGATGCCCTTCGCCGTTTTTGGCGTGAAGGGCCGGTTGGACCTGCTGGAAGCGCGCCTGGACGAAATCCAAGGCGAAATCCGCAGCCTTTCCTTGAGATTGCCGGAGCCGGGTGGCGGCAGGGCTTCGTCCGACAGGCGCCGCCTCGCGGAGCCCGCCGACTATCACGGTCCGCAGGACGCGGACGGCTATGCCGGCTTGGATGATTTCGGCAACCCGCGCCCGCCGATCCCGCCCGCCCCGCGGGACCGCAGGCCGCCGGTCATGCCTCCGCGCACTGAGCCGCGGCTTTATTGAACCGCGGCTTGCGCAGTTGGCGCCCTCGGGTGCTTGATAGGGGCCGACACATGTCCCGGAGCCGCCCGTGATGCGCGTGAGCGTCGTACAGATGAACCCTGGTTCCGACAAGGCCGCCAACATCGCCCAGGCCAGCCGTTTGATCAGCGCGGCCATCGAGGCTGACCGCCCTAGCCTGGTGAGCCTGCCGGAAATGTGGACTTGCCTGGGCGGCGACCGCGCCACCAAGCAAGCCGAAGCGGAGCCGCTGCCGCCTGCGGGCTCGAACGAGGCCGGCGGCCCCGCCTATGAGTTCCTGCGCCGCACGGCCCGGGAGCACAGCATCCACGTACACGGCGGCTCGCTGGGTGAGAAAAGCGGCGAGGATGGCGGGACGAGCCTGTTCAACACGACCGTGGTGTTCGATCCGCAGGGCACGGAAGTCGCCCGCTACCGCAAGATCCACCTGTTCGATATCACCACGCCTGATGGCCAGGGCTACCGGGAGAGCGCCAGCTATGGCGGCGGCGACCAGGTTGTGACCTTCGAGGCAGGCGGCCTTCGGGTGGGCTGCGCGATCTGCTACGACCTGCGCTTTCCCGAGCTGTTCTTGGCGCTGCGCCGGGCCGGGGCGGAACTGATCCTGTTGCCGTCCGCCTTCACGGTGCCGACCGGCCGCGACCACTGGGACGTGCTGATCCGCGCCCGTGCGATCGAGAACCAATGCTGGATGGCCGCCCCGGCCACCTGGGGCCAGCACCGCGATGGCGCCGGCCAGCCCCGGTCCACCTATGGCCGCTCGCTCGTGTGCGACCCTTGGGGGCAGGTGCTCGCGACGGTGTCGGACGGCATCGGCTGGAGCACCGTCCGCATCGACCGAGCACTCGTCGAGCGGGTCCGGCGCGACATGCCGGTCATGGAGCACCGGCGGCCTGAGCTTTTTAGCGCAACATGATCCCCATGCACCTCGGCATGGCGCCCTGGTTTCTCCCGATGCAGGCATGTCCTGCCAAGCCGCTAGCTTGATGTCTGCCGCGGCACCTCTGCTTGCGGCAGCCGGCGCGGCGCAGCTTGCCCGTCCCATTGAGCGCGTTGCCTTTGTCGCTGCCTCTACCATCCTGGCGAGTGAAAGCCGCGACCGCCTCATACGGTTGTATGGAGACTGTGCTCCTCTGGACGCCGACGTGGTTGTCTGTCTTGGCGGCGATGGCTTCCTGCTCGAAACGTTGCATCTCCTAATGGCGACCCATGCGACCACGCCAGTTTATGGCATGAACTGCGGCTCGGTCGGGTTTTTGATGAATGCGTTCGCCGAGGATGGATTGCTTGCCCGCTTAGGTTGCGCACAGGCGGCGGTGCTCCACCCGCTCCGCATGCACGCCGTGACCCAGACCGGCTCGGTCGAGGAAGCGTTGGCGCTGAACGAGGTCTCGCTGCTGCGCCAACTGCGCCAGGCCGCCAAAATTCGCATCACGGTCGACGGCCGCGTCCGCTTGCAGGAATTGATCTGCGACGGGGTGCTCGTCTCCACGCCTGCGGGATCGACGGCCTACAACCTATCTGCGCACGGACCGATCGTGCCGTTGTCGGCCAACCTGCTGCCGCTGACCCCGATCAGCGCCTTTCGGCCCCGGCGGTGGCGCGGCGCGTTGCTGCCCAGCACTGCGGACGTGCTGTTCGAAATTCTGGAACTTGACAAGCGACCAGTCGCAGCGGTCGCGGACTCCACCGAGGTCCGCAACGTGGCCTCTGTCGCAATCAGCGAAGATCGAACCGTGAAGACGACAATCCTGTTCGATCCCGACCAAAGCCTGTCCGAGCGGATCATCGCCGAGCAATTCACCGTCTGAAGCAAGCTTCGCCGAAGCGGCAACATGCCAGTCGCTTCGGCGAGACTTGCGCAGGTGCGCGATTGCAGTGCGTCGGGTGGCTGGCAACTCCGTTTTCAAGCGGCGGCCAGTTGCGCCATGACATCCATGGCTGGGGCTATGATCGCCAGGACATCAGGCGTCCCCTCAGGCGTTGCGGATGATGGCTGGCCAACGACCGCAGCATGGTTGCTGTGCGCCGCCTGCTCCCACACCATGTAGCCGCGGCCCCAAACTGTCGCGATGATGTCGCCGGCGCCCGCAACCGCCAGCTTCTTGCGCAGCTTGCAGACGAAAACGTCGATGATCTTCATCTCTGGCTCGTCCATGCCGCCATAGAGGTGGTTGAGGAAGGCCTCCTTGGTCAGCACCATGCCCTTGCGCAGCACAAGCAGCTCAAGGATGGAGTATTCCTTGCCGGTCAGGTGAACCGGCTGGCCGGACACCAGCACCTCCCGGCTGTCCAGGTTGAGCTGCACCGGGCCGATCCGCAGCGTGGGCTGGCTGTAGCCCTTGCTCCGGCGCACGATGGCCTGCATGCGCGCCAGCAGCTCCGTGCCGTCGAACGGCTTCGAGATAAAGTCGTCGGCGCCGACGCCGAACGCCTTGACCTTGGCTTGCGGCCGGGTCAGCCCGGACAGGATGATGACCGGCGCCTCGATCCGGCTGGACCGCATCCGCCGCACAACCTCGTAGCCGTCCATGTCCGGCAGCATGAGGTCGAGCAGGACAATGTCGTAGTCGTAATGGCGCACGAGTTCGAGCGCCTCCTCCCCGGTGTCGACGTGGTCGACGATGCCGCCATTGGCTTTCAGCATCTGCATCACATCGCGCGCTGTTACGAGTTCGTCTTGGACGAGTAGGACACGCATGGGTTGCTCCTTAATGATCAACAACTCTCTTATGCAACTTATACGTGTATGCATCAACATCTCTTTCATCTTTGTGGAGTATCAAGAGTGAGACATATGTAAAAATCCCAAGAGGACCGTCCCGCATGGCCACAAGGCAGACTGCGCAATGAAATCGTCGCAATCCACGGAATTTAAGACACAGCGCACCGCGGTCGCCCGGCGCCTCAAGGCAGCGCCCGCCATGATCCTTCGCGCGTCGGGGTTGTCGCTGCACGGCCGCGTTGCCGCCGTGTCCGGGATGATGGTGGAGGTTGCCGGGCTGGGTGGCCATGCCGCAGTCGGCGACCGGATCACGCTTGCCGGCCAAGCCGTTGCGTCCCAACCCGGCGAGCCACGCCGCGCGCCGACAATTGCCGCTGAAATCGTTGGGTTCCGCTCCGGCCAGGCTCGCGCCCTGGCGTTCGGCACGCTCGATGGCATCGGACCCGGCTGCACGGCCGCCGCTCCCCATGCCCGCGTCCGCGGCGCGCACCTCGCCGTCAGCGACGGCTGGATCGGCCGCGTGGTGGACCCAATGGGCGAGGCCCTGGATGGGTTGGGGCCGCTCGCGTCGGGAACGCCGCGTCCGATCAACATCGGCCCGCCGGCCGCGGCCAGCCGGGCGCGGCTTGGCCCGCGCATCAGCCTGGGAGTCCGCGTGCTCGACCTGTTCACGACGTGCCGGAAGGGCCAGCGCCTGGGCCTGTTCGCCGGCTCCGGCGTCGGCAAGTCGACGCTGCTGTCGATGCTGGTGCAGCAGGCGGACTGCGACGTCGCCGTGCTCGCCTTGGTGGGCGAACGTGGGCGCGAGGTGCGGGAGTTCATCGAGGACGACCTGGGCGCCGAAGGGCTGGCGCGCTCGGTCGTGGTGATAGCGACCTCGGACCAGCCCCCGCTGATGCGCCGCGAGGCCGCCTATGCCGCGATGACGATCGCCGAGCACTTCCGCGACCAGGGCAAGTCCGTCCTGCTACTCATGGACAGCGTCACCCGTTTCTGCCTGGCGCTGCGCGAAATCGGCCTCGCCGCCGGGGAGCCGCCGGCCACGCGCGGCTACCCGCCCAGCGTCTTTGCCGAGCTGCCCCGCCTGCTCGAGCGCGCCGGCCCCGGCCCGGACCGCGGCGCCGGCACTGGCCATATCACCGCGCTGTTCACCGTGCTCGTCGAGGGCGACGACCACAACGAGCCGGTTGCCGACGCGGTCCGGGGCATCCTGGACGGCCATGTCGTGCTCGACCGCCGTATCGGCGAGGCCGGGCGCTATCCCGCGGTGGACGTGCTGCGCTCCCTGTCGAGAACGGTGCCGGGCTGCAACACGCCGGTCGAGAACCGGTGGACCCGGCGCGCACGCGGCATCTTGGCGCTGCAAGCGGAGCTCGCGGACCTGGTTCGCCTGGGCGCCTACCGTCCCGGCACCGACGCCGCCTCCGACGAGGCGCTGCGCCTCGCCCCTGCCATCGAGGCCGTCCTGCAGCAGTCCAAGCAGGACCCGTGCGAACTGAGCCAGGCATTCGACGAGCTGCGCACCGCTATGGAGGAAACCGATGAAGCATGATGCCATAGTGACCGTGGCCCGCCTGCGCCGGCTGGCGCGGGATGAAGCGCGCCAGGGGCTGTTCCGCGCGCTGGCCGCCGAAGCTGCCGCCATGGCCCGCGCCGACGATGCCACGCGGCGGATCGCCGACGAGACCGTTGCGGCGTCGAGCCTCATGGGCGGCGACGCGGTGGTGGACGCCTTTGCCGCCTGGCTGCCCGGCGCACGCCAGCACGCCGCCAACGCGCGCACGGCCTGCGAGCGCGCCGGCGCCGAGGTTGGCCGGATGCGCGCCATCCTGGCCATGAGCCGCACTGCCGCCGAGGCGGTGGAGACGCTGCTGGTCCAACGTGCCGAGGCGCTGGCCAAGGACCAGGCCCGGCGGCTTCAAGCCGAACTGGACGAGATTGGCCGTGGAGCCGGGCCGCAATAGCCTGTGCGTCCCGCGGCGATCCCGACGGCATCCGCGCGATTACGGACGGCGAACGAGTATGTGCATCGGGAGAGTCCGCAATCTGACCAACTTGCGCTGCACGCCGGGCTGTTGGATATCCGGGCCATGCCAGACCTTGCAGCCTCCCTGCCCTTCATTGTGCAGCCCTCCACCATCCACTGGGCCGACCCTGCCGCCGGCACGCCGCCGGAATTGCAGGCCATGCGCTGCCCGAACTGCGGCGCGGACACCCCAAAATCATTGATCCTGACGCTTGATGGGCAGCATAGGGTCGACTCGTCCCGGCCCTTGCGGGTGCTGCGGTGCCCCGCCTGCGCCTGCCACTTCTACGACAGCCAAGTTCCACCCGACTACGCCGACCCGGAAATGAACGACTACGGCTGCGTTCCGTTCTATGTGCAGACTGGCGCTGGAGTGTCGCTGATCACGCGCCCGCTGGCGCAGGCCGCCGCGCCACAGGGCAGCAACTATATGGAAGTCGGCTGCGGCTACGGCTTCGGCCTCGACTTTGCGCTGAGCACCCGCGGATGGCGCGGCGTCGGCATCGACCCGGCGGCGCTCGCTGCCGTGGGCCGCGACGCGCTGAACGTGGCCATCGAGCTCCGCTACCTCCGCGACGACGACGAGGCGCGCGGAACCATGGACGTGGTGATGGCATCCGAGGTCATCGAGCACGTGACCTCTCCCGCCGCCTTCGTGCGCACGCTGCGCGCCATGCTGAAGCCGGGCGGGCTGTTGGTGATGACTACGCCCAACGGCGACGACATCGCCCCGTCTTCGTCCCCAGGCGCCATCGTCTCGCTGCTGTCGCCCACCCTGCACCTGGTGATCCAGAATGCCGGGAGCTTCACCTGGTTGCTGCACCATGCCGGCTTTGCCCATGTAGACGTGCAGGTCGACGGCCACGCCCTGGTCGCTTTCGCGAGCGACGCCCCGCTGACCCTGGAGCGCGATGAGCATCGGTTGCGGTCCATGTACCGTGGCCACCTTGAGCGCCGGGCGGAGGCGTTCGACCCCTCGACCGACGTGTTCCTGGGCTTCGCCGGCCGCTTTTTTCAGGAAAGCGTGAACGATGGCGACATGGCCGCAGCCGCCCGCGCCTGGGGCTTGTTGCTGCCAGCCTGCCGCGGGCGTTTCGGCCTCGATCTGGACCACTTGGAGGCGTTGCCGGAGGCGGTTGCGACCTGTGGGCTTGAGGAGATGGCCCGCCTTGTCCCGCTCAACCTTGGCGGCCTGCTCTATGCACGCGGCATCCAACGGCTGATCGAGGGCACCGGGCGCCCTGGCCTTGAGCAGCAGTTCAGCTTCGCCGCGACGGCCGCAGCCGCAATGCGCCGCGCGCTGAACCAGCTCGCCATGGAAGATGGCCAGACAGAGGACATTGGCTGGACCGCCGCGGCCGAGGCGTTGCTCTGCGCGGCTGCGGGCGGCGCCCGCGATATTGCCGCCCGGCTGGCGGCGCTGCCGGTGGCCCCTGCCGACGGCGTGGCCCGTCGTCGAACCCTGCTGGGCCGCGCGCTCGGGCACCTGGTGAACGCCGCGCACTACGACCTGGCCCGCGACGTCGCGCAGCGCGAGGGCCTCGCCAATGCCTTGGCCGACGTCCCAGCCGATGCGCCGATGACGGACGGCGAGCGCGACCTCGTGTTCAGCCTGGCGGTGCTGGAGGTGCAGGGCGGGCCGGACGGGCGTCCGCTCGGCGACCCCTCTGCCGCACGCCGGGGCTTCGCCAGAGTTTTGGCCTTGGCGTCGCCGGGCGGCGGCCTGTGGTGGGCAGCGCTGCGCGGGGAGATGCAGGCGGTCGACCTTGCGCCCTCAACCGATGATATCGTGGCCATGACGGGCGCGGTCCTGGCCTCGCATCCCAACCGCGAGTTCGCCCGCTGGGTCCTGCCTAAGCTGGTCAACGCCGGCCAGTATAAGCTGGCGCAGGGTGTGGCCGACACCTGTGCGTTGGACGAGCCCGCGTCCGGGGAGGCGCTCGCCGGGCAGGACCGCGACGTCGTGTTTTGCTTGGCCGTGCTCGGTTTGCAGGCCGGGCAGCAGGCGCCGGGAGGTGACAGCGCCACGGTGGCGCAGGCCCGGTTCGCCCGCGTGCGCGGCGCGGCTGCGCCGGGGTCGGACCTATGGTGGGCGGCGCTGCGCGGCGAGCTGCAGGCCATCGACCAGACCGGAGACGGACCCGGAGCCGCTGCGTTGCTCGCCGCCATCGTCGCGGCGCAGCCCTCGGTCGAACTGGGCTACCCCGAGATGATAAGGTTGGTGAACGCCGGACAGCATGGCGCGGCGCGCTTGGTGGTGCGCCGCTCCCGCCTGGACAGCGCAGCCTTCGCCCGCCCTGGCAGCGCCACCCCGCTCACCGACAGCGAGCGGGACTGCTTGTTCTTCCTCGCCGTGCTCGATGCGCAGATTGGGCCTGATGGCTGCGCCGCCGGGGAGCCGGCGATGGGCCGCAGCCGCTTCGCCCGTGTCCGCGCGGTGGCCGCGCCGGGGTCGGACCTATGGTGGGCGGCGCTGCGCGGCGAGCTGCAGTCGCTCGACCTGCTCGACGCGCAGGACGAGGCGGCGGCGCTGACCAGCGGCATCCGGGCCGAGTACCCGCATTTGACGCTGCCCGACGACATCGCCGCCCGCATAGCGGCCCCTGACGCCGAAGCCGCCCGCGGCTAGCATGGCCTGGGCTATCACGAACCGCCTGGTACGGCCACCGTACCGCTATGTCCGCTACGAGCTGCTGCCCTCGCTCGGCCACCTTATCATGAGCCGGCGCAGCCCGAAGCGGCTGCTGCACCAGTGGCCCGAGGGCGAAATCCCCCTTGGCCCCAAGGTCTGCGTGTTCGTCCATTGGGACGGCGCCGGGGACGTGCGGGACCATGTGATGCATCATGTGCGCAGCCTGGCGCAGGCCGGGCTGTCGATCGTGTTCGTGACCAACTCCGGCTTGCTGCGCCCGGCTGCCATGGCCGCGCTGCAGCAGCTTTGCGCCGGCGTGCTGGTCCGCGCCAATGTCGGATACGATTTCGGCGCCTGGCGCGAGGGGTTCGAGGTGCTGCAACTGCCGCGCCCGGACACGGAGATGGTCGTGATGGCGAACGACAGCGTCTACGGCCCAATCTGCCCGGTCGACGAGCTGCTGGGCAAGATCGACTTTGGGCAGGCTGACGTCTGGGGCTGCACCGAGAGCTGGCAAACCCGCTACCACCTGCAATCCTACCTGATGGCCTTCAGCCCGCAGGTGGTGGCGAGCGAGGCCTGGGGCAAGTTCTGGGCCACCGTGCGGCCAACTTGGTCCAAGGCATGGCTCGTCCGCCTCTATGAGATAGGCTTGACGCAGGCGCTGCTGAGGGCCGGCTTCACCTGCCGGGCAGTATGGCCGTATCGCAGCTTGATCAAGGATCTGGACCCCGAGTTGCTGGTGGACCACACGGAGGGCGGCCCAAACCTTGCCGATCCCACGATCAAGGCACGGCAGTACCATACAAGGCACATACGCAACGCCTCCGTGCTGCGGGTGCCGCTCAATCCGACCAGCGACCTATGGCGCCAATTGATGCAGGCGAAATTCCCATTCATCAAGCGCGAGCTGCTTCGGGAAAATCCGACCCACGTCCCGGACGTGGCGGAGTGGCGGGAGGTCGCAGCGGCCCAGTCCGCGACGCACCTTGCAGCCATTGAACGGGACCTGCAACGCACCTTGAAGGACCGCGCTCCTTGAGGGCTGGAACAGCTTTCACTAGAGGTTCGGCTTGCCGTAGAGTTCAAGCATCGCCCGAGAAATTTCAGGCGATGAGGGCCAGAGGCCGCGCGGCGCACCAGGGTTCCGCCGATATTTTCCGAGCGCGTTCACATCCGGCTGCACCGGCTCTTCGCCGTCCATGAAGATCACGCCCACGGCATCGCTTGGCAGTTTGGCAATGAAGCTCTCGGCATCCTCGATCATGCTGCGGATACGACGGTGCAAGCTACGCACGTCTATTGGCTGCTCGGTCGCCAAGACCTGAAATTCTTCCCTTGTGAACCGGCTGTGCCGCGTGATCTCAGCCAGCATCTCCTCCGGTGTGGTGCCGATGAATTTGCCGACCGCCGCCGCAACAACGGCCCCAAGTGGCATGACGGTCTCATGAAGGGTGACGAGATCGACGACATCGCGCGGCACCCGGCGGTCTGCCGTAAGCGTGCGCTGATGGCCGCCTTGCGAGGGTGAGGCTGGTTTGGTCTGCTCGGCTGCATGGAAAACGGCAGCATGTTGGGTTCTGTGGCAGCCACAGTGGCAGCTTCAGAGGCACGGATCGAGA
>JAABUP010004332.1_pt1 | contig 23354 bp, 19 predicted proteins | sample 5559201 | NCBI WGS metagenome assembly JAABUP01 (sample SAMN10711887, study PRJNA513373) | rock metagenome | isolation source: Antarctica rocks | place: Antarctica | reverse complement strand
TTGACGTTAAGTAAAGAAGATAAGCTTAAGCTTTCTTAATATATTCACATGATCGACGAGTCATTACTTCTTCAATCACATGTAGTATGAACTTAAGACTCATCATCTGAATCAACTATTTTATCTTATATCTTTTCATTAATTATTCAATGACACTGTTGATGTGATGAAGATGTTTCAATATATTGATGCAATCAACGAGTCATCAATTCTTCGATCATTTGTAATCATAATCTTAGATTCATCATTTGAATCGACTTTTCTACTAGTAGTATCTTTTCATCTCTTACTGACTTCAACATGTCATTAATCTTCTTCATAGATCAGTTGTGACTGTTAGAGAAAATGTTGTCGCGTAAATAAAAATTCTGCATGATAACTTTCATGATCACGCAACGTTTTAACATCATTTGAACTGCGTTGAATTGAGATTTCTTGACTCTTCTGACTTTTATTTAAACACAGAATAGAATCAAAAGATTCATAGTCAACATCATGTACAGATGAATCTCGTTGTTGATCAATATAAATACATTAGAAAATTTTAATTCTAAAATTTTAATTAAAACATATATACTTAAATGTAAATAATAATAATAATAGATTCATACATTCTTGTGACATTGATTAGATCGATTCATGAGGGATAAATATGCTATGTGTGTCGAGTGAACAAAATTCTCTGAGGTAGAAAATCGCTCGCTGTCTATGCAACTGCTACACGCTGTCGAAACAATAAGATTGAGACTATCAAATTTGTTCATGATGATCACACGTTAGAGAATGAGTGTTCTTGTCACTTTAAACTGTTTCAAAAGCTTCGTTTTCATCATCATTTTCGCTGTCGTCCTAAGACTCTTCGTGGTCGAAACGATGATCCGGTAGTTCATAACCTCGACGTCACGAAGCATTCTCGACCGAAGGTGTGTTCAATTCGGGCAATGCATCAGAATATGCTTGACTGTCTGATGACTTCATCCGCAGGCACATCGAGGGCTATTCGCACCCGAAACGTTCCTCGAGTGCAGATAGACATTTAGACCTATGCGTTCAGTTCTGATGTGAGTCGCGAGAGTGCTTTCGACTTTCTGTAGACCGTCGCGCGTTTTTACTGTCTTATTGGACAGATGAGACCGTTGTGCCGACGTTACGTTGATGTCTGCAATGCGTTTCTTGTAGTTTTCCCATCGAAGATTTCATTGACTTCTGTGATACTGTGTGATTGCGATGTGTTCGCTTGTTGCGATCAGCGTTGAGGGATCGAGTCGCCTGCTTTTAGATTGTATCTTTGCGCCTTCGCGGATGGAAACTTAAATGTAAGTATATATGATTTAAATCTATAGTTTTAAATTCATGCTCTTTTAAATATCTTCATATAATTATCGTACGCAGGTTGAAAATTGAATGTTTAAGTTCAAACATGTGGTGAAATCTGTAAAATTACCGTAAACACAATTCTGAATACATAGGGTAAGAATGCGTGGTGCGTCTTCGACTTGTGCTTCGAATCCCTCACGCCTCGAGCCATGAACCTGGCTTACCCGCCTAATACTTTTACGACAGCGATCAAAGAACTACACTTGCTTTCACGCTTGGCAAATGAGCCTTGTTTGAGCCGGGCCGACTACCACGTAACCTTCCCCCCTCCAAGCGACGGGAAATGTCCTGAAGATTCCTCTCTCGTCGCTCGATCCACCTGAAAATCCACGTAAACAAGGTAATTGAGCAATCTAAAACCAAATTAGAAGTCTTACCTGAGCCACGATAAACGCCGTAGCTTCTTCTAACGTTATCGGCGCCTCGGCCATCCCCACGAATTTCGCACCAGCATTACCCATGTCTGTTTGGACGAACCTGAAAGACGGGAAGACTCCCGTCGTACTGTTAGTCACTCGTCACGAGCCAGTCAGTAATCAGGAAATAGATATATGCTGAAACCGTATAATCGTAATTCTTCTTTGAAACATATCAAAGTGAGGAGGAATCAAAATCGAAAATGAGATCAACAGATTGCTTACCCTGGATCAATTGCAAACACAACAACATCTTCGTGCTCAAAATGAATCTTGCGAATCAAAAAATGAGCCATGGCCTTGGAAGCGCCATACGTGTATGTTGGATAGTAGCTGTAGTTCTCCATGCCGCCGATGCTGCCATTCGGGGAGCCGATCAGGACGAATCTGGGGTGCGAAGAGGCTTTTTTGAGAAGGGGATAGACGGCTTGAAAGAGAAGGAGAGGGCCTGATTTTGGAGGAATACGTAAAATGAGTTAGTGGAAAGAAAGTGTGAAAGGGGAGTTGCTACATCAGTCTGCCAGGACAATACAGACGCCTGGAAAGAAGTGGGTTTCTCTCCCCCTCCCACTATTGTATTCACCTACCAATTCCATTCACAGCAACGTGTTCCTGAACCTGCGAGGCCGTAGCACCAAGGATTGGGCCGTAGTGAGTCCCAATGCCAGCATTGGCGATGACGGTGCCGATCTGGGTGATGCCATGTTCCGATTGCAGAGTCTGCACGGCATCCAAAGAGTCTTTTTCCACCGTGCTATCAAGTTTGACGGTGATTAGTTTGCTGGAATGGCCGGTCGGTAGCTTGGAGAGGAGTTTTGTGGAGGGACTGGAGGGATCACGGACGGTAGCGATGACCGTTGTGTTTGGGCGGGAGAGGATAATGGCTGTGAGGGCTTTGCCGATGCCTGGAGGAGAGCTGTGTTAGCCGATCTGTAATCCACAGAGCTTTAAGCTTCGCCCGAGAATTTACACACCTCTGTTTGCGCCTGTGATCAAGTATACGTGATTCTCGGTTGAAGCCATCGCGAAGGATGCTTGTAGACAGAAGTTAACACTAGGATTTGAGAGATGCTAAGAGGTTTGGAACAAAGAAGCGTATGAAACAGGACCAGCTCTGACGGTGGTGTTATCCAGGGAGGGCGCCTTGTCGCAACTATGGGTTATTAAATACTGTAATAATACTTGCATTAAAGACGGGCCTATGCGCACACCACTACATCCATAACAATCCTGGAAGCGTAGGGTTGTGGCCGAAACCAATCGTACTGTGCTTCATTATTACGACAGTCTCCTTATTCATACATGATTCCGCTACATATGCCTTTCTCCGACAACGAAAGCGCCCAATCAAACCTTTTCAAGAGCAACGTTTCTTCTCACGTGTGCGCAACTGCGTTGATCTAGGCCACAAATGACGCTACGAGCGACTGCTCGTGATGTGAATTAATCCTCGTGTTCCCGAGTAGACTAGGATAGTGGAAACCACTGGTCGAAGCGACGATGTGGGTCAACCTGGGACTTGATGACCCGTAACCTATTCAAGTCTTGCCCGTACACTGTTTGAAGGCTTTCGTCTCCGTGGGCAAAATTCACATAACTACGCCTAGGGTTAGCTACCACTCTTCAACGGCAAGACCATTTACCTGTAATAGGTGGCTTACGTGCTATTCGCTGCGAGGCCATCTGTCGATCGCCACAGATCTCGAGCTGCTGTTCCAAATGCCTCCGCTTCTTGATCCAGGCTAGGGTCCGTATACCAAGCAATAGCCACAGCGTTGAAGTTGACTGTGGATCGGTAAGGGAAGGAGGACGATGAGTCCGGAAGCGTTCTAGCCTTGATCAAAGAATATGCCTCCATCAACACGATGCTATTCCCTGCTGCGGGGTTTGAAGCAAATGAAACAAATTCATTCCAGACGGCGCGCCATGTCGCGGGAACCATCTTAAAGAATCCGGCACCATAGGATGGCTTGCGGTCGCCCTTAATGCAGAAGGAGGCTGCACCATCGTTCCAGTGATCATAGGACACTATGCTAGTCCCATCATGAGAAGGCCCGACTGCAATGATAGAAGCAAACGCCGCTCTGCCAACTGTTTCGCTGCCATAATAGAATAGATTCGCGACGACAATAGGCGTATAGCTTGGAGTACCCGTGGTTAGATAGTATAGAAATATATTCATATTGGACTGGAGGACAAGATCGTTGATTGCTTGCACAAGCGCTTCAATCTTATCCTGAGTAAAGGTCAAAGGACCCAGCCAAGCCAGATTTTGTGCTGGCGTCACGGAATAGGATTTCATGACCGCAGATGTGACGATTCCAAAGTTGGGTCCGGCACCACGAAGAGCCCACCATAGGTCGCTCTCTGCCGGTGTGACCGTGACGAAAGCTCCAGATGGGGTTACAAGCTGCAAAGAGATGAGGTTATCAACACCAAAGCCATGCAGACCCATCAAGTTGCCATAACCTCCGCCAAGGATCGCACCGAGTGTGCCGACACAATTACAATTACCGGTCGTAACTTGGATATTCTTTGCATAAGCGGCCGCAATCACGTCAGAAATCAACGCGCCACCTTGGACTGTAGCTTGTGTCTTTTGAGCGTTGAACGTCACCATGTTGAGTCCTCGCATGTTGATGAGAATCCCATTTTGATGCAAGTCAAAGGTCGTTGACCAGCCATGTCCACCATTTTGGGCAAGAAATGGAATCTTATATTCGATGCAATACTGAACCTACGGGACGGTTAGTAACTCGGAAGACCAATACATGAGATCCCTATCTACCGTAATGAGCACGTCGTGTTCGGTCTCGACGTTGACAACGGTACCTGGGCTCGGCGCATCAAACGTGCTCCATCGTGGTGCCCCTGAAGTCGTGTACACTATGGATGCGTTTTGGGAGAGAAGTGGACCGAGGTCAGACGATACGTTGTAGCTCGGCTTGCTGGAGACAGAGCTACAGAAAACAGGGAGAAGGGTAAGTAAGATTAAGGACCACATATTGTTTCTGGTTGAACGAGACAGCCCGCGACTATACGTACATGCCAGAGCCTAAAGCACAGCGCGACTGCAAGCTATAAGAAACCCTCGTATACCGCGGCCTATGACCTATATACCGTTCGAAGGGAAATGTCCTCGGAGAGCCAATGATCCGATGGGATTCGGAGCCTAAGTGCGGCTCAGCAGGTTTCAGATGTGGAAGGTGGTGGGCTTAAGGTAGTAGTGTCCAGAGTCGATCAACTGGAGGGCACAGAACTGGTCCACATGCTTTGCGAGGACGAAAACGGACGAGCGCACTCTGTCATTGGAAGACTTCTCACTCGGCCGCTAGAGGAATGCAAGCCCTTTGAGCTCCTACTGGATGGTTGTCTCGCCAAGGCGCCCAATCCCTGAGTATAAGCTGAGAAGGTGAATCAGCACAGAGGTAGGCGCTTGAAAGCCCATAGGTCGAAGTGTATCCCTATAGGATGGCGCGTGTTACCATCAGTGGTTTGGTAATGCAGTAGTAGATTTTGAACGTAAGTTATTGATTTCCGAACCCTCCCGAGGCTCCGTATTTAACCAGCGTCATTTTAACAGCGTGCGTGGCAGAATCCCTCTCTTTTCTACTGTGCCCCGTAAGAAAACTAGCGTGCGAGCAAGGAACCGAAGACAGAATCTCTTCCGAAACAGTGGGGCGTGCAGTGGTGTGGCATCTTTTCAACTCTATGCACGTCAGATCTCATTTGATTAATGCCATGAGCAACAAAGCTTACGTTAAAGACGACGTCTGCGGCCTTTCTTTGTTCAATCCCATACACTTGATTAGGTTTTTCAGGTCGTATACTGCCGTTTTCAATCATAGGAGAATCATATTCGCGCCAGCTTATGATAGGGCTGGGTATTGCTTTCTTACTGTTGCCTTCAATCGCTGTAAGTTTTCGAGTATGGGCAAAGAGACTGGGGCGCAAAGGCCTGGCTGGGGACGATTATCTAATCTTTGTTGCGCTGGTGAATATTTGAATCATACAACCCTTGGCCCTCTATAAGTATATTGAGAGTTTCTAGGCTTTCGCAATCGCATGCTGTGTTGTGCAGCTGATTGGTAAGTGCGTCTGCCTCAGTCATTTCGTGCTCGTTTGACCACTTCCCATAGCTGCCATCCGAAGACAACTGGGTCAACACCAAACAGACGCACCCAATGAACAGCCAATGCTCGATGATCCTCGGTTCCTCTTGTATGAAAAGGTAAGAAAAACCTTGAATGCTCCGGTTCTTCAACTGACTCCGTGCCGATGGGCAGTGCAAATTCGCTGGCCAGATGCTCGGTGTTATCGGTCTGGATTTCACAAAATTCTCTATCTTGGTCTTTTACATGAATGTCTTCACTACCAAGGCATTTCGTATAGCTGCACAGATCATGCTTGCTATTGTGGCCGCGTGAACAGTGGCATTCTTTTTCAGCAACCTGTTTACCTGTTATTCTATCACTTCTCTGGTTGAAGAATTTTATCACAACCACTGTCAGAAGTGAACCGTCTCTATGTGGTATGCATCCTGTTTTAGCGACATTATCGTTGATTTCATGATTCTTTGCTTTTCTATTCCAGTGGTTCTGAGATTGCAGCTACCCCTGAAGCAAAGACTCGCGGTTTTGGGAATGTTCCTTCTCGGAGCAACGTACGTTCCATTCATAATGGTCAGACTTTGCAGAACTAAACTTGTTCAGTGTCTGTGCAATAAGCATTACACGTGTGGTTTTCTACTTTCAGGTCAACGCCGTATTTCGACAGCACTACAATGATGAAACCTGTAAGTACTACTCGAGCAAGGACTGACCGTAGTACTAATTTTGTGAGACTATACATCCTCGATCTTCTTCTGAACCAACATCGAATTGTCCTTGGCTGTCATTAGTGCTTGTCTACCGAAGTTGCGGCCAATTTGGATGTATTTGAAAGGTACCCCGGTCTCGTCCAAGGCGTCGATAGGTTTGAAGTCATATTCGGGATTCGGTTTCAATTATTATAGAAGGCATCGACGACTCTCCGACTCGTTCAACGATCACGAGAATGTGAACTTGACAACAGAATCCAGAGTCCACACACATATTCAGGCGGGCAAGCCCGATACGATTGTGAGGCCGGAAGGAAACGTCATTGCAGTAGAACAAGACATTTATAGCAACAGCGATTCGAGAGAAAATCGCTCAGGAAATATGTGTCACCAGAGATCCGTCAGCAGCTGTACGTCGCCTTTTCAACGCTAGGGATCTCTCCCATGTCGCTTTTTGGAAAAGCAATGTCCGTAGCTGCCGGCTTTATCACGTATCTAAACAGATTCTGTATTTGTCCTTGTAACGGGTCGGCAAGGATATTCGTGTTCCTTGGCTGTAGGTAGCCAGGAAGAAACAAAGGGATATCGAATATCAACAGACTCAATGAACGGCCAGCGCGTGAACATGCAGACATCTCTCGATTCAAAGAATTAGCGTGAAGGACTGCACCCCCACGGAACTGCGTTCTGTAGAGTATCTTGCTCAACTGGGTGCTCAAGGTAGTATTCTCTTCTCAAGGGTGGTAGGGAAAACCATAGGAGACAAGGGTCTGTAGCACTGCCGACTGATAGGTGTGGCAAATCATGGGATAGACAGGCCACAGGCCGTCGCCCGTTCAAAGAAGTCGGGTCATCTCGGTGCATCAGCGTGTCATCGTGATTACGAGGTAGCAGTGTGTATGTGCAGCAGCCATACTGCAGCAGTGCGCGGTCTCGCTGCCTGAAGCAATACAGAGTATATGCAGGCCTGAGGCGGGGCTGGAAAGCCCTGCCATGAAGTGTACTGCGATTGAACTATGAGAGACCAAGGAATGTGAACATCGACGATCCGACGATCGTAGGATCGGATTCGGAGATTTTCTGCATGCCCGCGGAGGTTTTCTATGTCCCGGGGGCTCTGGTGCGTGTGGCCCTTGCATCGATCCCCGCAACCACGCTACGCACGTGCAGAAGGGTCAGTTTCGTGCGGTTTGGCTGCTCGAACAGCTCACCATGCGTCTTGGTCGTTCAAAGATTTAGCTTCTTTTCTGGTACCACGAAGGGGGCAATGGCTGTCATGCCCTGCCGCAGTGCCAGTTTCGACATTCAGGACACTGCGAAGCGTGAACTTGTCTGGGACTAATGCTGTCAGTTCCTCCGACTGATTTGTCGAGGGGCCCATGAGGTCGAGACAAGCAATATTCGCAGTTATGTACTGTACTGTAGCATAGCGGCTACTTGTATGCACGGGGTTTCCGCGCACACTGGGTTTCCGCGCACTCTAACCTAGAAAGGTTAGTTATAGATAGTATCGGGTTTAGCGTGCTAGGAAGGGCACTAAGATAATTAGTCATAGTTAGCGTGCGCGGAAACCCCGTGCATACGAGTAGTGGGGGCGGCGGGCTTTAATTTTCCGGGCGGGGATCGCTTATGTATAATGCTGGCTGGAACCTCAGAAAACGGCCCCGAGAGTAGCGCGCAGTGTCTACCAATGGTACAGTAGTCTACCAATGCATCCACATGGCCTCAAAGAATCTAAAGCGTTGATTGTTCTGGGAAACTAAAGAACGTCATAAGCCGCCAACTAAGGTAAAATCCCCATCCTCCCCGAGACCCTTGACTTGTCCCGAAGCCACCCTATGCATCTCCCCCCATAGACTTTCTCGCGATCCGGGCCGCTTGTCGCTGAGCTGCCAACCACTCAAGCAGACCAACTATTGCGGACAAGGTCATCTGGGTCGGCGTCGGCGTCGGCACCGGCATCGGCTCCACGGATGTGGAGGCCTCTAGCAGACCAGCTATTACGCACCAGATCGTCTGCGTCTGCTTCGGCTGCAGCTGTTACCATTAGCCGTTATTTTCTGTATGTTACAAATCATAATGCCGCACATAGTGAAACTTGCAAGGCTGTTCCAGCAACCATGGTGGGGTGGCTGCGAACAGGCAGCAGACAACCAATATCTCTTATTCCACATACAATACACATGTAGGAACTGAACGCAACCGGATCTGCCTGTGCGACCCTCAAATGCATACCCAGGTACATACGAGGTTTTTATTTCCAGACTTCTAGGCAACTATTGACTGGTAAGCTCGGTTCGTGACTTTCTTCTCCTCTCATCTATACCTCTCTGTCTGGAACTCGAGCGCCAGAACATTTCCGTCTCCTCATGTGAACATCTCCGGTATGACGAGCTCAGAAGTTGACGTTATAATCGTCGGCGGTGGCCTTGCTGGATGCACTGTGGCATCACGTCTTCACCAAAACAATACCTCTCTCAAAATCCTCGTCCTCGAGGCCGGTATTGATCCCAAAGATAACCCCAATATCCTCACACCTATGGGAGGGTTTGCTCTTCTTGGTTCAGACTTGGACTGGACGTATCCGACGGCACCTCAACCTGCTACTGGGGATCGTGTTCATATAATCAACTCTGGAAAGGGTCTTGGTGGTAGCAGCCTGATAAATTACGGAGGTTGGATTCGAGGGGACGCTACCGACTACGACAGTTGGGCGAATGTGGTGGGCGATGCACGCTGGAGCTACAAAGGATTGCTGCCATACATGCGCAAGTCGGAGGGTTTCACCGATTCCACAGCAGACCCTGAACAACACGGTCTTCATGGCCCTATGCATATCACCTCCGTGTCAGCCAGTGATCCCGAACGTCGATACCCACTCCGTGAGCCTATCCGTAATGCTTGGACCGAACTTGGAGTCAAAGTCAATCCCGATCCATCCTCGGGTTCTTTAGTAGGAATCTCGGAGTTTCTCGAAAATTGGTATAATGGTGAACGTCAATTTACGCAAGCTGTGTACAAGTTAGATGATGTACAGGTCATAACCAACGCTACTGTACAGCGTGTGCTCTTTTCCAAGAATAATGCCGGATATCAAGTGGCTACAGCGGTTGAACTTGTCGACGGTCGACAATTTTCCGCGCGAAAGGAGATCATCATATCGGCCGGTGCATTGCGAACACCACAGATTTTAATGCTTTCAGGCATTGGACCGGCAGATACGCTATCCAAGTTCAATATCCCCCTGGTTCACGAGGCTTCCGAGGTGGGGAAAAACCTTTTTGATCATTTTGCTCTTTATCAGCTTTGGAAACTTCGAAGCGCAGAGAGGGGCCTCGCTTTAGGCAGTCCGCTCTTAACGAACCCGGCTCTCTTCAAGGGCTTCCCAACTGATTGGGCAATAAACGAAGCAGTACCAATCGATCTTCTAAAACAAGCATTACAGGAAGACGAAACTGCAGGGAAAGTAGTGGCTTCGACCCGCTCACTCCTGGAACCCGGCCGATGTCATGTCGAGACAGTCGCTGTCTACAGTACGCTTGGCACGCCAGGCATTCCACTGGATGGGTCGTACATAACCACTTCTGTGATGCTGTTCCTTCCCACCTCGCGCGGCTGCATTAGCATCGCTTCCAACTCGGCTACTGACAAGCCGGTCATCGACTCAAACTACTACACCACAAGCGTTGATCGCACTGCCCTGATCTATGGCACACGCCGTGTTCTCCAAGCATTTTTGGAGACCTCGGCGGGTAAGTCTTTTATCGAAACCGAAGTTGCTCCACCTGGGTTCTCCAATTTGACCACCAACTCTACTGATGGCGAGATCGATGCTCGGATCAGGGCCACAGGCATGGCACACCATCATAGTGCAGGCTCGGCGGCCATGGGTCAAGTTGTGGGTACAGATCTTTGCGTGTACGGTGTGCATGGATTACGTGTCGTTGATGCCAGCGTGCTCCCGGTTGCGATTGGCGGACATCCGCAGGCCACTCTCTACGCACTTGCAGAGCAGGCGGTGGATTTAATTCTGAATGACCTGTGATAGAAACGTGTTCAGGCAGGCATCTAACGGGAAGCATTAGAGCTGGTATATGGAAGCCTGTTATGAGCTGGCACTTTTCCCCAGAACTCCCTTTCCCTCTTATGCATGCCGGCTTCCACCGTTACTATTTACTTCAAATGCCATCTCGTAAATTTAGTCTGATACTTCCATTGGAATGTTATTCCCAGGTATACAGCCCATTGAACATTTGGGAGCGCCGTATCCATTCTCCCAAGTCTTCATCTCTTTCTCAAGCTTCACGAATTCGCCCGAGCAGCAAGAATCAGCACAGCTGGCCACGTGAAATCCCTAACTGCCCCGTTGCCCCTCATCGCTTTCGTCAACTTCTCATAAAGTCTTTCAACAAGAGCATATTCTTCACTCTGCACTTTCTTCGCCGTCGATGAAAAACTTGCACTCACGAACCTCCTCAATCTCTCAGCATCCCACCTGTTCTTTCAGAACCCCGAATTCTTCTTCTCGATCATCTTATCTTGCTTCTCCTCACAGCTCACCGGCTCAATCTCAAAATCGCAAGCCTCAGGCCCGAAGAATGACAAGCTGAACTGCGGATTCCACTTCCATCTCTGCACATCCTTCCACATCTCCGAGGGAAAAGGTATATAATCCAACCAACTAGCCATCCCATCCGCCGCCCTCTTCCACCCCGCCTTCCTGTCTGGTCCACTCCCCTTGATCACCATGCCAAAGTTATGATCCATGATGGCGTCCAGCAGTGGCTGGCACATGGTTGCATATTCCCCCTCTGCAAAATGCGGCCGGCCGTAGAACCAAATCGCCAGCGTGCCACCGGGCTTCAGCAGCGTTGCAAAACTCGCCAGCGCCACCTTCGCATTCATAAGCGGGAAGCACTCCGCCGCAGCGATAAAATCGGCCGATTGGGCGGAGTAGTGCGATGCGATGGCTTCGCCTGTGAACAATGCAAATGATGCCCGTCCGGTGGCGGAGGTTGCCGAGAGACGCCTGCGAGCCTCGTCGAGGCTGGTCTCGTTGTTGTCGCTGGCGACAACGTGAGCGAAACGTGAGGCGAGTTGGGCCGCGACTTGGCCGGGGCCGGTGCCGATGTCGTGAGCGACTGCGAAAGAAGGGGTGGGGGAGAGGGAGTGCGAGGCATGGTAGTCGTACATGAGGGTGTAGAAGTTAGAAGCCTGGTAGGCGGGGCGGGTGGAGAGGTAGGTGTCCCAGTAGGCTTGGTTGGCGTGTTCGAGTTTCCAGAAGTTGGCAGAGTCCAAGTCGTCTGTTGAGGCTAAAAAGTTTGAGGTCGCCATGAGAGTCTTCTTAGGGGTGCTAAGTACAAGGAGAACGAGATTCTAGTGAGTACCCACTTAGGTGAGAGCAAAGGTGGGTCGAAGTGTCTTCTCAGAATATAAAAGTCCTAGAGGGAAAGAGGCTTAAACTGTCAGAATCGACTAGAAGTATAACGGCAGACTTGTATTCGCTATACTAGAACTCGATACATGAGTTAAGCACAAAGCTTCTATTCAAAGGAATGATTGTCGTTAGATAGACAAAAGAGATTCGTGTCAAGTCATCTGAGCTCAGTGTGATCACAGAGATGAGTCTTTCAAGCTGTCTTTGTTGAAAACGATTGATTGATCGATTTATTCATACGTTGTCGAGGAATAGGGTATAGATGCGGTATAGGGAGCTGTAGAAGCAACAGAGTGAGCAAACAACGGACACGTGCAATGATCGTACTAGTAGAAAGGTTATGTAAACTGTGTGTGTTGTATGTCCCGCTATCTACATGCCGAAAAGGAATCTATAGGTACGTCAATAATTGCTCTCGGCTCTTCTATCGTTGGCTCAGACCCCGGCCTCTGCCCCATTCAATGCGAATGCAACGCGCCATTCGCGAAAAGTTTACCCGTCACACTCTCATGTGTATCGCACATAAGCTCAATGCCATCATGAGTTTCGACATGGTGATCGTTATGCATGAAGGCACGATTGCAGAGATGAGCAATCTCAGTCTCTTGTCACAAGACAGCAACACCATGATTTTTAGATTGATGAAACATCAGTCAACAGCGTCTGTGCCATGATTTCTTAGATTTTGAGAGTCGATGATATCGTACATATCTTGCATGCGTTGTGACTTGTATTCTGAGCACGATATCATATGAAGTGACCAAGACATGAGTTGGCTTCGTTGTACAAGTAGTGTCAAAATGTTCGCATACTGCTCATTCTGCAAAGTCTGCGCTAGCGAGTCTGAGCATTCTGCATAGCGCTATGAGAACAATACTGAATAGAGCAGGAACCCATCGCCGTCCTATCAGCCCGACAATTTTGCATGAACGCGTAAGCCTAGACTTCTCGACGAGCCTTGACGCCCTAACCTTTCCCAATATCCGTTAATCGCTTTGAAGCGAAATGTAGACCGGGTCACACATGCTATTGAGGTGTTTGACATGGGCATGTATGTACATTACCGATCTTTCCATGAATATACATGATTGTTATTCGCATAAAAATTCCGACGGAGCTCAACAAGACCTGCAAACAACCTATGCCCCCAGAGACGGTGTCCTTGATCGCGAGTCCAGCATCCACATCTGCGTCGAGTTGAATGTACTGAATGAAAAAAGCATGTCGGAGCTGAGACCTTGCCTGTGGCCGGACCAAAACTGAGCTACGATCCTACCCAACAAGAAGACTATCTAGACTCGAGCGGAACAACAAAAGCGTAAATCAAAAACGCGCTCTGACCTTTAGACTATTGGTGTAACACTGGACAACCTTAGCGGTAGTACCGACCTGCATGCCGGTGATTTGGTACTTGTTCGATCTTAGGATACTATGCTTGCTTGGCCGTCTGTGCCCGAGTTGTTGGTAGAAGCCTCTTCGACGTGCGCCCTCTCCAGAGATGTGCAAGCCTCTCTAATCCTGCTCGTCATTCCATCCAACTATCACAAAATATCGCGTTAGTAGTGTATGAAATTGTACCACAGATACAATGTCAATGGTGCTAAACGTACTCGGTTGTCCGCAAACATGCTGAAATGATTTCCAGGCGCCTTTATTACGGACAAAACTTCCAAGGGCTCGTAGTCTGACCACCCGAGCATGCTATCAGCATCGGTGGAAGTCTGCGAACCGTCGGGCACGTCGACCGGCCCCATCGCTTCCGAAGCACGTATCAATACCGCCCGAGGCGGGTTGAATGTCGGCGGCCGATCCCATGAGAGAATCATGTCTCGCGCAGCATCAAAACAACGATCGATCGTGGCCTTGGTCTTCTCCGATGTCGTTGGGCGGTACGTTGGGCGGTACGATGGCCTCGCGCCGCCGCGGTTTCGGTAGGATTCACTCCAAGGGCACATCGAGTCGATTAGAAGAAGCCCTATCACCTGGATGGAGGCGTTTTCCTGAAGGAGTCGGGCTGTCTCTAGTGATATCATACCACCGAGCGACCAACCTAATTATCCCTGCCGTTAACCTTGGGCTCCTTCATCTAGGCGGCGTAGTAGAACAAGAAGAGGAGCAGGAGCAGGAGCAGTAGTACCTCCTATCAAGATCGGCCCATTCCTGATAGTTGCCTGGATCGCTTCGGCATACTCTTTTGCAAGCTGCGGCACCCCGCCGGCCGGCGGGCGTCCGCCATCATGAAAGTAGGGATTCGGAATGCCGTACGTGCGTCTGTAAAGCGGACCAAGCATGTAGTACTCGAATATTGTTCCGCCACCATCGTGGATCAGAATCAGTGGGATATGAGATACATGCCCTCGTAGCGTGTCCAGCTTTTCTAGCACGGCCGGCATTTCTGTGAACAATTCAGGGAAGGAGAGTGACTGATAGGAAAGTGTGGTGGAGCAGTGCAGAGCAACTTCGACGTTGCTGCCGTGTGATGATCAAGTGTTTGCAGACGCGGTGGAAATGAGATTCCACTGGGACGTCAAATCTAGGGCCAGCTTGACTGGAGGCTATCGGCAAGCGGAGTGGGGCCATGGAAGTTGATGGAAGGTGGCAATTTCCACCTTGCTGACAGCCTGACACCAACTGCCTCGGCAACTAGGCGGAGCACAGTCGAGGAGTGCGACCACTACTCCCAGCCTCACGTTTCTCAACAAGCAGTGGCGCCACCACGCATGACTGAGTAAAGATGCAGCGAGGTGTGGATAGTTGGATATGATTGGCTCGGTCGGATCACAACCAGCGCGGCACCAACATTTCATTTCTTGGAAGCTTCCTTGTCCGCCGAATTTCGATTGTCCTGAACATGTAGCCAGGCGAGTAGGTAGCTGAGTTGGTAGCTGAGTAGAGTGATGAGCATGTAGAGTGACGAGTAAGTCAAATATGTGCCAGCTAATCAGCTAATTGCCAGCTACATAATTGCAGAACGTCTCTGCTAATCGAGCTTATTGCGCTAAAATTTAAGCGCTAATGCTTAGCTAACCTGATTCTAACACGTCGTACCTGTGCACGAGCATCAGCGTCGAGATGATGTCGTGAGACTACGGTCTCTGAGCGTGTTCCAGCCGCTTTCTAGCTGTGGCCGAGCTTCAGATGATCCTCGCGCACATGCTTATTCACTACGACTGAAAATGTCGGACGACGAGGGCGGCCGGTCAATCTACAGATCGCAGAGAACTCGCGATCGAATATCTTCGAGTGACCGTTGATGCAAAACGACGAAGCGGCTCATGCATTAATATGAACTTGACCTGACTTGTATGTGACTTGCAATGGTAGGCATGTGTGACGATGATAGTGATATGATGGATCGGAAACACACCCACTTTAAAAGCGATGAATACAGTAAGATGCATGTCGGATAAATGTCTACATTACTACTGAAACCGCTCATGACCGCGCTCGACTAACCGGATCGGAAAGGACGTCTGTTGCTTCAGATGCATAGTCATGATCACATTCATGTTGTCGTGAATCATGTCACGAGTGCGCTTGGCCGCCTGCTGCCAGACGGCGTGCCGCTCGGTCGATGTCATTCGATCGAGCTCGGCGTTCGACACCCACTCACGCACGTCCAACTCGATGCTGTAGGAGCGGAAGATGACCGCCAGAACCGCGGCATACTCGATCTGGGCAAAGCGACGGCCGACGCAGGCGCGCGCGCCCTCGGAAAAGGGAAAGTAGACGCCGCGCTGTGGGCGAAAAGACCCCCTTTTGCCTGGCAGCTGCGGCTTCTCGTCGCTAGACGGCGCGAACCACCGCTCGGGCCGGAACTCTTCGAGGTCGTTTTCCTGGTTGGAGCGCGGATGCCACGGGTCCTGGGGATTGGCGGGCGGCCCGTGCGGCCAGTACTTGGGATTGCGGTGCGCGCCCAGCTGCGAGAGGGATACAAAGGTGCCGTCGGGAATCGAAGTGGGCACTCCGTCGAACGTGGCCGTCTGATCGCCCACTGTGCGTGTGAGCACGGACGGGACGGGCGACCCCAATCGCAGTTCTTCCTGCATCACCGCGCCGATCCAGCCCTCAAGCAGTTGAGGGAGGTCTCCGTCGTACGTCCATTCCTCCGGCGGCCGCTGGCCAACGATGCGATCGATGTCGTGCTGCACATGCTTCTGAGCCTGCATATTTAATGCGAGAAAGATCATCGCCATCTGCATGGACGTCGCGACCGTCTCGTGCCCGCCCAATATTAACACGAAAGAGTTGCCGAGGATGTCGGTGTCGCTCAGCGTTTCGTAGTCTTTCCCGGCCCTGCGTAGTAGTGCGTGCAGGATATCGTCGCCGGCCGGCTGGGCGCGGCCGCGCTGAATAGTATCGCGTATGTGCGCGCGGAACGCCACATTGTACCGGTACACCTGCTGGAGCGACGCAGACGGTGCGTATCCTGATGGTTAGCGGCATTCATCAGGCACGGGGAACCACCTACTAAGAAGAAGCTCGGGGAGGCCGATGACCAGCACGATGTTGTGGAAGAGCCCGCGCAAGGCGTCAATGTAGCTCATGCCGCCGTGCTTCGTCTCCTCTCGAGCCATCGGCTCGTCGCCCCACGGTATGCGGTAGCCAAAGCCGGCCTTGCTGATAACGTTCTGGCTTATTCGCCTCGTATCGGCGTTGAGCGGAATGCTCTGACCCGGCGTCCAGGACCGGACCATGCGTGGCGCCTGGTATAACGTCTCGAGCCACACCTCACGGTTATTACGATCGCCAAAGGCGCGCGAAACTAGCCGTCGCATTCGCTGCCACTGCGCGCCTTCGCTGCTGGTGAGATTGTTGCCGTAGCGGCCGACGGCGCGGAAGAACTCGACAGGCCGCGGAAACTCGTCGCGGCGATGCAAGATCTCATCGATGGCGTCCGGCGCGCATGTCACGATCATGAGCCCGGCCGGCGCCACCAGCACGTACGAGTCGGCGCCCACCCGCCGGTAGGCGTCATAGCCGTCGTGCCAACTCGACATGAGATCGAGGTGGCCGAGCCATACCGGGGTCCACGCCCTCGGTAGGCGCTTCAGCAACAAGAACAGTGCCAGAACCAGGATCCGCACCATCGGCGACATCGGCAGTGCCGGCACGACCACGCAAGGCAGGCCTGTAATTTGCGCCCGGAGATAATGATTCCGCCATGCGCGGAGGACGTGTGCGGCATAGAGAGCCGCCGCCACCGCAAGGACGGTCAGGTGCATTATATCGAATTGAGGTGCCCACAGTGTGAAAGGTGTCGAACGACGTCAGAGTCAAATTGTCGAACGATGTCACAGAAGCAAGTTGTCGAAGGGCGTCAAAGTCAAGCTATCTGACGACGTTAGAGTTGAGGAGAGTCGTCGAAGAACGTTATGTATATATGCACTACATTTATGACTCGTGCTACTATAGCGACGCACCTTCTTTCGAAAGATGCACATGCAACAGTGTTGCTAGCAACGGTTCAGGGAAAGTCAAACCGAGCCGTTCTACTTGTTGGAAGGCCATATTTACCGGGTTTCAGCTCGCCGAAGGGTTGGAAAAGTTGAGCCGGGGTCGGAAAACATCCTTGACGTCGGGTTGGACTTTAGAAATGGCATATGCCCCGCACATTCAAGACTTGGCGTCTGGGTTGGAAAAGCTTCGAAGCCTATGCGAAGCATATGCCAAGACCATTAAGCGAGACCACAAAAGAATCCACGTCTGGTCACTAAGAACTCGACTGTGCATATGCGCAGCATTGACTGAGCATAAAGAAACATCGATGAACGACGAAAGCATCGAAGTCAATGATAAGAGGTGATTGTGTATTGATGATGAAGTAGTTATAGGTGTAAAGGTTCGTTCGATCATGAAATCTATGTATTGAGCTCAGGCGTTAGCGTGGCTCTTAGCTTCGGACAATCGGCATGGTCGCCCGAGCTCTAGCGTTGGTCGTGCGACCTGCATTCTCGGTTCGGATCGAAGTTCCTTACGGAAGGTTCGCGCCAACATTCCCGCTTACCTTACTATCCTTGGACCCTGTTGGTGACCCTATGGTGCTATACCCTTTTCCTCTAGCACCACCTGTCAGGAGGCGGCGCGGTAAACATACTAGTACATTTATGCCACGTTATACCACGTTATACCACGTGGATCTATTGATTATCGGGTTTGATATAAACCCGGTATAATATTCGTAATTACCTTATCTTTCCAATCTTTTAAAACAGTAAGCGACTTGAACTGATGTTGCATTTCAAATTATAACCACAAAACTGTGCTGAGCATACCCATCTGGTAAAATGTCATCTTATGTAGGCTGATCCTGGGAATTATTCCCCGCCATGTTGCTCGCGGCTCGGCGACCGTTTCGCCTCTAGCATGTGCCGTACGCGCTTTCTTGTCTCGTGAACACTGCTTCGCAACTGTTCCAAATCCTTTGCTTCCCGGCGGCAGCAACTGCTGAGCATGTTGATCGTCTCAATAGTCACCGAAAGTGAGGCCGTCTTCCGTTGCCGACTTCCAGTCCCCTGCTCGTCCCTTGAACTAGAAGTATCGTCCAACTGCACCGCCCAGTCCCGTGATTCGGTTCTGCATATCCGCTGTATGGCCTCGCTCGACAGTGTTCGGGCAAGAGCGGCGTACTTTTTGTCCAGTGTTGATCGGTATCGCTTCTCTACCGTGTAATGGGGTCGCTGGCTCCCCTTCGTCTCGCGAGCTCGATCGATCTGTGCGTCTCGTCAGCCTTGGGTTCCTGACACGAACACGGATGAGGGTAAGTGGTTGGCATACTTTGTGCGTGCTAGACCCGCTTGCGCGGGGCTTACCGGGCTTCTGGCTTGCTCCTGAGATCATTTCGGGCTGCTTGTTCGAGTGTGTGAGGCTATCTGAGAAGAAAAGTATAAGTTAGCGGTTGAATAGAGGCGACATGAGGTTGGAACTACCCATACAATGTGACAATGATACAGCACTTAGCATTGGCCCCTGTGGGGTAGTAGGGTTCGTGTAACAGTCTTCCAACAACTCTGACAAACTACAGTCGAGTGATGGATCGGACGTTAACGGAGCACTGAAGTCGATCCCACTGTCTAGAGCGGCGGCATCAACACCGTAGAGGTATTCAACTGGGTCATGAGTCAAAATGGGCGTGCGTTCCTTCTCGCGGATCGCGGCGCCTTCGAACATACATTCGAAAGGTGTCGCGGCTGACTGGCACTCCGCCGACGGCAGGCTCAAATCGACTCCAAGCTCGGTGTACATACTGAAAGGTGAAGATCCCGCGTCACGTAACCTCATATTTTCTAGACCGCTCACCAGTAATATGTAGCAATAGTGCATACCAGGTGATAGAGCCCTCCATCTTATATGCAGCTGCCCTTCTCAGCGCTACAGGTCCTTCCTGCAGCGGGCTGGACATTGCTTACGCGTTGCCGGGCTTGTTCAGGTATAGCTGGCTTACGCCCTCATACAAATAATCCTTGTTAAGAAGCTTTTTGCTAATACAATGTCCAGCCCGCTGCAGCCTGCAGGAAGGACCTGTATACATCATGAAGTGTCTTTCCGTGCGGCGCATCTCCCCCAAGTTATTAGAGAGATTAAGGTCTACTACGCTGCAACTCTCAGGATCCCTACATGCAGCTGGGGGCAAGGGCTAGGGCCAGCTTGACTGAAGGCTATTGGCAAGCGGAGCCGGGCGGGTTTCAGCTGGCGGGGCCGCGGGGGGTTGGAAAAGTTGAGCCGGTTGGAAAACATTCTTGGCGTCGGGTTGGTACTACGTACCTTAGCGAAGCTTTATGATTCTCTTTAACCGTACTAGAACCGTATTAGTTTAGAAGACTGTCAGTAGGCAGTTTCGTAGTGCTTACGGTAGATAAACTCGATTACCGCAATTCTTTAGTCACGTTTCTACATTAGACTGATTTATAATATTCTACGATTATAATTCGGTTTTGCCACATTTACATCTTCGAGTCTGAAAGAAGACTGATATGCAAACAGTCATGTTACGATAGATGATAATTGAAATCGTAAATTTACGGCTACAGGCATGAAACAGAAGATGAACAGTATCACAACTGATTTCATTGTAATACGTAAATACTATCTGTGATAGATACAATCTCATTATCAGCCTTGAATCATGATGACGAACAATATTGATTCAACAAGAACGAGACTCTCGTAATAGCGTATCTCTTTCTTGAACTCAACAGCATCACTGATAAAGTTTCATGCACTTGCGACAGTCGAGAAATTCAATGCGACATCAGACTCTTTCGAAGTTGTGACACTCGTGAACATTTCGTGATAGTGCGTATTAGACTCTTCGTCTTCTTCAGTTGCAATCTCTTCTCTAGTTTCGATAGCAGCCTCTTCTTCAGCTTCGATAGCAGTCTCTTCTTCAGTTTCGATAACAGTCTCTTCTTCAGTTTCGATAGCAGTCTCTTCTTCAGTTTCGATAGCTGTCTCTTCTTCAGATACAACAGTAGATTTTTCTTCAATTGCGACATCATATTGTTCTTCAAGTACAACAGCAGTCGTGACAGCAGTCACGAGCATTTTCTGATCGAGTATATCTTCTTCGTTCACATTGATGACATTTCTCATAGAAGATTCTTCTTCTTCAGTTGTGATAGCAGTCAAGACGCTTGACTCATCATCTTTCATATCATTCTTCTTCTTCTCTTTCTTCATCTTGATGAACAAAAGAACTTTTTCGCGAAGTTGTTGTGATAGCACGTCATTCTGATATATGTAGAATGTGAATGATGACGAAGATTGCTGAGCTTGAATACAAATCTTCGAGCATTCGCATACATGAAGATCGCTAGAGAGTGCTGTCATCTGTCACTTTGAAATCTCAAACTTGTCGTATAGTTTGATATCACGACAAAGCTTGAGATCTGCAACAATCTTTAGTTGAATCAGATTTCTGAGATGTTTTTTCGCGCGATGCACATAGACTGCAAGATCAGTCATCTCACTTCTCAACTTCTCAGCAGTTATGATAAGATGCTCTTCATGATTCACAATATATCGCTGAACTTTCTTTTGACTCAGTGTCAGAACATCTTCAATATAGATCATTTCATGCTTGTCGAGTGCTGTTTTCTTCGACGATGACTTTTTCGCAAGATTCATTTGATCAATCGTCTTTTCATAGAAATCTGCCTGCTTAGTTAATGTCGAAGCTTTCTTTCTCAGACTTAAAGCTCGACTTCGTAGAATATGTTAGGGACCAGCATAGAGCGAGTCATATGAGTGTAATGTAACGAGTATATAAATGCTAAGAAAGGAAAGTATCTAGAAGGGAAGAATCGACTATCTATATGACTCAGAAGAACATAAGCTAATCCTGAATAGAGTTGGCTTCGGAACAAGTCTATGCTCTAGCGATGAGCGATCGACGATAGCTCTCAGGATAGCCATCAACATAGTCATCAACATAGTCATCAACATAGCTATCAACGAAGGTGCGTAGCTAGAATCGTAACATTATTCCTCTTCTTCAACGATTCATGTTCGCATGAATGTATTTTCTTAGCCTTGTGTAGAATCGAAATGCCTATTGTAGCAGACTCACTATGCGAGGTAGAAGTGTCATTGAAGCAGGCTCACTAGTTGCACGTGAACGAGTCGACAGATCGATTCACTGATAGATAGAGCGATGTGAGTAGATAGATCATCGCATTGACGAAAGATGTCATTGTAGCAGACTCACTAGTTGCACGTGAATGTATGATCAGGTTCACTGATGAGTAGAACGATGAGAAGATAGATCATTGCATTGACAGTGTCATTGAAGCAGACTCACTGATCAACTTGCTCATCGAAGAGATCGACTTTGAGCTCGTCATTGTAGCAGGCTCACTAGTTGCACGTGAACGTATGATCAGGTTCACTGATGAGTAGAGCGATGTGAGTAGATAGATCATTGCATTGACGAAAGATGTCATTGTAGCAGACTCACTAGTTGCACGTGAATGTATGATCAGATTCACTGATGAATAGAACAATGAGAAGATAGATCATTGCATTGACAGTGTCATTGAAGCAGGCTCACTGAGGGTTTGCTTCTCGAGATAGAGACTTCACGCAGTTCTATGACTGATTTCGTTTGATTGTTCAACAAATTCGAAGAATTTCTTGCGAATCTGAATGAACGATTAATTCGCTGATCTTTGATCTAGTCGAATGGTTTCAATCGTTTGTTTATACTCGCTGATCAGCGCATAAGTTCGAATCTTTTGTTTATTCTCGCTGAATCAGCTCACGAGAGGAGAAAGGTGAGTGCTGCTGCACGAACGCAAGTCGCTAGATCAAAGTCGATAGAGAATTGAAGAACTACTAGCAGAAGCATTCGAAGAAATCAATGCAGATTATTTCACTTCGTCTGTAACGAAGAAGCATTTATATAATGTTAGAGATCAGCATAGAGCGAGTCATATGAGTGTAATGTAACGAGTATATAAATGCTAAGAAAGGAAAGTATCTAGAAGAGAAGAGTCGACTATCCATATGACTCAGAAGAACATAAGCTAACTCTGAATAGAATTGACTTCGGAACAAGTCTATGCTCTAGCGACGAGCGATCGACGATAGCTCTCAGAATAGCCATCAACATAGTCATCAACATAGTCATCAACATAGCTATTAACGAAGATGCGTAGCTAGAATCGTAACATCTTTGTCTGAAATCTGTATTCTTCAGAGATTTGACGATCAATCAGTCGTATTCGATTCAATCACTCATTACGCTCTTGTCAAACTTCGAGTCTCAAGCGAGAAGCTCGAAGAAATTCTCTTCTATGTCACTCAACTTTCGCAATTTCCAGTTGTTCTAGGTCTGCTCTGATTAAAAAGTCATAAAGCAATTATAGGTCTGCGTCATAATCAGCTCATCTTTGAATCTCAAGTCAATTCAGAACTCGTACTCGAAACTCTCGCGAGCATCTTAATTTCAACTGTGTCAGTATCAGCTCTTTCAACGTCTTCGTTTTCGAAACATCTGAAGATCTACGCTATAGATAGTGCTTCGTTTCTGCGACTCGCTAGGAAAAAGAATCATGATCTGTTTGTCATATTCATGAAAAATATCGACAAAGCTCTGAAAATCACGTCTTTCGTTGACTCTGTCACGCTATTGCCTTTCGAATATCACGACTTTCTAGATGTTTTCTCTCGCGAATTGACGAACATTCTACCTGAACGACGTCTCTATGATCATAAAATTCAGCTGCAGAAGAGCAAAACTTCTACCTTCGAGCCTTTATATGACATGTCTCAAGATGAGCTTCGAATACTAAAGAAATACCTGAAG
>JAABUP010004330.1_pt1 | contig 23356 bp, 10 predicted proteins | sample 5559201 | NCBI WGS metagenome assembly JAABUP01 (sample SAMN10711887, study PRJNA513373) | rock metagenome | isolation source: Antarctica rocks | place: Antarctica | reverse complement strand
ACCAGCGTCCCCCCCCCCCCCCCCCCCCCCCCCCCCCAGCACTCTCTGCACCAGTCTCAGCAGCAGTGTTGTAAGTATGTCAGTTTTATGGATGAGAGATCACTTGTTACACTGTTGTTCCCTGTACAAAGCACTGTTCCCTAGACAAAGTTCATTCGTTTTGAAGCAAGTGTGTTCCAGCTTTGTTGTTTGGCAATGTGACTGGTGCATGTAGCATTGAGTTGCTGAAGGATTTCTGTGGACAGCATCATTTGCAAGCCATGCCTCAACAGGCTAATGCAAAGTTGCTGAAGTCCAGGCGAATTGTCACTGCATTTGCAGCATCGCCTTTGCCAGGTGTTCATGTGCTGACAGACGCCTGTTGTGTGATGCAGAACGGTGTTGAGACCCTTGTGCCAACTGGCCCATACAACATTGCTTTCTCCCGTACCCCAGCTGAGGTTTTGGCTATTGTCTACCTTGGATCAGCCAGCACACCAGGAGGATTCTTCCCCGCTGGTGTCAACGGTGCCATTCAGGGTTAAATATGACCCAGTTTGACCATTCCTGCTGAGTTGGATACTGCAAAGGTCCCAAACAACTAGATCTGATCATGACCAGAGGTCCAGGATCTCGACCACTGTTTTGCTATACATATACATGATATTTGGGTTTGGTATTGTCTTTGGCAGCAAGTAGGGGTGCGGCGGCTGACTTTTTTGATCATGACCATCAGTTGATACGAGCTATTGCTTTGAAGTGGCTGTTCTTGTTCTGGTTTCACCGCTTGTCAGATTCAGCAAGTATACATAAGAAGCTTATCAACCAGGTCAGCCTGTGCAGTGTCTCACAGCTGTGTGGAATGTCAAGTACGCCATCAGCAAAGTACTCCACTTCATTTTTTTGAAATAAACTGCTTGCAAGCTGAAGCCATGTCCACATCTGACAGCTCACTTCAGGTTGGCAAGTGATCTGATTTTATCATGTGTAATAAATGTACAGGCTGTTTGTGCCAGCGCTTTGATCATAACAGGTTCATACTGCACTTTGAAATGTTGCTGGGTGAACGTCAAATAAGTGCTGAGCCCCTCTTCAATAGCATAGTCAGTAGCAAGCTTGACTGCCTGATTGACTCATTGATATATTCATTGAACAGCAGACAGACATGTTGTCACAAACGCTTCCTTAGAAGATTGGATCTCAGATACACTTTCCCAGGAATACACTAATTTGCAGAGCTTGGTAGCACAAGCGGTTACGAGCTTTGGTGATGCACGGGAGTGCATTCAAGTGTACAGGCAGGCGATGATCGCCGTTGCGACCTTGGTATGCGAGACTCACAAACAGCAGCAGAAATACCGTTTATTGTACAACTCTATGTTGCTACATGTGGCATGCATGGCAAACACTGAACATTGTAGTACACGACAACGGCTATATCAATGGTGAATAGTTTTCAAGACTGGACACAGACATAGAAGCAGTGCAAGCAGAGAATGGCATTTACTAATAGTCTGTCCACACAGGCATGTGCCATGATGATTAGTTCGTAAATTAAATACAAGTACAAAGACAGCTTCATCGAACTTGCACGGGCTTGATACGTTGGTTGACGCTTTGCCATGCCAGTATCATGTCAAGTCATCATGTCAAGTGGCATGCAGCAGCAACAGCATGTGCTGGCAGCAGTACATACACATGTCCAACAGAAAATGGATGCATCCATGTGGGGAGAACGCCTCCGGCTGCATATCAGTGCCTCCTTGGAACATGCATCATCCCTTGGAGAAAGCCTATAGCATTGTGGCTGGAAAGGGAACACAATTGTCAGATGGCATTTGGCTTGGCTCAGCTCCTATGTATGTATCAAGCTAATCAAGCTAAGTAAGCTATATGTTGGCTGGCAGTGCAGACATGTCCCCTCCTGGCGTCTTGTTGCAATCCCACAGTCTTGCTCTGATTGTCTGGATGGCTCTTGATCCAACAGCAGCATGACCTCATCATCATGATGGAGAGAGCTGTTTATCTCATCCAGAACATCACCAGCTGAACATCACTTTGATGGCCCCTGTTTTGGCGGCAGCTGCAGCCGTCTCAAAGCCTTTCAGGATGTCAGCTTGAGAGAAGCCGAATCTGTGGGTGATCAGGGGCTCAGTCTGGATCTTGCCCTCTGCCAGCAAGCCAAACATAGTGGAAACTGCAAAGAACACAACGCTCTGTAAACGCTCTGTAACTGAGCTCTGTACAGAATGAACCCTGAGTTGTGTGGTGACCTTCAGCCAAGACTGCATGAACAGGTGCACACAGACAACATCCAGAGAGCAGACAGAAATGCACATCGCATTACAAGAGAGAAAATGGTTGTGTGTCAAGTGAAGTGTTGCTGCAGGCTGCAAGCATGGCTTCTTGCACGCGTTGCTGCAACATGCTGGAGAAGTACGCGCAATTAGGGGCATGGCAGGATTGGGCTGGGCAGAGCAGAACCAAGTGTAGCAGAGCGGGTCAGGGCAGAGCGGGTCAGGGCAGGGCAGGGCAGGGCAGGGCAGGGCAGGGCAGGGCAGGGCAGGGCAGGAACACTGACTATGTTTACATATCTCCAGCTGCCAGTGAAATGAACCTCCTTGAAGACTGCTTGCATGGCAGGAATACAACATTTGTCCTCCCCTTAGCCCACTTGCACAACAGTGCCACCAGGTGCAACTGACTCCGTCGCAGTCTGCAGCAAGCAACTATGCCAGAGTCTGCATCCATACATATCAGGACAGGTAAGCTTCCGGATACTGCATATTTGCTTGCCACATGCAGGCCTTATAGTGAGCCTGGCATTTGTTCAAGCGTGTGCCTGGACCCTGAGATTGTCAGTGCTTCCTGTTTTCACCTTCCATAAGAGCCATTCACATATTCTACACACTTGGCATGATTGCTTGGGTGCGCACTGATCACGTGCAGGAATGCTAAAGCCTGGCACATGCAGACCCTACATAATGCCAAGCAGGCCCTGGTGAGAGCGTAACATGACATGCAGCCTGAGAGCTCCTTCAAGACATTGGGTGGATCCTCTGTTTGAAGCACATTACAATGTGACATTGCCCGGCAGGAACCTTCACAAATAAGATGGAGCTACCAGCATACCTGTGAGAATGTTTGGTGCAGCAATGATGCCTGCACTGCCAATAGCAGCTTGTACCAGAACAGACATGTTTGTGGTGTGCATCTGCCGCAGGTGCATGACTACTTGAACAATACAGCCTGGGTTTAGTCTAGTTTTGCTGGCATAGGTTTTGCTAGTCGGACATGTGCTTTGCATTCAGAAGCAGAGTATCAAGCCTTGTTGCAAAAGCTAGCAAACCAGTACTATGTTGATAATCTGGCCAAAAGTGATATGCTGCTTGCGCAAATACAGAAATGCATGACTCTACTTTGGTCAGATGCATCAATGCAGCTGCTGCCAATGGGTAAAGCATCATGACAGCGGCACAGAGCATCAGCGTCCAATGATGATACAGCATTACAAGAGCCAATGCCCCATCATAGGGTAGGGTCTTAGCCTCAGCAGGATTTTCAACTCTATGCTGGCAACCATTGGGTGCTGCCTTGTACAACAGACCTATTGCGACTCATTGATACCAATATGACACAGCATGCGACCTTCAAGTGACGCATGGACGCAGCATACCGTGAGGGTTATCATTATCATTACTACTATCACCATCATCATCATTATAATTGTTGATTATCAATGCTATTAACATTGTTGTTACTGTACCGTGAGGGTTGAGCTGAGGCCCACACAGTCGATGACAATGTCAGGGCCCTCCGGGAACACAGCCCTCAAGGACTCCACAGTCTCTGCAGCACTTTTGGCCTGAGACTGATCCAGAGCATGTGTTGCGCCCAGCTGGAGAGCCACTGGCAGGTTGCCTGGCCTGATGTCGGTGATGGCTACACTGCTGGCTGAAAAGGCTTTGGCTGCTGCCAATGCCATCAAGCCTGCAACAACCATGCTTCTTGTAACTGATCATTGAATCAATCAATTTAGACTTCTTGGCTTTGGGACTCATCAGGGGAGTCAACAGACAAGAACTGGGCAAATGCTCTGAACCTGCTAAGTTTGAATGATACAAGTCATTCAATGCTTCAGAAGAGACAGATGTGGGCCATACAGATACACCATGTGTCACAAACGCCAACAGTCATATGGCTACATGTGTAATCCGATAAGGATCTGACCTGACCTGAGGAAACCTGGCAAAGCATTGCAATGCTGAACAGAGTGTCGAGCATGACTGGAGAGTTGAAGCTTGAGGTTTCCCAAGGTCAAATCAAATCCTTATCCGGTTTGTAGCTTGTTTAATACGCTGCTCGTACCTGCATGCTGCAGCAATCTGCTATCTGATGCAGAATTTGTTGGAGAGCAGTACACGAGCTGCATATGCATCCTGCTTCATGCAAATGCATCCATGCTTGCATCATGCTGCTTAAGCCTTAGGCGGAGATATATATAGTGTGCACTTTCATGACATGATAATGCACTGCACAAACCACTGCCCTGTGACCACGTCTGTCTAAACGAAGTACACAATGCAGGCTCAACACCATTTTTGCACAGTCAATGTTGTTTGTCTATACATGCTATTTAATTTCAAACAACCAAACCTGCAACCAGCCAGACGGTATCATCACTGCTCTGGAAAAATGGGTACAGTGACAAAACACACAAGCTTGTCTGAGCAGGCAAAGAACAACTGGTCTTACCTATGAAGTCAGCCGCAATAACACTCAGTGGGCTAAGGAAAAGAAGGGCCATCACTGGGTTTACCTATAGGCCCTGCCCCAAGGACTGCCACCCTTTTGCCTGGCCCCACTCCTGCTCTCTTGCATGCATGCACTGCACTAACATGGCAAACTCTCAACAAGACAAGTCACACCATATATACATGCAAATAGCTTTAAGTATTATGCAAAGCTGTGTCAACAAGCAGATGCACAGAGTATGAGTGCTGTGAGTCAACATCAGAGCAGCCTAAATAGACCCGGAATAGACCCGGAAGATGCTCTGGATGTGAACTTTGTGAACATGCCATGCAAATAAAGTACAAGACAGCAGGAAGTTTTGTGAGGCAGAGTGTCCCACCAGCCTTGTTGGCTCTGCAATACTGTGTCAATCTTTGTTATACTGCAATCACAACTGTGACTGCATGGTTGAGATATTGCATGCACATACTGCAATCATGTGCATCAACGTGGTACCTTCATATGTATATACAATGCTGTACATGTATTCAAAACACGCTCAGAAACGTATTGCATACAGCTGAAATCAGTCAAGATGCCAAATGCTGCTTACAGTCAACATGCCCAAATGCTCCTAAGCATGGTGTGAGTATCAGAAGCTGACCTGCACAGCTAAGGGGCTCCACCATTGCACCCTGCTCATATGTCAGGGCATCTGACAGAAGTCTGCAGGACGGTCAACATATTTGGCCAAGGACCCATGCACTGGCGGCAGTGCAAAAAATCTGATGTCTGGGTCCAACTTGTAGCGCCCCTGTCTGCATGTATACAGTAAGACTGTAGGCTGTTGTCAACAGACTTCTCACAGGAGTACAGGTGAGCAGGTTTTACGAAGGTCTGACTTGAATCTAGCAAGCTCAGTTTGCACAGTGAACTGCACATGCAAACTGTTAGCATGGTCATATGTGGTTGCTGATAAGGGTCTCACAAAGTCTATGCAATTGCATGTCTTGCTTCCAAACGCTGACTCTACACGTGCATGCTTTGCTTATTGACATCAACATGATATCAGAATCTGAATGTCACTAGGCTAGACGTTGAGAAGTTCCCCTTAAATGCCTGAACACACTGCATGCATACTAATCATGCATTGTTTGTCTTCTTTGACATTGCAGTGCAAAGCTGTAAGGAATTCTAAGTGTATCAAACCTCATCCTTAGGGGTAGCACTACTGGCCACGATGGGAATGCATTGATATGCTACAGTGGGAGAGCAGGCTTCAAAGTTGATGACAGTCATTCACCTTGGCATGTTTGTCATGAATGCTAAGGCTTTAGTTCAGGTGTTCAACACGGAGACCTTGTGATTGCTGTAGTCTGGAAGACAAAGCTCAGCGACACCACAAGGTAGACGTTTGTGCGCATGAAAAGAATGTGCAAAATTGAAGCCTTCAGATAATGGTAGCTACTCATGATGGTAGCTTACCTAGACAACTTGTGGCTCCAACATGGAATGCCAGGCTCCAGAGCTACTCTATCTCCTGCCTGCAAATTGGAAACTCCTGGTCCTACTTCTAATACCTCTCTGCAAGCAAGGTCCGAGTTGAATGCACTGCAAGGGACATCATTGAGACCAGCAAATGCAGGCTTTACCCTGCGCACTCGTGGCCGATCACCGTGGGGGCTTGCACCACGAAATGGCCTAACCGCATCTGCAACGCCATGACATGATCAGAGGTGTAAAGGTACCTTCGAATACTCGCAACAATATTTGAGGTATGCAACAAGGCATCAACATTTGCAGGAGGAGAGATGGATGCAGTGCACACAGTTTAAATGACTCACACGCTGCACGAAGTGGACGTCAGACCCGCAAATGCCGACGCTTCTCATCTGGACACGTACTAAACCGTCTGCAACTTGGTCAGGCAGTGGCATGTCTTCCAAGCGTAAGTCATTGACGCCGTGCAACACAGCTGCCGGGTTGCGCCAGGAGTCGAGGACGTCTGCAGCAGCATGCTTGCTGCCAAACAAGCGTTGAATCGCCCTGCCCGCGGGATTCAGACTTTACGCTATTTTACAGTGCATCATCGTCTGCATACAGGATGTTTGACAACCGATGTCAGGCTGTGCACGCCGGAAGGTTGGATCATCCAGCTTCGAGCGCAACTTCACCGGGAAGATTCACGTGATTTATGCTGCTGATCTTTTCCCGCTTCTTGCGGCTCCCATCCGGCCATGAGCCTCACCGGCAGGAGCGCTCACCGTTGCCTTCGCGCCGACTTTCGCAGATGGCTTTTCACTGAGGCATACCGGCCTTGTGAGTGCTTTCAGACTGGAGGACATTAAGTAGGCATGGCCGATCAAGCATATGTCTGTGAGCGCTGAGCAAGCTGGACAGCAAGGTGATATGCTCACATGCACCAACAAAGTAATATAAGATATTGTATAATCGGCGCTGCACTCAGCGCCAGCTGACCATGACTGACCAGGTTGCTGCAGAGCGAGCTGAAGTGTCAGCGATAACTATGGCGGAGTTGCAGTTTTGAACGCTGCACGCCAGTCGTGTAAGGTGACATTGCGTCTGCTGTAGCATGGAGCAAGCTTTTTGCATTGTGCACACAGTCATGCAACAGCCAGTCATGAGCCAGGTCTGAGCTGCTTGCAACACTGATCTAACTATGCGGTTTCTTGCAGGCTGCATCCTCAGGCAGCATGACAGATGACCTGGCGCAGCTGACTGGTTGTCCCATGTCAGCCATTGACTATGTAGACCTTGTCATTCAAGTGCCTCAGCTGATGAGCTGCTTCACCCAAAGATCCAGGAAAGCACTGCTATCCACCAACATGCTCTTCCGCACTCAGATTCACAAGCACATCACCAGCATCAGATGCGGAACAAGCGATGTCCCATCTGTGATGCGTCAGCACCGGCTTACCCTCAAAAGCCTGAACCTCAGCAGCTCTGATCTTGAAGAAGAGACCCTACAAGAGCTTGCCAAGGAGCCATGGCCACTCTTGCAGACCCTCGATCTCAGCAGGAATGGCGAGTATCCGGATGTGGACTGGTCAGCTATGAGGGATATCAATTGCCCTACGCTGCAAACTGTAGACCTGTCACAGAGCAGCCTAGACGATGAGTCATGCACTATCCTAGCCACTTGTGACTGGCCACAGCTCAGAAGCTTAGACATCTCTGCAAATTACATAGGCGTTCCTGGGCTCAAGCACCTGGTTACAGCAAACTGGCCCCTGCTTGAAGAGCTGGCCCTGTCAGGGCCCATGGATGCACAGTGCATCAGGCCTTTGTGCAATGGGCGGTGGCCCCGGCTTACACTTCACGCATGCAGTGTAAGGATGAGACCCCTTGCTGAAGCTGAACCAGCGTTGAAGTTTGCATGCATTTTGTGTCTTTCTGCCTCATAGAACTGCATTTTCTAAGCATAACAAGCATTGTAATGCAGAGTGGTTGTGCTCAAGTTTTGTGTCTCAGCCAAAGTGAGCAGCAATGCAAATCAGCTGGCCTTGAGAGTTACTTCAAAGCATGCTCAAACCTTAGGCTGTCGAATCTGTCACAAGATGTAGCACAGCACTGAACTGGTGACGCAGCATCAGGTCGGCAATAGCCGTGTCAAGGCAGATACCATATCAAGTCTAGCCAATCATGCACAGTCCATGCCTGTCAGTGCATTACAACAGCATTTACATAAACAAATCTCTGTAGGGCTCAGCATTGGTGGGGCAACCATAGTGCCTGACGTAGTTACAAGCAGAAACCAATGCTGCTTTTTTGCTGACAAAATCAAGTTCTGCATACACAATGTAGTGCACTGCAAGCGCATGCCAGCATTGCCTGTGCAACTACATGTGGCATTTAGTCTGCAAACAGATAACAGAACACATCTGTTGAGTCATGCCAACTTTGTCTAGCACTAAGTTCTGTAAACTTGCATGACCTGCTTGATACGCTGTGAACAGATTGGACACCGTCCTGTGAGGCGCCCCACCCTTACACTGCAGTCCTTACACATTGCCAAGTGTCCACACGGGATGCAAACCGATGCAAACCGAATCTGAGCATCCATGCACACAGAGCACACATCTGCAGCACTGCCTCTGCCTGAGCTCTGAGTATGGTGTACCGACGCCTTGCTTGAGCCGTTGTCACCAGCTGCAATTGCTGCACCAGGAGTTGCATTGCTGCCTGATGCAGTCTGTGGAAGCCCGATCCTAAGGAATATGTATGTGGTCAGTAGTCAGTAAGGCAAGTAAACATATCTATGTATATATGTCTATATGTGTGTGAAGTCTTCTGGCATTTTGTTTCAAAGCTACTCTGCTATAGAAGTTTGAAGCATGCAACCTGTACCAGCTCTGTAGTTTTGCTGGATGTGCATCATCCTGCACTCATTAGACTTGTCAACCCTTACCGTCCTGCATTAGTGACTAATGCTGGACGGTAAGGTCTGACTGTCATGAAGCCCAGGCTTCTGGGACTCGCCAATATGCAGTGATGCAGAGCATAGGAGAAAGCAGATAGCAAGTCCTGGAGGATGATGGAAGTCCTATTCAGCACGCCTCATCCACTTAACCTTTGACTAACAACCCAAAGATTGAGGCGGATTTTGCTGAGGAACCGACGGAATTTTCGAATCGTGCCAAGTAAGGGCTGACGCAGACAGCTAGGAGCACCTTTTACAAATGTGACATACAGCACGTGCAGACGTGACAGCATGAAGAAGATCAGAACTGCTTGAGCGGATGCTGTGATGCCGCATTCATTCAGAGTTCCGTTAGTGACGAAAGCGTGACGTCTGCTTTTGGCTAGTAGTTAAGGCCTGTTTGCCACAACGTCACCTCAGCCTGGTCATGAGCGCATGGCGTGGACTACGAAAAACTTGGCAGACATTCCGCCAATCCGAGACACATATCGCAAAAGGTGTGGCAAGATCAGCTTTTGTGTGTCCATAAATTTCCTCCGAAGTCGTCGTTGAATTGCTCGAACGCGTGTCGTACAAGCTCTGAGAGGTCTTTGCCACCATCTGCAGACGCCATGGCTTTTCAAAAGGTATTTTGCCCGTCACAGTCAGGCTTGAGCGGTGCTGCATCTGCACAACACTAGTGCAGGCTCTTACAAGCTTGACTATGCTTCATCTTGTCAGCGTTGCTCGTGGCTGCCTGAAGTTGCACGCTTGTGGCTGACTCACGGATGCATGCTTGACAAACAGCACCTTCGTCCGTGCGCAAGGCGGGACGTCGTGCTACAAACGCGCGTGTCAAGACTTTTCATGCATGCTGTTATCTCGACTATGACCGCTGAGGTCTTCTGCAGCGCCGCAACTTCCAGTTTGATCTGGAAGCCCCGAGTCGATCTCCACAGGACACTTGCCTGACGTATCTGTGTTGTGCGCAGGCTCTGCTATCTCTGGTCACGGTGCTGCTAGTTGGCCAGTGTGCTGCACAAGCTGTCACTGATGCAGACATTTACAACTTCGCGTTGAACTTGGAGTACCTCGAGGTGAGGCTAGGGCCTGGCGTCAGTTGTTCTGCTTGGTTTCCTGACCAGCACTGCGCGATTGCACTCCGACAGCTCGTTGCCCCCTGGTCAATTTCAACTGTGCATACACTGTGGCTGGTTCTCGGCCGTCAGGCGGGAAATAGCCGTGAAGGTGTCAGATACAGCTGTCCACAACTCGTTTTGCAGGGCTTAGCGTTGTCCTGCCGTTTATTCGCAGGCCAACTTCTACCACTGTGGTGCCTATGGAACTCCCATTACAAACAACCTTGGTGGCCCTGACCCAACTGGTTGCACAATGGGCGCTTACTCAGACGCTGTTCACAACCTGTTTGTGGAGCTAGCCATGGATGAAATGGACCATGTGACTGGCATCCAGACATACCTCGGTAGGTGCATTGAGTTAGTTGCCCAACCTGTTCCAACACCCTTGTGTGCTGCTGGGACTACACATGCTCTCAGGCCTCACAATTGCCCTGCTCTCAGCAACTTTGCACCGACTGGTCTCACATCAAATTGGTTGCACTGCAGGCTCAGCAGCTGTTGCTCAGCCCCAGATTGACCTGTCAGCAGTCACAGCAGCCGCCAACGCTGCCTTTGGCGAGACCCTGTCCCCCCCATTCACTTACCAAGCCAATGACATCACCGGCCTCCTGTCCTCTTTCCTCTTTGAGGATGTTGGTGTGACAGCCTACAATGGCGCAGCTCCCCTCATCACCTCCAAGACTCTGCTGGCCCCTGCTGTCGGCATTGGTCTAGTTGAGGCTTATCACGCTGGAATCGTGAGTACCTGCATGTGCTGCGCCCCCTGCCCCTTCTCACAATGTGTTTAGCCTGTTTCATAATGCCCTTCTCACAATGTGTTTAGCCTGTTGCATAGTGCCCATGGCCACAATCATGGCGTGTTTCTGTACGTGTGCAGGCATGTCTCTTTCTGTGGATGACTGCACCTTCTAAGATGTAAATGTAGCTGACAAGCCCAGTCTGAAAGCCTGTTCATACAGTGTCTCTTTGCATCACAAGCATCCTGATGGACAGCGAGCATGCAGGCTGCCAGGTCACAGCACACACATACATGCCATCAAATGACAGGCAAATACGTATAATATATTGCATTTTTGACCAAGGTCTTCTGGCATTGTTGCCCAGTCCCTTTGTTTGGTCATTAGCACCAACGTACTTTGTCATGCCTGCAGATCCGTAAGACTTTGTTTGACATGATGAGCATGCCCACTGGATACGGTGTGACCGTCGGCATGGCAGCCAACACCATCTCATCTCTGCGTGGCAATGTCAGCGCCATGGCCAGCAACACCACCCCACCCAACTATGCTGATGAGGGCATCACCACCGTAAGCAGCCTTCACAAAATTGTTGAACAGAGATGTTGCAAATTTGGATGTATGGGATGTACCCCACCAACCCATCAGCACTCTCTATATCATTCTCTGCAGCAGTCTTAGCAGCGTCCCACCAGCGTCCCCCCCCCCCCCCCCCCCCCCCCCCCCCAGCACTCTCTGCACCAGTCTCAGCAGCAGTGTTGTAAGTATGTCAGTTTTATGGATGAGAGATCACTTGTTACACTGTTGTTCCCTGTACAAAGCACTGTTCCCTAGACAAAGTTCATTCGTTTTGAAGCAAGTGTGTTCCAGCTTTGTTGTTTGGCAATGTGACTGGTGCATGTAGCATTGAGTTGCTGAAGGATTTCTGTGGACAGCATCATTTGCAAGCCATGCCTCAACAGGCTAATGCAAAGTTGCTGAAGTCCAGGCGAATTGTCACTGCATTTGCAGCATCGCCTTTGCCAGGTGTTCATGTGCTGACAGACGCCTGTTGTGTGATGCAGAACGGTGTTGAGACCCTTGTGCCAACTGGCCCATACAACATTGCTTTCTCCCGTACCCCAGCTGAGGTTTTGGCTATTGTCTACCTTGGATCAGCCAGCACACCAGGAGGATTCTTCCCCGCTGGTGTCAACGGTGCCATTCAGGGTTAAATATGACCCAGTTTGACCATTCCTGCTGAGTTGGATACTGCAAAGGTCCCAAACAACTAGATCTGATCATGACCAGAGGTCCAGGATCTCGACCACTGTTTTGCTATACATATACATGATATTTGGGTTTGGTATTGTCTTTGGCAGCAAGTAGGGGTGCGGCGGCTGACTTTTTTGATCATGACCATCAGTTGATACGAGCTATTGCTTTGAAGTGGCTGTTCTTGTTCTGGTTTCACCGCTTGTCAGATTCAGCAAGTATACATAAGAAGCTTATCAACCAGGTCAGCCTGTGCAGTGTCTCACAGCTGTGTGGAATGTCAAGTACGCCATCAGCAAAGTACTCCACTTCATTTTTTTGAAATAAACTGCTTGCAAGCTGAAGCCATGTCCACATCTGACAGCTCACTTCAGGTTGGCAAGTGATCTGATTTTATCATGTGTAATAAATGTACAGGCTGTTTGTGCCAGCGCTTTGATCATAACAGGTTCATACTGCACTTTGAAATGTTGCTGGGTGAACGTCAAATAAGTGCTGAGCCCCTCTTCAATAGCATAGTCAGTAGCAAGCTTGACTGCCTGATTGACTCATTGATATATTCATTGAACAGCAGACAGACATGTTGTCACAAACGCTTCCTTAGAAGATTGGATCTCAGATACACTTTCCCAGGAATACACTAATTTGCAGAGCTTGGTAGCACAAGCGGTTACGAGCTTTGGTGATGCACGGGAGTGCATTCAAGTGTACAGGCAGGCGATGATCGCCGTTGCGACCTTGGTATGCGAGACTCACAAACAGCAGCAGAAATACCGTTTATTGTACAACTCTATGTTGCTACATGTGGCATGCATGGCAAACACTGAACATTGTAGTACACGACAACGGCTATATCAATGGTGAATAGTTTTCAAGACTGGACACAGACATAGAAGCAGTGCAAGCAGAGAATGGCATTTACTAATAGTCTGTCCACACAGGCATGTGCCATGATGATTAGTTCGTAAATTAAATACAAGTACAAAGACAGCTTCATCGAACTTGCACGGGCTTGATACGTTGGTTGACGCTTTGCCATGCCAGTATCATGTCAAGTCATCATGTCAAGTGGCATGCAGCAGCAACAGCATGTGCTGGCAGCAGTACATACACATGTCCAACAGAAAATGGATGCATCCATGTGGGGAGAACGCCTCCGGCTGCATATCAGTGCCTCCTTGGAACATGCATCATCCCTTGGAGAAAGCCTATAGCATTGTGGCTGGAAAGGGAACACAATTGTCAGATGGCATTTGGCTTGGCTCAGCTCCTATGTATGTATCAAGCTAATCAAGCTAAGTAAGCTATATGTTGGCTGGCAGTGCAGACATGTCCCCTCCTGGCGTCTTGTTGCAATCCCACAGTCTTGCTCTGATTGTCTGGATGGCTCTTGATCCAACAGCAGCATGACCTCATCATCATGATGGAGAGAGCTGTTTATCTCATCCAGAACATCACCAGCTGAACATCACTTTGATGGCCCCTGTTTTGGCGGCAGCTGCAGCCGTCTCAAAGCCTTTCAGGATGTCAGCTTGAGAGAAGCCGAATCTGTGGGTGATCAGGGGCTCAGTCTGGATCTTGCCCTCTGCCAGCAAGCCAAACATAGTGGAAACTGCAAAGAACACAACGCTCTGTAAACGCTCTGTAACTGAGCTCTGTACAGAATGAACCCTGAGTTGTGTGGTGACCTTCAGCCAAGACTGCATGAACAGGTGCACACAGACAACATCCAGAGAGCAGACAGAAATGCACATCGCATTACAAGAGAGAAAATGGTTGTGTGTCAAGTGAAGTGTTGCTGCAGGCTGCAAGCATGGCTTCTTGCACGCGTTGCTGCAACATGCTGGAGAAGTACGCGCAATTAGGGGCATGGCAGGATTGGGCTGGGCAGAGCAGAACCAAGTGTAGCAGAGCGGGTCAGGGCAGAGCGGGTCAGGGCAGGGCAGGGCAGGGCAGGGCAGGGCAGGGCAGGGCAGGGCAGGGCAGGAACACTGACTATGTTTACATATCTCCAGCTGCCAGTGAAATGAACCTCCTTGAAGACTGCTTGCATGGCAGGAATACAACATTTGTCCTCCCCTTAGCCCACTTGCACAACAGTGCCACCAGGTGCAACTGACTCCGTCGCAGTCTGCAGCAAGCAACTATGCCAGAGTCTGCATCCATACATATCAGGACAGGTAAGCTTCCGGATACTGCATATTTGCTTGCCACATGCAGGCCTTATAGTGAGCCTGGCATTTGTTCAAGCGTGTGCCTGGACCCTGAGATTGTCAGTGCTTCCTGTTTTCACCTTCCATAAGAGCCATTCACATATTCTACACACTTGGCATGATTGCTTGGGTGCGCACTGATCACGTGCAGGAATGCTAAAGCCTGGCACATGCAGACCCTACATAATGCCAAGCAGGCCCTGGTGAGAGCGTAACATGACATGCAGCCTGAGAGCTCCTTCAAGACATTGGGTGGATCCTCTGTTTGAAGCACATTACAATGTGACATTGCCCGGCAGGAACCTTCACAAATAAGATGGAGCTACCAGCATACCTGTGAGAATGTTTGGTGCAGCAATGATGCCTGCACTGCCAATAGCAGCTTGTACCAGAACAGACATGTTTGTGGTGTGCATCTGCCGCAGGTGCATGACTACTTGAACAATACAGCCTGGGTTTAGTCTAGTTTTGCTGGCATAGGTTTTGCTAGTCGGACATGTGCTTTGCATTCAGAAGCAGAGTATCAAGCCTTGTTGCAAAAGCTAGCAAACCAGTACTATGTTGATAATCTGGCCAAAAGTGATATGCTGCTTGCGCAAATACAGAAATGCATGACTCTACTTTGGTCAGATGCATCAATGCAGCTGCTGCCAATGGGTAAAGCATCATGACAGCGGCACAGAGCATCAGCGTCCAATGATGATACAGCATTACAAGAGCCAATGCCCCATCATAGGGTAGGGTCTTAGCCTCAGCAGGATTTTCAACTCTATGCTGGCAACCATTGGGTGCTGCCTTGTACAACAGACCTATTGCGACTCATTGATACCAATATGACACAGCATGCGACCTTCAAGTGACGCATGGACGCAGCATACCGTGAGGGTTATCATTATCATTACTACTATCACCATCATCATCATTATAATTGTTGATTATCAATGCTATTAACATTGTTGTTACTGTACCGTGAGGGTTGAGCTGAGGCCCACACAGTCGATGACAATGTCAGGGCCCTCCGGGAACACAGCCCTCAAGGACTCCACAGTCTCTGCAGCACTTTTGGCCTGAGACTGATCCAGAGCATGTGTTGCGCCCAGCTGGAGAGCCACTGGCAGGTTGCCTGGCCTGATGTCGGTGATGGCTACACTGCTGGCTGAAAAGGCTTTGGCTGCTGCCAATGCCATCAAGCCTGCAACAACCATGCTTCTTGTAACTGATCATTGAATCAATCAATTTAGACTTCTTGGCTTTGGGACTCATCAGGGGAGTCAACAGACAAGAACTGGGCAAATGCTCTGAACCTGCTAAGTTTGAATGATACAAGTCATTCAATGCTTCAGAAGAGACAGATGTGGGCCATACAGATACACCATGTGTCACAAACGCCAACAGTCATATGGCTACATGTGTAATCCGATAAGGATCTGACCTGACCTGAGGAAACCTGGCAAAGCATTGCAATGCTGAACAGAGTGTCGAGCATGACTGGAGAGTTGAAGCTTGAGGTTTCCCAAGGTCAAATCAAATCCTTATCCGGTTTGTAGCTTGTTTAATACGCTGCTCGTACCTGCATGCTGCAGCAATCTGCTATCTGATGCAGAATTTGTTGGAGAGCAGTACACGAGCTGCATATGCATCCTGCTTCATGCAAATGCATCCATGCTTGCATCATGCTGCTTAAGCCTTAGGCGGAGATATATATAGTGTGCACTTTCATGACATGATAATGCACTGCACAAACCACTGCCCTGTGACCACGTCTGTCTAAACGAAGTACACAATGCAGGCTCAACACCATTTTTGCACAGTCAATGTTGTTTGTCTATACATGCTATTTAATTTCAAACAACCAAACCTGCAACCAGCCAGACGGTATCATCACTGCTCTGGAAAAATGGGTACAGTGACAAAACACACAAGCTTGTCTGAGCAGGCAAAGAACAACTGGTCTTACCTATGAAGTCAGCCGCAATAACACTCAGTGGGCTAAGGAAAAGAAGGGCCATCACTGGGTTTACCTATAGGCCCTGCCCCAAGGACTGCCACCCTTTTGCCTGGCCCCACTCCTGCTCTCTTGCATGCATGCACTGCACTAACATGGCAAACTCTCAACAAGACAAGTCACACCATATATACATGCAAATAGCTTTAAGTATTATGCAAAGCTGTGTCAACAAGCAGATGCACAGAGTATGAGTGCTGTGAGTCAACATCAGAGCAGCCTAAATAGACCCGGAATAGACCCGGAAGATGCTCTGGATGTGAACTTTGTGAACATGCCATGCAAATAAAGTACAAGACAGCAGGAAGTTTTGTGAGGCAGAGTGTCCCACCAGCCTTGTTGGCTCTGCAATACTGTGTCAATCTTTGTTATACTGCAATCACAACTGTGACTGCATGGTTGAGATATTGCATGCACATACTGCAATCATGTGCATCAACGTGGTACCTTCATATGTATATACAATGCTGTACATGTATTCAAAACACGCTCAGAAACGTATTGCATACAGCTGAAATCAGTCAAGATGCCAAATGCTGCTTACAGTCAACATGCCCAAATGCTCCTAAGCATGGTGTGAGTATCAGAAGCTGACCTGCACAGCTAAGGGGCTCCACCATTGCACCCTGCTCATATGTCAGGGCATCTGACAGAAGTCTGCAGGACGGTCAACATATTTGGCCAAGGACCCATGCACTGGCGGCAGTGCAAAAAATCTGATGTCTGGGTCCAACTTGTAGCGCCCCTGTCTGCATGTATACAGTAAGACTGTAGGCTGTTGTCAACAGACTTCTCACAGGAGTACAGGTGAGCAGGTTTTACGAAGGTCTGACTTGAATCTAGCAAGCTCAGTTTGCACAGTGAACTGCACATGCAAACTGTTAGCATGGTCATATGTGGTTGCTGATAAGGGTCTCACAAAGTCTATGCAATTGCATGTCTTGCTTCCAAACGCTGACTCTACACGTGCATGCTTTGCTTATTGACATCAACATGATATCAGAATCTGAATGTCACTAGGCTAGACGTTGAGAAGTTCCCCTTAAATGCCTGAACACACTGCATGCATACTAATCATGCATTGTTTGTCTTCTTTGACATTGCAGTGCAAAGCTGTAAGGAATTCTAAGTGTATCAAACCTCATCCTTAGGGGTAGCACTACTGGCCACGATGGGAATGCATTGATATGCTACAGTGGGAGAGCAGGCTTCAAAGTTGATGACAGTCATTCACCTTGGCATGTTTGTCATGAATGCTAAGGCTTTAGTTCAGGTGTTCAACACGGAGACCTTGTGATTGCTGTAGTCTGGAAGACAAAGCTCAGCGACACCACAAGGTAGACGTTTGTGCGCATGAAAAGAATGTGCAAAATTGAAGCCTTCAGATAATGGTAGCTACTCATGATGGTAGCTTACCTAGACAACTTGTGGCTCCAACATGGAATGCCAGGCTCCAGAGCTACTCTATCTCCTGCCTGCAAATTGGAAACTCCTGGTCCTACTTCTAATACCTCTCTGCAAGCAAGGTCCGAGTTGAATGCACTGCAAGGGACATCATTGAGACCAGCAAATGCAGGCTTTACCCTGCGCACTCGTGGCCGATCACCGTGGGGGCTTGCACCACGAAATGGCCTAACCGCATCTGCAACGCCATGACATGATCAGAGGTGTAAAGGTACCTTCGAATACTCGCAACAATATTTGAGGTATGCAACAAGGCATCAACATTTGCAGGAGGAGAGATGGATGCAGTGCACACAGTTTAAATGACTCACACGCTGCACGAAGTGGACGTCAGACCCGCAAATGCCGACGCTTCTCATCTGGACACGTACTAAACCGTCTGCAACTTGGTCAGGCAGTGGCATGTCTTCCAAGCGTAAGTCATTGACGCCGTGCAACACAGCTGCCGGGTTGCGCCAGGAGTCGAGGACGTCTGCAGCAGCATGCTTGCTGCCAAACAAGCGTTGAATCGCCCTGCCCGCGGGATTCAGACTTTACGCTATTTTACAGTGCATCATCGTCTGCATACAGGATGTTTGACAACCGATGTCAGGCTGTGCACGCCGGAAGGTTGGATCATCCAGCTTCGAGCGCAACTTCACCGGGAAGATTCACGTGATTTATGCTGCTGATCTTTTCCCGCTTCTTGCGGCTCCCATCCGGCCATGAGCCTCACCGGCAGGAGCGCTCACCGTTGCCTTCGCGCCGACTTTCGCAGATGGCTTTTCACTGAGGCATACCGGCCTTGTGAGTGCTTTCAGACTGGAGGACATTAAGTAGGCATGGCCGATCAAGCATATGTCTGTGAGCGCTGAGCAAGCTGGACAGCAAGGTGATATGCTCACATGCACCAACAAAGTAATATAAGATATTGTATAATCGGCGCTGCACTCAGCGCCAGCTGACCATGACTGACCAGGTTGCTGCAGAGCGAGCTGAAGTGTCAGCGATAACTATGGCGGAGTTGCAGTTTTGAACGCTGCACGCCAGTCGTGTAAGGTGACATTGCGTCTGCTGTAGCATGGAGCAAGCTTTTTGCATTGTGCACACAGTCATGCAACAGCCAGTCATGAGCCAGGTCTGAGCTGCTTGCAACACTGATCTAACTATGCGGTTTCTTGCAGGCTGCATCCTCAGGCAGCATGACAGATGACCTGGCGCAGCTGACTGGTTGTCCCATGTCAGCCATTGACTATGTAGACCTTGTCATTCAAGTGCCTCAGCTGATGAGCTGCTTCACCCAAAGATCCAGGAAAGCACTGCTATCCACCAACATGCTCTTCCGCACTCAGATTCACAAGCACATCACCAGCATCAGATGCGGAACAAGCGATGTCCCATCTGTGATGCGTCAGCACCGGCTTACCCTCAAAAGCCTGAACCTCAGCAGCTCTGATCTTGAAGAAGAGACCCTACAAGAGCTTGCCAAGGAGCCATGGCCACTCTTGCAGACCCTCGATCTCAGCAGGAATGGCGAGTATCCGGATGTGGACTGGTCAGCTATGAGGGATATCAATTGCCCTACGCTGCAAACTGTAGACCTGTCACAGAGCAGCCTAGACGATGAGTCATGCACTATCCTAGCCACTTGTGACTGGCCACAGCTCAGAAGCTTAGACATCTCTGCAAATTACATAGGCGTTCCTGGGCTCAAGCACCTGGTTACAGCAAACTGGCCCCTGCTTGAAGAGCTGGCCCTGTCAGGGCCCATGGATGCACAGTGCATCAGGCCTTTGTGCAATGGGCGGTGGCCCCGGCTTACACTTCACGCATGCAGTGTAAGGATGAGACCCCTTGCTGAAGCTGAACCAGCGTTGAAGTTTGCATGCATTTTGTGTCTTTCTGCCTCATAGAACTGCATTTTCTAAGCATAACAAGCATTGTAATGCAGAGTGGTTGTGCTCAAGTTTTGTGTCTCAGCCAAAGTGAGCAGCAATGCAAATCAGCTGGCCTTGAGAGTTACTTCAAAGCATGCTCAAACCTTAGGCTGTCGAATCTGTCACAAGATGTAGCACAGCACTGAACTGGTGACGCAGCATCAGGTCGGCAATAGCCGTGTCAAGGCAGATACCATATCAAGTCTAGCCAATCATGCACAGTCCATGCCTGTCAGTGCATTACAACAGCATTTACATAAACAAATCTCTGTAGGGCTCAGCATTGGTGGGGCAACCATAGTGCCTGACGTAGTTACAAGCAGAAACCAATGCTGCTTTTTTGCTGACAAAATCAAGTTCTGCATACACAATGTAGTGCACTGCAAGCGCATGCCAGCATTGCCTGTGCAACTACATGTGGCATTTAGTCTGCAAACAGATAACAGAACACATCTGTTGAGTCATGCCAACTTTGTCTAGCACTAAGTTCTGTAAACTTGCATGACCTGCTTGATACGCTGTGAACAGATTGGACACCGTCCTGTGAGGCGCCCCACCCTTACACTGCAGTCCTTACACATTGCCAAGTGTCCACACGGGATGCAAACCGATGCAAACCGAATCTGAGCATCCATGCACACAGAGCACACATCTGCAGCACTGCCTCTGCCTGAGCTCTGAGTATGGTGTACCGACGCCTTGCTTGAGCCGTTGTCACCAGCTGCAATTGCTGCACCAGGAGTTGCATTGCTGCCTGATGCAGTCTGTGGAAGCCCGACAGCAGCAGATGGCTGAGTTGGCACATTTGCCACTGTCCTTGACCTCTGAATGTCCTCCCAGATGGCAGCCTGCTGCTGCATGTAGTCATCGCGCTGCTCAGGACCCCACTGTTCTGTGATACTAGACAAAGCAGGCTCTGCCTGTTGTTGCTGTGGCTGCATCACATGCCTCTGCCTGGCCTGCTGTGATCCTCCAGCCTGCTGTGGAATGCTTGCCTGGCGTGCATGCTGTGCAGGTGAGGTATGCTGCTGTGCCTGCTGACCCTGCTGTGCATGCTGTGACCTCTGGTTCTGCTGTGCAGGATGTGGCATCTGATTCTGGAGGGCATTGCAGCACCACTGAACCAACATTGCTGACAGTGAGCAACTTGTCAACACATAACAGATGACGAGAAACCATCTGAAAATACCAGAAAGGCAGCATCCAACTAAAGTGACACAAAAAACCCTAGACAGCAAACCCGGAGTTACAGCTTGGTTTGAACCTCCACTCTCAGCAGCGTATTGACCTGCATCACAAGACAGCAGGATCGGTCACAAAAGTCACGAAGGACTGCCGCTACGCCAGCTGAGCGATGAATCAACATTCACATAGGAACTCAAGCAGCCTCAAGCACACTGTGCAGTGCTGACTTGATGCAATGTGTCATAAAGGTCCTTGACTGTTAACACAGCACGCTTTAGTCTAATCTGCTTAAATATTGCTCAAACAGGGGGCAAAGATACGCCATCAGAGCACTGCTTTGCACAATACACTGATGCATCAGGTGTGACTGGCATGCTGACATGAAAAATGCGTCAGCTTGCTATGCTCATGCTGGTGATAGTACTCCATCATCAAGGTATACAGAAATGCTGGAACGTTGCTCAGCCTTTGATTGGCTGATTTCTGCAAGGACAACAGATGCAAAAGGCTGCAGGCACACTTCTGCATAGCAGACAAGCTTGCGCAGGCCATGATGTCCAACCTGACTGAATGTGACAGCCACACAGTAGGACTACAGAAACCTGTTGCAAGCAATGCATATTACCTGAGGTCCTGACATGAACAATGCTGACTGGGCCACGGGCAGCATTGTGATCAGACTCCAGTCCCTCTGTGATGGTGGTAGGAGGGGGCTGTACAGGCACAGCAGGGTCATGTGTGATAGCCGCAGGTGGCCTGTTGGTCACATTTTGATGATCATGAGCGGCACTGGGTGGCCTGCCTGTCAACTCTGGGCGCTGCATCAACAGCCTCTGCTCTTGAGACACTCTTTCGCACACAGCCATCAAGCCAGGATCAATGGGCATCCCAGCTGCAGCTCTGTCAGCAATGATGCGGTCCATGACATCACTTGCAGTGGAAACTCTGTTGTGGGCAACAGGAATTGGAGGCGGGGTGATGACAGGCACAGTAGCAGTGGCATGTGAAGCACTCTGAGGCCGTATGCGCTGCAGGTGGCGTGTAATGATTGAGGACCAATTGAGGGTTTGCCTCTGCACTGGACCCGCTAAGACAGAATCCACATCAGTACCAAGCCTCCTCTGGGCCGCAGGGCTGTTTCTGGCCATAGGGCTGTTTCTGGCCAAAGGGCTGTTTCTGGCCAAAGGGCTGTTTCTGATTGCAGACGTGTTCCTGCTGATAACGGCATCCCCAGGCGCATTGCCATTCATAGGTCTTGCCAACTGCTGTGTTGGTCTGGCTGGAGTGCGCCTGTTGGAGAAGAAAGCTGGACAGGCTAGTGGGCAACCAAAAAAGGCAGCTGCCCTGGCTTGTGGTGGAGGAACAACACTGGGGGTATTGGTTGCTGCTGATATGGCTGCATTGCTCTGCGATAGCCTATTGTTGCTGACATTGTGACAATCTCTGCCTGCAGCACTTTCCTGCTGGAGATCTGCAAGCACTACTGTTGTTAGCAGCAAGTCATTGCAACGTGACACTGCTGCAATTCAGATGATTCGTACAGCTTTTCAGGCAACTCTTGCCACACCTGGTGAGGTGTTCAAGTGCAGAGAACCAGAGGCAGCATTTCCAGGCACAGGTCCTGCCTGCAACTGATGCACAGCTCATTTTAGGTCCAAGCACATTCAATTCCTGACCGTGACGGCAAGTCCAGAGAGCTATGCATAGCAAAATTGCATACCACATTTTGTGACTGAGGTGGTAAAGTTTCAGGTGCTCTGGCTGGCTGACTGTCAGCAGGCGCTGACTGAGGTGGGAGTATTTCGCTTTGCGTAGCAAGCCTACGCAACAGAGTCAGAGTCAGGAGTCGAAGCCGGGAGAGCTGAACATCGGTGACCTGAACAGCAGGCACACGAGCTTGCAGCATACCCTGCGCTCGGCAAGTCAGCAGTGCCTCTGTGACCGACAAGTGTCGAGCCTGCTCCAGGAGCACGGCTCTGAGAGGGGGCTGACTTGAGGAGGCCTCGCTCCCCAGCTGCCATCGCAGACACGCTCCTCGCCAGGGTTTTGAAAGAGTGTCAGGAGCCCGCTGTGCCAGGATGACTTGTGCAGCTCATGACTCCATTTGTCTACATGTTCCGCAACCTTGCTGCCAGAGTCATGGTGCAATGCTCCCTCACTGCACTGCATTGCTTTGAGTGCGCCAACCCTTTAACTTTGCTTCAAAGTGGGATTCAAGTCTGAGATGTGAGTGCACTTCCAGTTGGCAAAGAAAATTGCACAGGGGCATCCTGGCCACCCCGAACGTTCTTCTGAGCCTTTCTGACCGAA
>JAABUP010004327.1_pt1 | contig 23366 bp, 41 predicted proteins | sample 5559201 | NCBI WGS metagenome assembly JAABUP01 (sample SAMN10711887, study PRJNA513373) | rock metagenome | isolation source: Antarctica rocks | place: Antarctica | reverse complement strand
CGCTTAAGCACTCAGTGCAGGCTGTTCAGTCATGTGAAATTAAGCTGTCAATGTCAAGACGCTGGGTGCTACTACCTAACACTGCTCTAGCAAGTGGTGCTTTGGATGTCACCCCAGGATTGCTAAAAGCTATGTGATCAAAATCTATCTCTGCATTGATGCTGTGATCACTAATAATGTAGTTGGTTTGTATATTTAGGGTTTAGGGTTTAAAACCCTAAACCCTAGAGACCAGATGTCATCACTAGGTCTATGCCCGACGGCATCACTTGAAGCATCTTCGTCCAAGCTGATCACATCTACCTCTGCTCAAATGACGACATCTGTGAAGGGTGTCATTCACTGTGACTGCAAATGGGCCCCCCGCAAAGCTCGTTTCACACTTGTTACGGCTGTAAGGTTTCAGTAGGGTTTGCAGCTTTCGCCTTTCGCCTACAGGGGGCTTTTGTTCCGCCCGGCGAAAGCTTTCGCCCCCTTTCGCCGGGCGAGGCTTTCGCCAATCGCCCCGCACACTGTCAGAATAGGGCACATGTGTCATCAAACATCGGACCCAAGTGTATGCTCTAAGCTAACGACAGCCAATAACGGTGGGACAACAAACTATTGATGATGGCCCTTTTTTTTAAAACCAGTTCAACCTTGACCTGTTGCTGCGCTCGACTACAGCATATATGTCCGCTACTGGTCTGCAGCACCTTGAACGGCAAGGTGATATCCACTCAAGAAGTATGCGGAGCCTGACAGTGTTGATAATTCAACACTCGTTATCACACACCTGTCTGCAAATGATATGTGCTTTCGTTCTTGGGCCGCCAAAATTGCTACGCTAGACATGTCCTGGATTGCAAGGTAAAGGGTAGCATTTCAACACCAATACAGCACTTGTCTGCACCTCCCAAGGTACAGCTTGTGCCATTGCTAGGGGTAATATTGTACCAGTGTTGATCCAGCAAAATATGGCACTGCAGTGACAGTTGCAAACATGCAAACGCTTGACAGAGGCACGTATATGTATGATCATGTATCAGGACATTGGGTGTAAGCTACATGAACATCTTTTCGCTTCACTTGCTGCACATGTATCAGATACAGATGCTGTATTATAGTGGTCATCTCATCTCAACGGGCGAATCATGATGAGTCAACCAATCTGATCATGCCATCATGGATGAATTACCGTCACAAAACAAGCTATCACTTCTGTGCTTGAGTCTGCATGCTGCAGTCTTGCATCAGTCAGAAGCTGCAACTCACAAGCCTCTGCAGTCTCTGCTGTATCAACAGTTTGACTTCCTTTTGTCCACAACACAGCTTCAAAGCATGCTAGAGCTTGTCAGCTCCTCTTGCGCCACTCCCAATCTTTCTCAGCATTGTCCCCAAAGTGTGACTCAAATGCCTTGTCAGCATCCTGAGCTGTGGGCAGAGCTCTGAGTCTGCTGTACTGCTCCTGAGCGACTCGGGGCATGGCTGTGGCCACCGGCGGGGCTGGAACTACTGCATACTTCCGCTGCCTGCATTACAAAAATGCTTGCATGATTGACATGTCAAAACTGCAGAGATGGCATTGGATATACCCAATTCCCTGGCATTGAAGGGAACAGCTTCCTCACGAAGGAGCTGTATGGCAAGCAGGGCCAGTGCGCAAGTCATGTGCTGAAGCATTGTACACCATTCACTGAACCGAGCGAGCAGTATCAATGGGTTTGCACACTGTGCAGGAGCACATACACTGCTTGCACATATAATACTTGAGTCAGTCTTGGCCTGATTGACTGCAGTGTCTGTAAGAACAGAAGCACATATGACATGTGCCTGACATGCAGCAGCTGACATGCGTACAGCATGACTTACATGGCAGAGTATCGATTGCTGAGGAAGAGTAATGTAATCCCACCCAGCAGGATGCCCCACTGAAAGCCCTTCCTGCATTTGCACATGCAGAATTCATGCCTTCATATAGGACAGACAAAAACTCTTTGCCGGCGTGAATCTTGTATGAATGCGTAAGTTCCGCCCCTCAAGGTTCTCAGCAACAAATCGCAATTGCAGCTGCTGTGCACATTCATCAGCACTCGGTTGTCTCCTGGACAGTGCACATGGCAGTTTTGTTAGGACACAAAGGTAAGGAACAACACTGCCCACGCATTGCAAGCCTGCATGGCGAGGACATGAAGAAGAAGAAGAAGAAGAAGAACAAGAAGAAGAAGAAGAAGAGGAGAAAGAAGGAGGACAAGGACAAACGAGAAGAAGACAAGACAGCAGGAGAAGAAGACATTGAAGGATGAGAAGAGGTAGAAAATTGTGAAGAAGAGGACCCACCTGAGATGCAACTGCTGCTTGAGGATGTAGCGTGTAAAGAGGAAGAGGGCTGCAGGAACACACCACTCGGTCACACCAGTATGTTTTGTATGACAGGAAAGCCAACCTGGCTGGATGACTATTGGTAGCATAAGCCTGTCAAAGCTGGTTTGTTTGCATGACCAGAAAGTATTCAGCAACAACAACAGGCTGCAACTCTTCAGCCATGGGCAGTTGCTGCAACTGCAGTGGCATGCTTGTGTGCTGAAGACATGATTTGTGACAATTTTATGGGTCCTGGAACAGCATGCACGGTCCTTGGCACAAAGTGCACCTACCTATAGCCACAGGAATGAGAGACAGTCCTTGTAGGGTCCCAACGGTGTGCCCATAACCTGCATTCAGAGATACGGCAGAACAGGTTCACAGGGAACATTTGCCCTTCTGACAAGCATCATCTATGTCGACATCGCAACCGACTTTGCCAAATGCAATCAAGGCAGCATTCGACAGAATTCCTTCAGAATGGAATAACAGCATGCCAATGTGCACTTCATGAGCACGCCCCAGCCTGTGTTGAGCAGCGCCAGCTTGCATGCATGTCCAACTGGAGCCATGGGGTGTCAGCGCAAAGGCTGCATTCGAGCAGGATCTAATGAACGTGTCTGCTGTAGGCCAGCAGGAGCTGTGACCCTTTGTATGATGTCACATGCAGTGCCAAGTCTGTCTGATGGTTGAAGACGCCAAATGCTGTGAAGCAAATTGCAAGATTGTATGAGACCATGACTAGGCTGCATTCATGTCAAGTAGAGAAGGTGCTGTATGTATCACGTATACAGAATGTGCCTCATGGACACATAGCCGAAAGACAGTGCTGTCATTCACTACAGAAAGGAAGTGCTCACTAACAGCACAAGTCTCATCTTTGCACTTTGAGTGCATTCAGTTGAAGGACGGGTGTGTACCTGTTTGCGCCAACCTGGCTGCAACAATAGATCCAGATGAGCCAAGCAGCAAAATCTTGAGGAAGACTGCCAGGACAAGCGAGTTCTCTGCCTTAACGCCCTGGAGTGCTGATAGGACCCCCTGGTGTCATGAAAATGCAGCTCAGGTGTCTTTGTCCCCAGAACAACAGAAATGGTTTTCAATGGTGTTTGCCTCTGGCCAGCCTGGAAGCTTCATGCAGGTGTACATACCAGGTGAAGAGTCTATCCTTGGCAATGCAAGCATACGCTCTTACCGCTTTGTTGTCACTGTTGGGCTGGTACCCACTTGCTGGATCCTCAGAACCTGCTGATGCAGCCTATAGGCCCAGTCACAGGGGTATGAGCAATCAACATGAAGCATTGCAGTTGGATGTGCACTCAAGGGGTGTCCAAGATCTACGCACACACACTCATACCTCAGCTCTAGTCTGTACTCCTGTGTATGCCACCGGCCCTCTCTGACTATGTCGGCGTAGCAGAGGGTGAGTCAAGCTGATGGGTCTGCAGCTCGCAGTCAAAATCAGTGCGTCTCGCTTGTTTGCTAAACATGCACAGTAGGACAAGCGTACCTGATGACAACACAAGAGAGGGGTGTGCGCTGCCTGCGTGTCGGCAGTACCGTCTCCTACAACATGAGGACGCGTTATGACCGCAATCCTGACGTTTCCGGGTTGAAAGCGGTTTTGCCTACCCGTTGGTAGTGCGCTGATGTCCAGCTAAGCCTCAGCATTGCGCCTATATGGGCCTGAACAAGACGATTGTGGGGTTGACGTCCAAGGCAGCCATGTTTGTCGCGATCGTGCGCCGGTGTCTGCGAAAGAACGCCCTTTCATGTCCCGAATTGTTGTACTCGCCCACATATGACTAACAGACATTTGCATGCCGATGCATACGCATGTGAGCTGCCATACACTTTAGTGCTCCTTGCACGCTGCCATACACTTGCATGCCATACTGCCATACACTTGCATGCCATACTGCCATACACTTGCATGCCATACTGCCATACACTTGCATGCCATACTGCCATACACTTGCATGCCAATACTGCCATACACTTGCATGCCATACTGCTCAAAGTCCCCATGCAGACCAGATTGTGGGCAGACACATCACTTTCACGGGCCACCGGGTTCACGAGATCAGCATGATGCTGTGGAGAGGCTAGCTAGTTCCTGGCAAGTCTGATGTTGCACACATATTCACAGGCTCACAAATATATCCACGTTCTGTGCAGCAGAAAATCCATCTGTACAGTCCAGACTGCCGATCAAGGGGGCCCTCAAGGTTTCCATCTGATTCAGCGGTGCGAGCTTCGTAACATGTCAGCCCAAATCAAACTTCCATTGTCAGACACCTGTGAAGATACTTGCTGTACTAGCATGCATCTGAAGCTGTGCAACTTTACCACTTGAGCAGCTTTCTGTTGTCATACAGTTTTCAAGCAGCCATACACATGACCGGCCATTTCAAGCAGCTCATCAGCTCTATCACGGCTGATCTTCTGCTTGGCAACATACATTTGCCACCTCTTGTACAAGCTTTTCAGGGCTTCAGGTGTGCAAACTTCCTCAGTAAACCAGTTGCAAGCCTCCTCTGATATGCTAAAACCTGTGCTCAACGACCACCGCCACGAGCAGCCCTGCAAGAACGGAAGCACAGTCTCCCACCAATTAACAAGATGGGTTGTGTCAGCATTGTCTGTACAGGTTCCTTAGCATTGTGACCAAATGCTTCCAGCAACATTGTCCATCTTGGATGAACAGCAGTGAGTTGTCAGCAAGTATGCCACATGCAGAGACTCACAGACAGAGGCCAAGTGAGTAGCTTGGCGCTGTCATACAATGTGCTTCCCTGGAGCATATACACATCACAATTGTGCAAGAACACTCGCCAGACTATGCACCAAGCTCAATGCTCAGAATGCGCAACATGTTTTTTGCTGATCCCCACACAACATGTAGCATGCATTTTGCAAAGCCCTGCAGAAGAAGGCTACTGTTCTCTCACATAAATCAATTCATTGCAAATAAAAGAGCCTATGATGAATCCACAGGCAGAAGACAGCATGATGTGGCATTGTACCTGCATCTCTACTGTCTCGCCAGCATTCTGTGGCACACGTTTTATGTCTAGTTTCACCATCTCTTCGGGACTTAGGGACGGCACAAAGCTATGTGTGCCTGCAGAGACACTCTTTGTGGCTGCACTGGTCATATACACAGCCCCGCACAAGTCACATGACTTGATGCTATTGCTTCTCTCATATAAACTCAGCAACGCCATCATGATACATACCAAGCAACAGCATTGGTCCAAAAGCAACCATGTTACCTTGATGCTTATGCTGTCAAGGCCAATAAGATGCTGGGCAAGCAGCAGTAGCAAGTAGCAGTAGCAAATAGCAGTAGCACATGGCTAGACATCAACTGCAGACCTGATCCTGGTCTTGTTGCAGGGCCAATTTGTTACCTGCTTCTAAGTTCTCAATGTAGCCTGGTCGGGTTGCATTTAGCCAGGCTTCAAAGGCGCCTGAGCTCTTTTCTGGGACATAGTACCAAATTTTGGTGGCACCACAGATCATCGTATTGCTCATCGACATAAGGCATCGTCCTAGCTGGGGTGGGGTGTGACTAAACAAGCTGGTGAACCTGTGTCCAAGGTGCAGGTGGTCTGTGTACATGAGCAGATTGTTGAACATCTCAGCAGCAAACTATCATCTGCTATTGAAGCACCTGACAACTCCATATTGGTAGTATGGTCTCAAAGGCCCCCTTACAATAGTCTTTTTCGAGTCTATGCCCATGCAGCATATGGCAGTAGGCACTATAGAGGGCAGCCTGGAAGGGTCTGGTACCTGCATTTGAGGGTTTGAGCGAGTGTCAACTTTTCGCTCAGGTGGGCTTTAGATGGTACAACTATGCGTACCCAGCTACCGCCTGTCAGCTTCAAAATGTTGTCCTCGTACAGGCTGCTGTGTTCTACCGAGTCTGGGATCCAGGTGGCATCAACGCCAGCTTGCTGTAATAGCTTGAGATGTTCCTGAGGTAGGCCAGGGGGCGTCAGTGTTGTCAACTGGGCGTACAGCCCAGTTTTTGACGAGTTGAGTGGCGTCGTTTGCTGTATTATGGTCATATCCCCGGTCATAGACAGCTCTCCCCGTGCACACGCCAGCAGTCGAGCATCGTCCCATTGCACCATGGTTGTAACGTGTGCGACAGACGTTGGATATTATTGCGGAACGCGGCCAACTTTTAGTCTGAAGACGAGCAAGGGGCTCAGCGTGGGTACACATGGTAGCCTTTTAGTAACAGACGAGAGGGCAGTGGAGGGCAATGCATGCAGCATAGCATGAAGCCGCTCACCTACTTTACTACGATTTGAGAAGGCAAAACGGGTCACTAAGAAAAAAACGGGTCACACACCTGATTCCACAGGCCCTGTCAAACCCTGCTCCAGGGCCTGGTTCTCAGGTGGAGTCCAGGCGGAGACAAACCTTGTCACTGATACTAAAGTAGGTGGCCCATGGGCACTCGAACTTGGGTTCATGCTGGGCTGCATGCACTGCACTCCACTGCCCTAAGGTCACTACGCTGCTCGCAACGTTTCATCTGCAGTCACTTTGCACGGCAGCGCTAATGCACAGCCAGAGTAATGCCGCAGTGTTGGCTAATTTAACAGTGATGCTCAAGAAAAAGCTTTCGCAATTTGTGAGTCAGATCTGATCGTTCCAATGGGTTTGCAGCATCAGGCACATGCATGTCGCACATATGTGTCGCACGAAAGCTGCTCACATATGTGTGAAAGGAATTAAGCCTAAGTTTAGGTTTCCACAAGACGCATAATCCTTCCCGTGATTACTGATGTAGCCTTCCAAGTGTTTGAGACTCAGGGGAAGTCGCCCGGACACACAGAAATTTGCTCGGGTGAGAATGAACGATGGCAGAGTACTCCTGACCGATGAGGAGCTACTCGTGGCAGCAGGTGCGCCGCAACCGCCACAGCCTTCAGCTAGTCAGGATTCTTGGCATATGCACGACAGCCACGCGCAGAGGCAGTCTGGAGGTGAGCAATAAGTAGTACTGCCGCATGGATACTCTGGTACTCCCGCGACATTGTACTGGCCTTTCCGATTGTTGTTATGCGTTCACTTGCCGGCAACAGGCAGACAAGGGTTTTGTATACCTGAACCGTGCACTCTCAGGCTGCTGTCAAGCAGTTGCACCACACCACAAATACCTTTCTGCATATGCGACTTGCTTGTGCAATTTTACTCGACATGAAACAACACCCAAGTGATCTCTCATCTAGTGCCGGCACCAGTTGTTGCTTCTACCTGAACTAGCAGGTGCTCTAAGTGCATTGCACAAATGCAGTGCTTACATAGTGTGTATGGTACATACACAGCTTGCAGCAGTGGCCATGCTTTGTGCATGCTGCTTCTTGTCACGCTCCGCTGACCTAGACCACAGTCAGCAAGCGCTGTGTTCACACCGTTTGGCAATGGGTCTTTGCAGGCAAGGACCAGGGGAGCTTTGAGAACAATGTGCAGGACTGGATGAACGATGGCTTTGCCTCTGGTTGGCCCAGTGCTTCAGACACAAACGGTACGACCTACAACATCACCACCCTGTGCCCTCACTCATACAGCATATGAGCATGTTGCATGCTGAGCCTAGGCAAAATCTCCTGATGTGCCACTATGCCTATTACAAAATGGAAAAGGCCACGGCAAAAAAGATGGCTAAAGATAACATGCGCGACCTGCCTCAGACGTGACCTACTTAAAGTCGCAGCATCACACCATCCACACCATTGTGGCCATGTTCAATACTTTGCTATGCTTGCGCGCGCAGGCAGCTCCATGTTAGTGCTGCCGTACCTGCTGTTTTGCTCATCAGTCGACCTTCTGCTGCAACCTGCAGGGTTCCCTGGTATGCCAGCTCTGCCAGTACAAATCCCCAGCAAGCCGCCAAGCATACAGCAGGCCCCTACAGGGGGCACGCCAATGGGCACTCCCCCAAGTGCAAGGGGAATTGCTGCCCAGTTGCCCTTTGTTGATGGCAGCCCTGACGGTAGGCCCGGCCATTTCATCTGTTCCAGGTTGTCACTGTTGCATGCAAGCACAGCATGTCTCGTTGCTAGCGAGCAGGGTGAGCTGTTTGTCTGCTGCACAACAGCTGCTTGCAGTCAAGCAGCGCTGGCTACCTTTGCCATTCCTTGCAACACGTGGCCGAGCAGAGTCGGTTTGCAAAGTGTCCGTCCACGACAGCACAGTATACTTGTTTAGAAATTCTGTTGTGCATGCCATTACAGACTTCTGGCTTACCACTACACCTTGCCGTGTGACCATTGTCATCAACGGCAACACATTTCACTGAATTTCGGCCAATGTTCCGGCATACGCATCAAATCATAGTCTTTCAGGACCCACCTCATGTCTGACAGCCCCTTGCACATTTAGGCATGTGCAGTGCCTGCAAGCAAACTATGCTATCTCCAATGCACAGGGATGTTCGGCGCATCAGAGCCATCAAGGACTTCCTTCTCTCATGCTTCTGACAGCTCCTTGCCCAGCGATGCATCTGGCTTTGCACAATATGCCAAGCGGCATGTACAGCAGCAGTCAAGGCAGGCGCCGCTAGCAGCCTCTGACAGCTTTGAGGGCTTTGGCCAGCGTGCCTCTACCAGAACTCCCAGCGCAGGTGAGCCAACATTGACTTTCACTAACTAATTGAGTAAGTCAACTGGTTTACTGACTAGTCAATTGACTAACTAACTACATAAATAACTAAACCACCTTGTGTCCAGTATTTGACTCAAGGCATGTTTCCAGAAGCAGCATCATCCATCTTGCTTGGGAATTTGTCTCAGGGGCGTTTATCGCAAATCATGTCCACTCCTACCTGCACTTTTCACCTGAGTGACCAGATGCCATCTGTCTCAGCCAAAGACTCCTCACATTACTCAACACTGCACGTGGATCCACTTCAGGCGCTGTTTGCATGTAACCTGCTTCAAGCATTTTAAAATCAAGTAATCAAGCAAGATCATTGAGTGGATCCAACATGATTTCAGGGCTAGGATTTGGCGCCGCAAATGAAGGCATGTTTGCGTCAGAGATAGCCAAAGAGCAGTTGCAAGCAGACGCGCAGCAGCGCAAGTTTGAAAGGAGGGTATCATTGGGAGGAGAAGCAGAGGTCAGCTTATTTGCATTGTCTTGATAACACCAGAAAGTCTGATGACATGCCACTGCACCTGACCTGCTGACATGTGATCTATGAAGCGAGTCACAAGCCACCTGCAACAACAGCTGTTTTGCGCCTGACTGGACTTAGAAGCCAATTGTTGCATTGAAGCATGAGCATAGTGCAGCATAGCGTTGCTACCACCTGTTCTCAGGTAGCCTTTATTGTAGGCCCCAATGTCCACAACATACCTATCAGACAAGCGTATTGGTGCATATGCTATCACATGTCCTACCATGTATGCTATCACATGTGCTATCACAAATGCTATCACATGTGCCACCCCAGGCAGGATGTATGCCGTGCAGGACGCTTGCACTTCAGCAGCAGTCATGTATGCTCCATGGCTCTGAATTGAAACACCTTTGACTGCAACAGCATCCACAGTTCAAGTCCTTACAAAGTCCTTCCCTGCAGGAAGCTGTGCCAACTGTACAAGTGAATCTGGGCGACATTCCCGGCAGGCTAGTAGACATGGGCAGACCCCCGCTTCCCTCCGGCGCCAAAGCCCTTGCCGCCGCAGCCGCCGCTGCTTCCCGCCAGGAACCCCCGCCATCACCAAGGGACTCCACCGTCATGGAGCATGGGGTGGCGGGAGACCTGGTGCTGGGGAAGATGAACAAGTCCATGAAGAAGAGTATGGCAAGGATGAAAAGCCGGAGGAAGTCTGATGGCTCTGCCAAGTCTCGCAAGTCGGTGGCAAACTCTGACCTGCAGGTATGCCTGGCTCTGTATCCGGCTATGTAATGGGAGAATTGTGCCGCCTTTGCAGTTGCCCCTCTCCAGCTCTCCCTTTGATTACACAGATTCCAGTCTGCCTTGACTGGCAGCATGCCTGGATTACTGCTGTGCTGCATTGCTTGTTTCAGAACTTCAGGCAGCAGACTAGCTATCTTTGCATGACTAGAACATCAATCACTGTGCATCTTTGCTCTGCAGATGTCTTATAGGTGAAAGCAAGTGCTGCCACCTAGCATTCAAGCCTTGACTACAAGCATACGCACAAACAAGACCCCATACAGGGAGCTTCTCAGGGCTGACCCTAGGGGAAGATTTGTTTGATGAGTGAGGAAACGAACGAACAAATGAACAAACGAACGAACGAGTGAATGGATGGATAAGCACTGGTGTGTCTCATCCTGCGTGTCTGCTTGCAGTTCAATGTAGATGATGAAGACGCACATCCAGTGAAGTGGTACAAGAACTTCAAGTTCTGGACAGCAGTTGCCAGCATTCTAACTACCGAGCTGCTGCTCATATCTGCCATCATCATGCTTGTACGCTTCAAGCATTATAAGGTCATCTGGTTTGAATGGTGGAGATGGCTCTTCTTTTTCTCAGGTAGGATCACTACAACTCTTGGACTGTCAACAAAGACTTTTGACGCTTGCTGTTTCAGGCCTGAGGTATGCTTCCCACCAATCATCTCTGCAGATGCGTTTTGGTCACATCTGCTTGCTGATTGACTGCTTGTCATATTTGCTTGTGCACGATCAGCTTGTCTCAGTGTTCAATTGAGAGTGCTGCATCATTTGCTTGCATGTCCACCATGTTTGCAGCTCCTGCTGCTTTTGTTCCCACTTTGAAAGTCTGCAACACTGTGCATAAGCACGACAATGGATTATGTTCATGGCTTGTTGCCTCCAAGTCATGCAGTCCATGGAAATTTTCAATGTAGAGTCGCACAATCGCTGTGACAAATGGACGTGTGGCTGTGCAGGTTTCATGCCTATCTACTGGTTCAGCCGGGCGGTGATCCACCTGCTGGTTCTCATGGTGGAGACCACTGCATTCACCACCAGGAAGGCCGTCTACTACACTGTAGGCACTAGGGTGAGTAGACATTCCTGATGACATCAATACATTTTGTTTGCATGTCAACATCCACAAGTGTCGCTGCCTGTGTCGTCACCAAGTTCCATGCCTGTGCTTGTTGTTTTCTCAAGTTGCCCTGTGCACTGCATGTGGGTTTTGGTGAACAGCTGCTCCTGAATGTCGCGCTTGCTCAAGTCCCTCTGTGTAGCTGTTGCCATATAGTGCTCATACAGCATGGTTTCTTTTGTGGCAGCATGCATGACTGCCGTTTTCATGCCAGATTGGTTCAGGTGTCTTGCAGAGACCCATGCTGCATACATACCTATTTGTGCTGTGCTGCAAAAGCCTCACAGTGGGCGTCCCCACTCACGCTGTTGTGCTGGAACTCTCAAAGCATGCCAAGTTTTGTGTACTATGCTGCAGAAGCCCTTGAGGCGCTTTTTGCGTGTGGCTCTCCTCATCCCCCTTTTCGTCGGCTGCTTCTACACCAAAGACAACGAGAATACTCATGTGAAGAACGTGTTTCGCACCCTTGCAAGACTGCTGGGCTGCCTCCTGCTCTTCTTCTTTGCCAATGTGCTGAAGACCCTGGTTGCCAAGATCATGGCCTCGCATTTCCACAAAGAAGCCCATTTTGAGAAGATGCAGGAAGCTCTGCAGAAGGTATGTGGGATGGAGGGGACTGGTGTGCAGGTCCTGCTGTGCTGTGCTGTGCTGTGCTGTGCCAGGCAGGGCAGGTTAAAGCTGCATTGCTGTGCACACTCAGCTGTCTAGACTCAATTCTTGAAGCAACGTGCAGCATGATTTGTGTAATGCCAGACGTCTGCTGCATGACATGCAGCTCTGCAATGACCTAGAGACCGATTGTGCTTTGTGCAGCATTCATTCCTTGAATGACAATCATATCAGCTGTTCAGACTATCCATGTTGGTGTGCTTGGTCTGACAACTTCTGTTGCATTGCAGGAGTATTTCTTGATAGCTCTTTCTCAGCCTCGCACTGAGGTGGAGTCTTCTAGCAGTGATGAAGAAGGAGAGGTAGAGGCGGACCAGGAGCTTGAACAGCTGGACAGCCCAGCAGCGCGCATGTATCGCAAGTCCATGGTGTTCCAGCAGGACCAAAAACAAATCCGTGAAGAGGTCACCAAGCACAAGCGCGGCGCCTTCAGCATTCCGGTATGCTGCTGTGCGCCTGATCTTGCTCAGCAATCTAGGGTGTTGTCTTAGTTCGACTTCTTCATGTTGGCTCTGGTGCTTGCGCTGCCTTTTTGGTCGACTGGCTGTCAAGTGTTGTGTCCTTTCTTGAACCGCTTCGCGCTTCATGCAGCATTTCTTGCACCGCCGCCACCGTCACCTACACCGCCATCACAGCAGCTCTGGTTTGAGCAGTGAAAGCACCTCCACTTTCGAGCGTGTGGCTTCTCGGGAAGCTTTCCCACCCGTACCTGAAAGTGACAGCTGTCCTCCAGATCCCGTTGCAAACGGACATCGGTTTGTGTCGGCGGATGCTCGACGCACATCAACGGAAAGTCGACGACGGTCACCGCCGACCATTCACAGGCGGCAACAGCCGCCTGGACAAGGATCACTGGTATCTATCACCTCCTACAACCTCAGTGCAGGGCAGCTGCCATTTCTTGCTGGTTGTTGACCTGGTTGTCAAAGGTTCTGATCAGAACTGCTTTCCAAGTGAATCAGTGTGCTGGCCAAGGTTTCAACGCCCAAGATTGTGCTCAGGTTCCATTCCATGATAACTTTCAAGGCTGTGTTGCTACATGGCAGATCTGTTGCTACGTGGCAAAATGACGTGCTGCAGGCTTTATCAGCCTCTTCCAGCTCATCACGGTTTTCCAGCAGTCTGAGCTTGGCTCTGTAGGCTGAAAGGTCCCCTAACACAAATTCCACGCAACATCGCATGTCAAGTCCAACTTTCTCTTGCGTTGAAATGTTGTCTGCGCTGTGCTGATCATCACCTTTGTGACATCGAGAACCAGGCTGGAAGCTAGCAGAATAACAGCGACATAGGACATCATGACACACAATTTTCGCTTCAGACTGATGTCGCTCTTTTGCCCATCGAGTTGACCACTGACCATGTCAAGCCCTGTCGTTGCAGGCTGCCAACACTTCGTTCAAGTCCCAGCGCAGCGCGCAAGGGAACTTGAATTCAAGCCCTGGCACCAAAAGCTTCAAAAGGAGTCCCTCCAAGATGCATGCGAATGCCCAAGTGAGCCAGGAAGATCGCACCTCTGTCATGTCTAAGATGAAGCGCAGCATGACGATACTTGCTGGACGGCCAATCAGCGAGTCTGGCATAACTGAGCGCAGCAACAGGGTAAGGAAGCATCCGGTGCTTGTTCATGTCTGTCCGTTTCACACTGCCTGAACCTATTTCATAGCACTTGACACAATCAACGCAACCACGCACATACAACACCTCTGTTGGATTCAGGCCAGCTCGGTTTTGCTAGCAGAGTCCTTCAGCAATCAGCACCTAGTTACATAAAGTCATGACTTTGGCAGTCACTTTTGCAAAGCATCTGTGTGTTGTGTGCAATATATTCGATCACCACCTCTGCTTATGCAAGACTTATGCTGCTATTGCTCATAATGTTGTAGGTGCCTGCAGGCTTGTGATGCAGAGCTGCTCTGACATCCATCAAGGCTCCATAAAGATGGTTTAAACGTGATGTTAAAAAAAGCCATCACCCTGTTCTGAAAGACTTTTCTTTGACGCCGGTCTGATCTGGCGTTTTCTGTGTGCACTGTGTGATCTTAAGGCATCTGGTTTACCATACCTATGATTTGCAAGGCCCTACAGGACAATCTAGCAATGCTGTTGACATTGTGCACGAAGACGGTACTCAACGCTTGTACAGCTGTCAACATGGCTGTTTTACCTGCATGCAGAGTGTGGTGAAGAGTCATCTCGATGCAATTCCTGAAGACCGTAAAGCCATAGAGAAGGGAGGCGGCAATGCTGTGCAGAAGCTGCATGAAGTGGAGAAGTACATCCGTAAGAATAAGCTCAAGGTAAGTGTGCAATGCCAACCCACCCTACTGCCAGCACATCATGCGTCACAACTCCTTTGCTACCAAGGTCAAAGGTTGCAAAATCCCATAATTGTTGAGCACAAAGTGTGTAAGGCCCAAGGTCTACCAGCAAGCAAATAGAGATTCATGACAACCATGTGCTGTTCATGCATGCGCTTGCTGACATCATGTGGTCTCGGGCAGTCATCTGATGACAATCTTCAGGCTGTTGCCTGCAAGCTTTTTATTGTGTTCCCTGCAAATGTCACATCAGGCATGCAATCTAATGCCTGCAGGCTCATGTCTTGATGTGTTCATTGAGCACAGACTCAGGCACCTATACAAGTTACCTTTGTCTGACAACACAGTTGCTGGCAAGCATCACAAAGTGAGATCTTTGTGGCATGTTGCATCGCGTCAGTGGTCCACCTGCATTGCAGGTGACCTTTGCTGATTGCCTGGGCGCCGCCGAGCATCACAGAGTAAGATGTTTGAAGCGTCTTGTGTCACACTGCTGTTTAATGCGCATTGCAGGTGACCTTTGCTGACACGCTGGGTGCTGCCAAGCACCAGGAGGACAGCGAGGTGACCAGCAAGAATGAAGCCAAGAAGCTGGCCTTCTACCTCTTCTGGAACATCAAGCCCTCCTTCAACAGGTGTGCGTTCTTTGTATTGAAGAGGTTGGTCAATTGACTGCGGGATGCCTCCATGATTTAGTTTAGTCGTGATTGGCCTATTGTACATGGCATAACCCCATGGTTGCCGGCAATGCCTCCATGATGCAGACAAGCAGACCAAGGCAACAGATGCAAAGATTGCTTTTTTCATGTTTCTGGAATGTTGTATAACAGGATTGAGTCATCCTCAGAAATCCAGCTCTGAACTGTGCTGTGACACACCCATGCTTGAGAGATTTTCCTGTTCTGTGCTGTAGCAATGGAATATGTTTGATGCACCTGGCTGATACAGTTTGTGCTGGAGGTTTGGTTTCAAGAAATACTGCAAGCCACAGCGCTATGCGCTTGCATGCAGTGTCTCAGACCACCAACCTGCGCAGCTGTTCACAATCATTTTGCATGACAGATCGTTGTCTTGCAGAACGTACATACTGCCTGAGGACTTGGAGCATTTCCTGGAGCCTGAGAAAGCCCAGCAGGCGTTTGACATTCTGGATGTGGATGGAGATGGGCAAGTTACCCTCCACAACATCCGAGACGCTGTGGTCACCATATATCAGGTCAGGAAGGCATGCTTTGCATGCAAGCCTGATAACACATACTTCAATGCATGCAATGTTCTTGCAGCCTTGTGCACCACCAGACACTGCCTCAGTGTGTGCGTGCATCCTCAGGACTCTCTGAGGACTTCATATTCTAAGCAAGCCTTTGCATTGTTGCACAAGCTTGATCATGTCAGCTTTTTTGATATGGCACTTGGAGGAGGCATCTGCAATGTTGCACAGTTTAAGTTGTGTCAGCTTCTTTGGGATGGCATTCAGGGCAAGCTGCTGCAGCATTGTACAAATGTGACTGTGTTAGCGACTTTGGGATGGCAACTCCTGAACTGGGACTGCAGGAAAGGAAGCATCTGGCCTTCACACTGAAGGACACCAAGACCATAGTGGGCAAGCTGGAGCGCATTGCTGCCTTTGTCATCCATGTGCTTATGGCATTCTTCTACCTGGTCATCTTCAATGTAAGCTACATCTCACATCCTTACACCACGAGCCCAGCAGGCTTGTCACTGCATCTGCAGAAAGCCTACACTTACTTTGTCATTTGGCTTTTTTACTAACAATCTGCCTTTGTCAAAGAGATGTACAATGCTGAAATGTAACATGTATGCATTACTACATTCACCCTCCTTTCAGATGGTTCAGGGTCTAGGCTTTAGGCATACCATGCACAGTACCTGCAAAATTGCTCTGTGTCTGCACATGCTGCATTCCATCCCTGGTGTCACATCAAAGGCTTGTGCAGGTGGATGTGACGCATCTGTGGACAGCAGTGGCAGCAGCAATTGTTGCCTTCAGCTTCATCTTCAAGAGCGCCATTGCCACCATGTTTGACAGCGTCATCTTCCTGTTTGTGGTGCATGCTTTTGATGTGGGAGATGGCATACTCATCAATGGAGACCTGCACAAGGTAAGTCTGCCCTGATTCGGCACCATGGATGAAATGCAAATGCAGCTTTTTCAAACTGTGGCAGGCACATATGGAATTTGAATCTCTCTGCAGCGCATCTGTTGCATGGCATGAGCACTGATATGCTACACATATGATATGCATGCTTTGCATCTCCAATGGGCCATGCCCGCCATACACATCTGACATAGTAAAGGTAGAGCACAGCTGTACATACAAGCATCAAGCTAGTCACGTGGCAACACAACCGTTCAGGCTTAGCAAGGGATGAGTCACCATTAGTTACAATATCTGTTGTCATGAAGGTGGAGGAGATAGCATTGAACATGACGGTGCTGAAACGGTGGGACGGGTGCCGCATCTGGTACCCCAACTCCATGATCAATGTTGTCCCCATCCTCAACATCACACGCTCTGAGAACAAGTGGGAGTTCTTCAAGGTATGAGCCGTTGCTGCGCAGGAACTGTCAGAGTCTCTGTCTCCATGCTGTGCGTCAGTGCTGTGGACGCTTCACATAGGCCGCTGTACATAATCTGTGCAATGGACTGGCGCTCAGATGTATCACAGTGTGTCATGAGGGTCAGATTTGAGATGCTGCGTCCAGTGTCTGCACCAGCCTTACTGTCTGAGGCTGGAGTTATGCTGTGGACACCTCTTGGCAGAGTGTGTTCATCATCTGGTTGCAAAATCTCGCATTACCACATGTACTCCCATTGTTCCTCAGAAGGAGTTTTTATTTGAACAGGCGGCTGGCAACCGATTCACTGCAGATCCTCCTAAACCTGGGTGTGCACAGCATTTGTTTCTATTGTCATTTCTGCTGTTATGCTACACATACCAGTAATGATGATAACAAAATTACAAATAAGTGGTAATAAAATATTAGTAATAGCAATATCTGTAGTAAAAAAAGGAAAAGAAATATGCAACATAGCTGACAGGAGCTTGGTGATTGGGTGCAGGTCTTCCTGGACGTGGGCGTGCCCAGCAGCGTGTACGAGACCATGAGAGCAGAGGTGATGAAGTTCCTGGAGGACAACCCCAAGAGCTACACAGGCAAGGGGCAGGTCATCAACTGCAGCGCTGGGGACCCCATGAAAGTGCAGCTGGGCTTCTTCTTTGAGTATGCCCATTGTGGTGAGGTCCCCTTGACTACTCGCCCACCACCACCACCTTCACCTCCTCGGCCCATGCACCTTCCTGCTTGCACGCTGCATGACTGGATCGCATGATATTGGGGTTCTGGGCTAGCTGAACAGAAACTGACAATCGGCTGTTCACTGCCTCCAGGAAACATGCTCCAAGCAATGTATCAACACCTCAACTGAATAGTGTATATGTATGGGATGCAAGCTCACATGTGCACCAGTCAGTGCTGGTCAGTGAGCACAGCTGTTGTACAGCCCAGTAGGTAGTATGCAAGCTACTGCACATGCAAATGCCCCATACAGAGTACCAATCCATCATGCAGCATGCAGCAGGGCTGCGTGCAGCAGGCAGGCATGCTAAACTGCATCTTGCTGCTGGACAAATGTCAATGCAGCAGCTCCAATGAAAGGTGTGCGCTAAGGTGGCCTTGTTTTTGCCAAGGTGTAGATATGGCCAAGATTGGAGACGACCGGCATCGCCTTTTCTGCAAGATTGCGGATGTGCTGTGTGCGCATCGCGTGCGGTACACCTTCCCTGGCTTCAACTCCTTCCAGAGGTAAAGCCTGCATATCACATTTCAAAGTCCTAGTGGCATCTTGATTCCTTTGTCTGCTCTTCTTGACTGGCAATGCCTGTCTCTTTGTCAGTCTTTGCTTTCACCTTGAGCGCAGCCCCTGAATCAGTATCTCATTGGTGGCAGGCTATACTGCAAATAGCTGCCAATGTGGCCGGAATCATCAACCACTTCTGCAAGTTCCATGCAATTGCTAATTTTGCATGTGTCCTCAACGCAGACCTCCCGGAGCCGCAGAGGATGGGTCTTTGCCACCCCGGCATCCTGGCCCCTCTGGACCCCCCTCACCCACTCTTCCCACCCACCGCTCCTCGCCAGGCTCAGGCTGGGCTACCCTCCGCCAGCGCACAGGCCTAGGAGGATCTCCAGAACCCCACAGGGCGTCCCTCACACAGTCAGGGGCATCCCCAAGCAGACCAGGGGCATCTGCAAGCCAGTCTGGGGCAGTTCAGGGATTCCTGCAGGCTGCTGGTGGGGGTCTGCAGAGGGGCTTTGGCTCCAATGTTTCCTTACCTACTCTTGATGAGCGAGGGAGTGGTGCTCTGCAGCAAGTGAGTCATCTGTGTGGGGTTTTAACTCTTTGCCATGTTTTGTTGCACCACAGCAAATCTCATGCTGATATAAGACAACAAGTGTGTTGCAAGAGCTACTTTCTCTGCCCCTTACCCCCAGCCTTACCCGCAGCTCTACCCCCATCCGCACTATCCGCCACAATACGCGGTACCTGCGCATGCAGCTGCTGAGGCAGCTGATGCAGAACCTGGGCCTCCTGGAGCAGAAGATGAACCCCAAGCACCAGGCACAGACGGCGAGGCTCAGGCTGCTGCCACATATGGCTATCCTGAGGGCTACACAGACCCTGCTTACGCCTATGGTGCACAACAGTACGGCAGCTACACAGACCCTCAGACAGGCTACACCTACCCTTACGACCCACAGCAGTACGGCTATGATCAGAGCTACTATGGCTACGCACAGTACGCACAGACTGGGGAGGCTGGGGATGGTGCAGTGCCCGGGGCAGACGCAAGTGGGCACGCCCCAGATGCTCCATCAGGCGAGCCTGGGCCCCCTGCAGGTTCCCCCAAAAAGGAGCCCAAGGCTGAAGGCGATGGCAAACCATCCAAGCCCTTGCCGCCTGTTGTCCAAGTGAAGCTGCCCAAGCACTATCAGGAGAAAATGCAGGCCAAGAAGCGTGAAGAGGAGGAGCGCCGACAGCAGGAAGCTGCCAGGAAAATAGCTGAAGCAGAAGACCGCCGTAAGGCAGCTGCTGAGGAAGCTGCGGCAGCTGCTGCGCGGCGAGCACAGCTGGCAGATATGACTAATGGGCATGCAGAAGAGCAGGAAGAAACTCAGTTTAAGGATCTTGATCCCGAGGATCAACTGCTGGCAGCATCAACACCGGCAGAGGTCAGAGCTGCAAAAAGGGCCATCACAGCAAAGCAAAGGGCTGAGGCAGCAGCTGCAGCTCCAGCAGCAATGCCTAAAGATCTTCCTGAGCCTAAAGACAGGGAGCCTGTGCAGCATGAGAGGAAGCGGCGCACTAAGAGCAGGTGCGCCTTTCCCTGCCTCTCAATCTTTGCTTCACTTTGTCACTGGATTGGCCGTGTGTCTTTTCAAGCTCACCCTGTTAGGCACCCATCCCTGAACTGTAGTGAGCTGTCGAAATACATGTTGTAAAACCGTATCTGGTACCACAGCCTTGCTGCCTAGTGCACTGTCATGTGTGCAGAGAGCTGTGCAGCCAATGACTTGTTTCATGTCACCAGCGATCATGAGGAAGCACACAAGCCCATGTTTGGCGGTATGTGGGCATCACAAGTGTCACTTGCTCGCATGCACCCAGGTGGAGGGAAGATGATGACAGGGACAATGAGACTGAGCTCAAGGCTAGCAAGAGACGCAGGGCATCCCCTGGCTTTGAACCGCGCTTGAGGGCATCTCCTCCCTTTGAGCCCCGGCAAAGGGGGTCTCCAGGCTTTGAGCCCCGTGCCAAAGGGCCCCTTCGTCGCTCTCCCTCCATGTCACCTGCTTTTCGGGAGCCGCTCAGGTGACTGCCGCATTGCTGCTGTCCTGTGTCAAATATCAGCTTCGCAGATGTTCAAATCCCTTTCCAGAGACCTGGCACAATATATCAGCAGCATGTCAGAGCACCACTGTGCTCTGTACAGTCAGGCCTCGTCATCTTTCAGTGTCCATGTCACAAGATTCAATACTCAATGTAGACATAGTGTGCAGGCAGCAACAACCCAGTAACTATTCTCTCAGGTTTAATGTGACTACAAGTCTTGGGAGACAGATCATTCTCACCATCTCTGATCAAATGACTAAATGCCTTGCCAGCCATCATGTCACTGCTCTTCTGTGCACACTCTCCCTTTTGTTGGTGCTTTTCTCAGATGCATGCATTGTGCTCACAGCACCTTTGGCTGTATGACAAAATGCACAACTGTCATGTTGGTCTGTCATGTAACAGGTCACCACTGCGCAGAAGGGCGCCTGTCAGGGAGCCATCACCCGAGAGGCCCAGGGTGCGCCGCCCCCGGGGGTACCGCCGCAAGGCCTCCTCCCTCTCTGCCTCCCCTGCACGCTACACCCCACAGCCCCCCCAGGAGCATGAGCCCCAGCCAGCCCCCAAGCCTCAGCCTACAGGTACCTTCTGTGTGTGTTGTTTGTGTCGGCATGCGCGTCGAAGTTCCTGCAATGGCAATCTCACAGTGTGCAAAGTTGCTGCTGGTCATAGTCTGACTGTCGAGACCTTGTGCCGGCGACAACGTGCTGCAGTCAGACTTTGAGACGAGCATCACAGACTACCTACATCACTTAAGTAATGCTGTCCAGCTGCCAGGGTCAGTGTTGCAGTGTGAATCAGCAGTTGACTGCATACCAGCAGTAGCATGAGCATGGGTTGTGTCTGGAATGACCTGTCTGACGTGTCCCCATTGCGGCGATGACGATTGCACAGGTAGCACAAGGACAGGTGATCATGCAACACCCCATGTTCTCGCACATGACTGTTGTCATCAGACTTGGCACGCATGAGTACACGACGCCTGCATGTCCAGGCATTCATGGCAGCCTTCCCACTCTCAAGCAAGAGTGCATATCGCGATGCTCAGAAGCTGCCAGTCATGAACAACCTCAACCCTGATGTTGTTTCACATGCATTGTGCCATCCCCTCCCTCCCCTCCCCTCCCCCTCCCCCCCCCCCCAGGGCTCCCACAGTGCCACGCATAGTTCAAACTTTGCTTGAATTTTCTGTAGAAGAAGAGAAGGCAGCAGCAGAAGCTGAAGCCGCAGTTGCTGCACGGGAAGCCACTCCAGAAGTGTCTGAGGAGGGTGAGATTCCTGTGGACCCTGAAGAGATGGAGGTGCTCTCCAAGGCTCAGCAGCAGCCTGCCCCCAAGACTGCCAACCAGCACAGCCCCACACGCAGGCACCCCGGTGACAGGGGCAGAGACAGGGCGCCTGACAGGGACAGGGGTCCTCCAGGCAGAGACAGGCAAGCATTCAACATGTCATCAGTGGTGCTACTGCCCTGCCTTTGTGCAAAGTGACACAAAGACAGCGTTGCGCAGTGTGTAATCCAAAGCTTGTGAGCAATGCCTCCATGACACAGAATCTTGCTGTGTAGCCTGACCGCAGCATGATGCTGTGTATCCTTGCTGCTGTGGAGCTTCACTCAAAGCCTGGTGCTGGCCGACAGCCTCAAGTATAAGCTGAGCAAACTGCCTGAGATCAACATGCCTATGCCTCTGGGTGCAGGTTCTCTGGTGCGGGTGGTAGAGGAGACAGATCAGAGCGCAGGCGAGGCAGAGGCAGAGGTGGTCCTCAGCCTGGCGCTGCTGACTTCAACCGGGACGCCAGAGGTGGGTATGATCGGTCTAACAGGCCTCGTGACAGCTACCCTGTCAGACCCCCACCCGGCTTGGCTGCCCCACCAATGTTTGCTCAGTTCCAGCAGCAGCAGCAGCAGTATGAGGAGTATGATGAATACGATGAGGCAGGGGGCTATGAGGAGCCTGACATTTATCCCCCACAGACGTATGACGCACCCTATGGGGTGTATGGCTCTGCCCTGGGTACAGCTGCTGCGAGTGGGGGTCCGTATGGCCAGTATGGCTCTTACATGGGCTAGGCAGCATGCCTGTCTGCTGCTGCAGTCTCACTCTCTTGTATGATGTTGCACATTTATGTTGCAGACCTTGAACTTTCCTTGGCAGCTTGTGTTCGTCACATGAGTATAGCAGTAGTTGCATTTGTGTTGCTGTTCTCAGACCTGGGCAGCTTGGCTTGCAAGGCTTGCTCACATGCCTTTCTGCTGTGGTAAGCTTTAGCGGCAGGATGCGCAGCTTCTGCTGTAGTAAGTTTAATAGCTTCTGAAGCAATAAGTGTAATACAGTTCGCAATTTACTAAACGTGTCGAGCCTACTGTTGCAGATAGGAATGATCGGACCTGCAGTGCTGTGTGGCAGCTGAGCTGCTGCAGCAAGTGCACTGCTGTGTTGGTCAGCCCAGTAAACTGAAAGGTCTCAACTGCGTAAATGTAGAGTGGTTCTAGGCTGTGTGTAGCTGTTCTAGAACACTCTGCATCTCGCAATTTACATCAGGATCACCAACTACTGATGCCGCTTGGTAGCTGCAAATTGAGTTGCAGTCAATGTACCGGAAAAATTTGTCATCATCGACAATCAAAAGCACTTGTTCAAAACATGGAAATTTCTCATATCCTATACGCATGTTCAGCATTTGCAGTTGCAGCGCTATTTGTCATGCTGACCCTCACACATACCAGCTCATGACACATTACGTCTGCAATAGATGACCATGAACTTGGTCTTGGAAGGCTCAAATGGCCTGACGCACGGGCTCAACTCATCATCATTGTGAGTTGTCCACTGGCTATTGTCAGCCTCGCCCCTTGTGGTCGCAGTATAGTGACCATTAGTTGGTGTTGTCCCTTCGTGGCTAACATAAGCCACAGTGTCATACAATGTTGATGACGCACTGAAGGTGGCACTGCGGGTGTAGGCAGCCATGTCCAGCACAGCTGGGCAGGAAACTGCTGTGTGCCTCTGCAGTTCAGGGCAGCAGTCAGTCTATCTGCAGTAGTACTGG
>JAABUP010004326.1_pt1 | contig 23372 bp, 18 predicted proteins | sample 5559201 | NCBI WGS metagenome assembly JAABUP01 (sample SAMN10711887, study PRJNA513373) | rock metagenome | isolation source: Antarctica rocks | place: Antarctica | reverse complement strand
GTATAACTATATTTCTAATACGATACGTCTTTATTAGTAATAGAGCTTTTCTAGATATTAATACTATTACTAATAGCGAGGAGATCGCCTATAAATAGTCCTGTTTTATAATAGGTAGCGTCTATTAGATCGGGATTATTAAGTCGCTTATTAATAGTAAGATTTAAATATATAACCTTATTCTAGAAATAGGCCTTCTAAAGATACGCCTTAATAACCTAGCTACTAGATCCTCCTAGAATAACTAGGAGTATTTATTAAAAGTTACTATAAAAGTAGACTACCTTACCCCTAAAATAAGCCTAGTTATTATTATAGATATCCTAAAGGCTATAACTAATAGCTTCTATATTATATTAACTTTATATAAGAGACTTATCCTAAAAGATAATATAAGCTCGCTTAATTAGCTTAGCGAGATTAGTCCCCTTCTTAATCCTATATAAGGAGGTAGTATTAGAGTCTAGGGGTATCTTGAATTATAAGTAAGTAGTCTAACCTCCCTATAATAGTATTAATATAATACTAGAAGATACTACTACTAAAGTAACCTTTTACTAAGAACGTAGCCTTTTTATAATAGTATTTTATACTATTATCTTACTAGTCCCCCTAGTACTATTAAGGAAGAATAGTATACCTAGAGTACTAAATTTATTATTAGTATTAGCGTTAATAGCGGTAATAATCTAATTAATAGCGTGGCGTTAATTAGTATTTAGCCTGTTCTATAAGACCTTAGCTTTATTAGTAGTAATTTAGTAAGATATTTCTTCCCGTAAAAGTCTATTTAGAATATTATTAAAATTATTAAATAGAATAGTTAGAATAGGTAGGTTATATTAGGTTAGATCCTTAATATATTTAAGGGTTAATTAATATTCTAATTAGCTATTAATTAGGTAAAGGGCGTACTATTCTATAAATAACTATTACTTATAATAATTATCTAGTATCTAAAGCGTTAAAAAATCTCGTTATAGGAGGTATAAGTAGTTATTTAAGATATACTCCTTATATTTATTCTATAATATAAAGGCGTTAGTAGGTTAGAGTTTAACTAATACTAATATAAAAAGACTGTATAGCTTATAACCTCCCTAAAAATCCTTTCCCTTATTAAGGATCTTATTAGTATATCTATTATTTTTAGTTAACCTAAGCTTTACGTAGGCCTCCTTCTATCTTATTAGCTAGCTGTCTACTATCCGTAGGTTATTAAATAATATAGCCCCCTTAATATAATAGAGGAGTAGTTAGTAATAGTAGAGATCCTTAGTTTTAGGACTAATAAAATTAATACGCCTAAGAGTCTCCCCCCTTTTATATATTTTCTAATATTTATTTCTTTTATTATATTTAATAGCTAAATCCTAAATAATAGGATAAGGGTACTTATAATTAGCCTACCTTTATAGAAGTTACCCGTATTATAATAACTCCTAATAATATTATAAGAGGCCGGATTAAGCGGGATATCTCTATTAAAACTATTAAGGGGGGCCTTATATTAATCTCTAATTAGTATCCTTTCTATATAGCCCTCTAATATCCGCTCCTATTTCTATTTAATAAATAGTTATAATATAACTACCTCCTATTAGCTAGCTATTAGCTTCTAGGTAACTATCTACTATATATATTATAATAGAACCGTGTTATTAGTATACTTACCTAGTATACCTTAATTAGTAGTAATAATAAGCTAGAGTAGGAAGAGGGTAGTAACTCTAAGTAGGAACTAGACTAGTATATTACTAGCGAGTATATACCTTAGGGTTATAATAGGTCTTAGTAAATAATAAGATATTAATTTTATATAAAATAGATATAAATAAGACTATTTAATATAATATCCTAGTTATTTTCTAGACCTAAATCCGCTTAGTTCTAAATAGTTCTAAATTATTTAGATAATAATTAGGGGATAGTTAATATAATTTAAATAATTAGCTAATTAATATCTAGATCTAGCCTAATTTCTTTAATTATACTATTAATAGCGGATATCTATTTAACTACTAGGCTACTAATATCTAGATATTAATAGAGCTTAATAACTTAAATTAGTATTATTAGAATTAATAGACTATTTAAGCGGACTACTACTCTAGCCTAATAGATAGGCTTAGTATTAATCTAGATATCTCGCTTAAAGATATAAGTAGTAAGGTAACTATCCTCCTATTAATAATACTAGGAAGCCTATGTATTATAAAAGTAAGAATATAAGATACTATAATAATAGTCTAAAAAAGGGGTAAACCTAAATTTTTTATTACCTTTATATATAATCCTAAGTAGCCTAATATTTAGAGCTTACTAGTATCTAATTAGATATTAGAGTACTATTATAATCTAATTACCTATATCTTTAATTAGAAGCTCTAGGAGCTAATAAAGGACCTCCTTAAGGAATATATCCTTAGTATTTATATAAGCTACTATTATATTATTAAGTTTTAGAAGTAAGGTCTCTTATATACTTATATTCTCCTTATTATATAAGAAGAGGATTAGATCTAGATAGTTAGTAATATTAATAGTATTATTTAAGTATTTATCCCCCCTTAATAGGATAATAATATATTATATAAGTTAGTCTTATAATATATAGTTTATAATTATTATACTAGGGTCTCTAGTAATAGATATTTTAATTAGGAGAAGAATTATTATAATAAGGCTTTTTTAAAGGATTTTTACTAAGAGATATCTTTTATACTTAATAGGAGTTATCCTTTCTATAAATATCTAGTTAGCCCCCTTAAACCTAATTCCTCTATTAATAATAGGTAGGTTATCCCTTATAACCTGTACCTATTAAAGAAATATAGTACTTATATTAATATTAAGATCTATAACTCTATTAAGTCTATTTTCTATCTATATAAATATATTTATAAAGGACTTAATTAGGCTAATATCTCCCTTACTAGGAGTTATATATATAATAATAATAACCCCGCTCTTAATAGCTAGCCGTAATAGTAAGGGGAGTTAGTAGATAAGATTATTAAGTTCTAGTCCGCTTAATAGATTAGGTCTATTAAGGCTATCTAGAAGATACTTTTATTTAATATAAGTATTATAAAGCCTTATATAAAGCGTCTATAAATCTACCTCCTAGACTAATAGTATACCCTTTTTAAGCCGGCTAATAATTAGGCTACTAATAAGGCCGTTAAATAAAAGCTAATAGATAGTAATAAGCTCCGTAGGACTATATTAATAGAGTTTTTTAATATAAATTATCTCGCTAAGGAAGCCTATAATAATAGTTAGCTATTACCTTTTATAAAATAGAATAGGAAACGCCCTAATATTATAAGGGATCTACTTAACTATCTATACGCGGATTTTCCTAAGGTCTTCACGTAGTACTTATAATATTAATAGGATATTATAATTTATCCTCCTTAAGGTAGTTATAATAGGATTTAAACCCCTAGATATATAAGTTAATAGACTAGAGGGTATATTATATAGATATAAGGGTATCTTAATTTAAATTATTAAAATATTAATAGCGGATATCTAGTTACTCCTATATACTATCTAGTATATAGATCTAGGCGAATTTTAGCCTAAGGCTATTATTAGTAATAAGAGGACCTATAAAATAATAAATAGACCCCTAGATCTAGAAGGTAGTTTAACTAATATAGGTATTAATATTAGTTATACCCTTACTAGTAAAGGAGAGATAATTATTATAACTAATAATATTATCTAAAAACTCTTTACTATATATAGTCCTCCTTTATATAGACTATCTATTAATAATAATATTATCTATATTACTAAGTAATATATTAATAAATTATACCCTAAGCTTAGCCTCCTTTTAAGGCCCCTTAGGTAATAAGTTAATATTAGCTAGCTTATATAACTAGTTAGGAGATAGCTAATTATCCTTCCTACTATTATAATATAGCTATTAACTATCCCCTAAGTTACTATATTTATTTTTCTATAATAGTATATTATAAAAGGGATATATATTACTAGTAGTATTAAATAATTTATTAACCTAGTAAAGCTCTATATATCTTATTATATAGGGATCCCTATATACTTAATATCTCTAGCCTAGCATCCGCCCCTAATATATATTATTCTACTACTAGTATAAGCCTTATTAAGTAGGGGGCTAGTACTTAGTATTATTATCTTAATTAGCCTACTAGTAGGCGTACTAGTAACGCGTATCTAAATAATATTTAGGAATTAGTAGAGGAGTAATTTCTTAGGGGGTCTCTTTAAAGATAGGGGGAGTAGGTTATTAAGGATTCCTAGGCGGAATAACTACTTAAATAGTTATATTAGTAGTTACTATACGCTACTAGGAAGTAATACCCTTATTAAAGTTAGTATAAGGGCGAATCCCTAATAGTATATCTTAGGGGCGAGGTTATATTAACGTAATATCTATTAGGTTAGCCCTAAGGATTATAGATTAAACTTAGGTATTTATATTAGTCGTCTTTAGGCGTTTAGTACGCCCTAGTATACTATTACTCTTATAGGATTTAGCCCTCTTATTATTACTATTAAGGGTGTTATAATCTAGTTCTAAAAGAGCTACCCGCTTAGAAGGTATTATAGGGGAGCTAGAGGAGCTTAGTTTAGTATAAGAAGGGTAATAGTAGGTAGTTTAAAGACGGCTAGTATAAGTTATATATAATAGATAATTAGGGGGAGTATTAAAATCTATAATATACTATTAAATAATAATAATAGGTAGGAAGAAAAATCCCTAATAAGATTAGTAGGCGCTAAGATATTAGACTATTATATTAAATTTAGTAGGTAAATCTATTTATAATAATATATCTTTTAAACTACTATACCGAATTTTATAATTTTTAAAGTAGTAAGTACGTTAAAATAAGTTATATAACTTATTCTAATTAGAAAATATTATAAAGCGTTAGTACGTACGTAGGTAGAATATAAAGAAATATTAGACTTTTAATGTTCACCGCAATTAACACTAGTCCTAAGGAGGTAATTCGGGGGACTTTAGACCAATCAATAAGTAGCGATAAGCTCAGGGTCCCAAATTACATATATTCTATTATAGTAAGAAGATAATACGTATGATGTGTTTGTACGAATTGCCAAAGGTGGAAGATAGTTCGGTGATAGCTTTTCTCTCGTGTTGTAGTGGTGAGAGGAGATGTGATATGATAAAGGTTATGATGGTGCTTAGGGCGGAATCATGGGATTCTGGTATTTGGGTGGGATGAGAACAGGCAATTTGTCCGTATGTCCCTGGTCCGGGGAAATTGGAAGCCGGAAGCAATTAGGCGTTGAAGAGATCAGGAAAGAGGTAGAGGTGGTGTTGAGAACGAAATGATGGAAGAGGATCTGGAGTGATAGATTAGAGCAGAGCTGTATGTTTGTGAGTCGGAATAAGACCTTCCATCTTTTTGGTCGCAGGAGATATAGGGGTTGAGGATGTTGTTTGGAGAGGTCGAGACCCTAAAGGGTATGAGATTGCAACAGTGGACGCGTCATCTCATGTCATCTCACGTAGTGAGCGAGCACCCACGAAGAAAAGACTTTTATTATTTTGCCATCATTATTGTCATAATTCATATTCATGAATGTCCAACCACATATCTCATCCAATTCTCCTCAGTCGCCGGAGACCTTCACACCTCCATTCTCGATCTCTATCTTTAACGTCTCAAAATACCATCTCCGCTTCTTCCAAAACGTACGCTGTGAAAAAGCACCATCACTCCCTATCCTTCCACTTGGCAACGAGTTCTTGCAACCGGTCAGTAATCTCACCGTCCCTCGGATGTTGATCCTTCTCCCCCAAAGTCTCCAGCAGATCTTGTTGCAACATGTGCCTCTTCAGCACCGTATGCCTCAGATGCTCATAGTCATCGTCCTCGCACGCTTCTCGGAATACCTTTCGCATCCTGGGAGAGTACAGGTTGCAGCAGCATTTCACATCAGGGTTTGGAAACTGCTGTGGTTTCTTATCGATCTTGGCTGCCAGTGGGGACCCGGTCTTGACCAATGTGTAGACGACGCTCTCGTAGCAATCTTGGCAAATGGTGAACTCTGGAAGGTGAGGATGGACATGCCATGCTTTCCTGGGCTTCATCTTATCTCGAGGACAATCATCAATTGCAGCCAGTTGTTTGGCCAGATCGCAGACCGACTTGGTGTTTGGAGGTTTCCTCCTACTCTCGGCTTCCCGAGAAGATTCCACGATCATGTCGAGGTAGTCACCAAAGCGAATGCCACTACAACGAAGGCTGCAGAAGCGCTCTTTGCGTTCGTGATGGTGAGAAGCTTGTGTCGTGTAGAACACGTTTCGCCAGTGTGGAAAGAGAATCTCCAAGCTGTGCACACAGTGTGGACAGGCATTTACACTGGGTATATGCTTGCCGGTTTCGGGATCCTCAAGACGATACCAGTCTCTGGGAGCAAGTTCATCTCCGGGACATGCTCGTTCCTTAGATGTTACCTCGGACAGGGCGGACAGGAGGTTTACGTCAGGCCCACGTAACAGACATGCCAGGCGGACCCATGGATTGTTGAGATCGCAGAGGGTCTTCCTGGACGAAGATACAGGACGAGGCTGCAGATAGTGTTCATAAGTAGATCCAAAGACATTGTCACGACAGCTGGGGCAGATGGTGAATGCCGTATTCTGTTTCAATGCGAACCAGTCACTGTAGCCGGTGACCGAACGCGGTCGTGGACACGGGGGGAAATTTACTGGTTGCATGGGTGGGAACGTAGGTGTTATGGGCTTGGGAGCTGAAGACCGTGATCTCATATCAACAGAGCCAGGGGTAGGATTGGTCGATCTTGACCTTGGACCTGGTGCCGTGGTATTAAGAGTAGCAGCATGTGTTGTAGGATTAGCAGCATGTGCTGTAGGAGTAGCTTGAGAAGTACCAGAGATGTAAGCAGGGACGTAAGACCTGGATCTAGATCTTGTAGTGAACGACCCAGTTTCAGGGTGCGGAGAGCTTGTGTGTACAGCAGAAACAGTTGGCTCCGAATGAGGGGGCTTGTATCTGTCACCAGGCGAACCGGGCGTTACAATACTAGGTGACCGAGCTCTTGACCTGGAGCGGGGAGACGACGATGAGTCATGGCCCTGCAGGAAGGCTACCGGATTTACAGTCAGTTGCGGGCGTACATCAGCACTTGATGCCGATCGTGGACGCCCAGAAAAGCCCATCGGCCTTAAAGTGTTGGGCTTGGAAGATTCCGTGGGCAGGGTAGGCCTGGGTCCAGTCCTGGAATGCTGAGGTTCACCTGATAACATGCACGGTGTTGTGTGCCCTGCTGGGGAGGGCGATCGCACAAATACTCCGGGGGTAGAGGGCTGCGATACTCCAAGCTCCTCAAATTTCGGGGGTGGCAGTGGGCCTGTACTCGTGGGCTGAAGAGGAGCAGGTCGAGACCTTCTATGTTGGTCGCTTTCGGCTGGGTTTTGGTTCGATCCCATGGTCCATGTCGATGATCGCGACGACAAGGGAGACGGCGGCCTTGAAGAAATTGGTGAATGCTTCTTAAGGCTGGTGTGAGGCACCGCTTGGGAGTGGTATGACTCTGAAGGTGGGGTTCCTGGGGGTGAGGAGTACGGAGTTGTCTTCGGTGAACCACGTGGAGAAGCCAAGGGTGAGACACCTGGGGAAGGCCGGGGAGAGGGCCGAGGAGAAGCCTTTCTTCCCGCAGTGTGGTCTCCTTTGAACATCCCGGCCAAGGTTTGTTTGATGGCTGCACCACTGACGAGCGAGGAGAGATTCACGGGCGGGCCATCAGTGTCAAATGAGCGCACACAGCGAACCGAAGGCGATACAGGTAGTTCTGAGCTGGGTTTTCTCCCATTCTGATCCTGAAAATCCATGGCCTGATGTCGGGGCGGATTCTTCGGGGATGCTCCACCATGGTTTCTTCCAGCCTCGCCATGATCACCATCGGAATTGTGGTGAGACCTGGTGGGGCGCCTGGATAACGGTCGGACTGCGCCAGCCGATGGAGGGGTGACTGGGTTACGCCTTTCAGATGTTCGCCCATCAATCGAGGGGTGATCAGATCGATTGTGAGTGTTCCATTCCTGGGTAGCTCTTCTGGTAGCCGGTGGAGAGTCGCTTGGATAAGGCAACTCAGAAGCACACCGCTCCATCGAGGGACGCGCGTAGGCTTTAGGATTCTCCTTACCCTGAGATCCCCTTCCAATGTTGTGAATTTCCACCGGCCGAGGGATGTAGTATGATTGAGACCGTTGGTTTTCCATTGATAAGCGTACAGGTTCTTGTGCTGGTCTGGTCTTGGTTTGGGGTTCCGCAGGTCGAGGGAAGTACTGGGACTGGCTGCGCGGGCTTTCGGCATCAGTTCTTCTTGGGTTCGGCATATTCGGAGACAATAGGTACTCTCCAGATGAACGATCTGATTTCGACTTTCTATCTTGGGGCCCAGACGCGTATGGAGAACGTGCGCGTTCTAACACTGGGGAAGACCCTCCCACAGGCTTGGTCTGAACTATATTTGTATCCAGCCTACGCATGGCCTTTCTTCCTCGGTCCCTTTCCGAGAGGCTCACTGTACTCTTCTGTCGTAGTCGCTCTGCATTGTCCGCGGTGCCATAGGTCTGTGGAATAGGGATGTCGGGCTCTGGCTTCCAAACATATCGTTTATCATAGTTGTCACTGTCAGAGACCGGAGGTGTTTCAGGTTCAGAGCTGTAATTGGACTCCCGCGAATGAGTACTTCCCGAGTCATTGCTAGTAGAATATGGCACATCGATAATCATGGGATCCTGGCCAATTATGCCCCGCATTGGAATTCGGTCCTCACTTTCCACTTCTTCTACCTTGGGGGACGGAGGCCATCTTCTCCGGCCGCAATTGAAAGTGTATGGTTGGCGGACTTTCGATCGTGACTTTGGGCGCCTTGGAGGAGGGTATTGATCTTGTACTGGGAGACGGTATCGTGACAACCTTTCCGTGTCCTCGTGTGATCTTGACTAGGGTTAGTATCGCTGATTTGGATGAATATTGAGGGGCATACCCATCGTTCCTTCCATTATGGGAGCCAGATCGGCGATAGGAGGGGTGAGATGGGGTCATTGCTGATTGCAAAAGAGCTCCTGCTGTCGTGTGCCTTGCTCGAGCACATAGCAGACGAAATAAGACTACTGGCCAGGCGGAGAGGTCATTCCCATAGGGTACTGTAGGGCAATCACAGGATTAAGAGATATGGATCCTGAGAGTGGCAGCAGAGAAGATATCCGTAAGTGGAGAGGGAAGGCTTAGAACTAATATGCAAAGCATTGACTCGGCTCCCGCGAATGACCAATCAGTGAATTTGCATCCAGCATAGCCTGTTCGCCTCTCTCCTTGCACTCCAGTCTTCGAACGCAACTAGAATGGAGGGAAAGGCGGTGTCAGCGGTGGGGACCCGGGGGAATTGTGGAAAAGTCAGCAACAACGGTCTCCTCGAGAGCGGTTGGTTGGTTGGGGATGCTCCAGGGCTGCGATATCACCTAGTGCCATGCATTAGGGCCGGGAAGACCTTGGAGGCGTGCCTGAAGCTAATTCTTGCGGGGCATATTTTCGGGAAGCTGCCGATACGATGACTGTTCTACCAACCAATTACTTATATAAACCAGAGGATGTCCCAACGCAATCGATTTCGAAACTGAAAGGCTGTGCTTGAGGCCGTACAATACCTCATTTGGATTGTGCACATGGGGTCAACGTCCCAGCGTTACGTGTCAAGGCTAACTCTACTATATGACCACCTCCGTCCATGAAATACAGCCGAACCTTAGCATCGATAATGTTGCCGGCCGTCATACCTTGCCAACGGCACCCTATTCACTCCGTATACCTTATGTTCAGGCTTCAGCGCTTCTCTCCGACAGTCTTCGCTGCCTCCAGCGCCCCTAATTCCCCAGTGCGTCCTAGGAGAATCGAGGCTTTCACCACCCTTGTACCCGGCATCATGGTCGTTGGGGATGACGTTGGGTAGCTTCGCATAATGGGAGGCCTCTTGAAGGGAATGGCCTTTGCTTTAGGAATGGCCAACACCACAAGATGCTGCAGGTGCAGAGGCAGATACCCGCAGAGGACCGTGATAGGCCAAGCCTTGTTGGTGGAGAGGACTGTTGTGTTCGAATCGATGCTAGATGTTCGAAGACACGGGCCCAAGGTTCCAGATTGGATCTATTAGGAATGATCTGATATCATTCCAGCTAGCTTGCTATGGGGCCTGCTGTAGGTGAGCTTTCCGACACCCCTATTGTAGTTGTCAAGTAAACTCTGTTGAGGGCCCAATATGAAACCCTTTGATCGTCCTCAACCTGGTATCATATATGCCATCTTGTGAATATCATATCGTGATCTGGAAACCCATGATGCCAATATCATCGCGGCTTCCGGATTATAGCACCGGTCAACGCAAAGTATCGGCAATGATTACTACTATATGTCCACAATTAATTCTCCCTCGCTCCTGGTATCGGAGCATCGTTCGATGCTCGAATGTATCTAAGTCTTAGGTAGCTATCCAAATTAAAGCAAGCTCAGACTAAATAGAATTCCAACATTGGTTGCGACGGAGTAGCGAATCCGCATAGACACGATGAAGGCAGATGCCAAACAACCCATATAAATCAAAGGCTTCGGTATATGTTGAGGGGTCGAGAACATACACATATCTACAACTGTGACCCAGTCATCGGAGTTTAGATGGTCTGCCACTAATTCCGTGTACCACTGTTATCGAGAAAAATTAACGGCTGTTCCCACTCATTCAATTGCATTTTTCCAATTGAGTGTCATCTCTAACCGTGTCATAGTGCTGCAGAGAAATGTTGGGCAGACACCCGTCGTGGCGATAAATTGAGTCTTTCCCTTGAGGTTTCACGGAACAGTCTCCAAGTACTCTGCGCCCAAGTCTCTCGACTCACGATGGATGTCTGCCGCCCATTCACGAGACTCTCATCGGTGCTTTCGAAACGTAGCTCCTATGCTAGGGCTTCACCAATTCGAAATTATGTGGTCAAAATCTCTTCCTCCGTACCCCCCTCTTTCCAGACCCGCAAGCCGTTCAGATATGAAGGAAGACAGCCGCTCAGCACTTCGACAATTCGATGTAACAATATAGGGCAACAGGCCCCTAGCGCTTATACATACATCGAAAGCCGTGCCACAGATGGAGATAGCAAAAGCCTCGTGGATGTCAAGAAGGTGCTTATGATTGGTAGTGGAGGCTTGTCCATTGGGTAGGTGTTCTGCAGCTCATGTCCTCCTTCGTTGGTCCCGAAACATATTGAGAAGACATCACTCCTCGTCGATGTATTATGATCCACGATCTGGATGACCGTTTGCTGACTGTGAGCATCACTCAGTCAGGCAGGTGAATTCGATTACTCTGGTGCGTATGGAATGAGCAACATTGGGAACACATACTGGTCTCCTTCTGGCCAATCGAATCAAAGGAGGACTAGGCCACAGCTGATGGTCTTTTGGACATGGTGTAGGTTCGCAGGCTTTGAAGGCTCTAAAGGAACAGAAGATCCAATCGATTCTCATCAATCCCAATGTAGGTGGTTTCCAGCTTGAAAATTGCGATGCTCCCCCAGATTTCAAGATACGAGATTCGATCGGAGGAACATACTCCTATTTCATAGTCTATGCTTCAAAGAGATCTCTCACAATTGCAATTGCAATTGCTGACGACCATCATCAGATTGCGACCATACAGACTGACCACAAGCTCGCCGACGAAGTCTACTATCTTCCCGTGACCCCCGAATATGTCACATTTGTAATTGAGAAGGAGCGACCTGATGGGATCCTTCTGACGTTTGGTGGCCAGACCGCCCTCAATCTGGGCGTCAAACTTGAGGAAATGGGGGTATTCGAGCGTTATAATGTCCAGGTACTAGGAACAAGTATTCAGACGCTGAAGACAAGTGAGGACCGAGATCTCTTCGCGAAAGCTTTGAGGGAAATCGACATTCCTATAGCAGAGTCAATTGCATGTAGTACTACCGATGAAGCTTTAGCAGCAGCAGCGCAAATCAGGTACCCAATAATCGTGCGGTCAGCATACGCTTTGGGAGGTCTGGGTTCTGGATTCGCGAACAATGCTGAAGAATTAAGAGACCTTTCCTCGAGATCGCTATCTCTTTCTCCGCAAATTCTGGTAGAAAAGTCACTGAAAGGGTGGAAAGAATTGGAGTACGAGGTTGTTCGTGATAAGGAGAACAACTGCATTACTGTATGCAACATGGAGAATTTTGATCCCCTGGGGACCCATACCGGTACGCTCTTGTTTTGCCTATTTCCTTGTGGCAGTCTGGTCGTTTTGGTCTATTATCAACTTCGACGCCATCTTGACATTGCATGCAAAGCTTACTCTTCAAACTACTAGGTGATAGTATAGTCGTTGCCCCGAGCCAGACACTAAGCGACGAGGAATACCACATGCTGCGGACTGCTGCAATCAAGATCATTCGCCATTTGGGCGTTGTTGGGGAGTGTAATGTTCAGTATGCACTGCAGCCAGACGGGCTGGACTACTGTGTCATTGAGGTGAATGCACGTCTCTCAAGGTCTTCAGCCCTTGCCTCTAAAGCTACTGGTTATCCGCTAGCATACACGGCAGCAAAGATAGGACTTGGTCACTGTCTTCCGGATCTCCCTAATGCTGTAACCAAGACCACAACAGCGAACTTTGAACCAAGCTTGGATTATATTGTGGTGAAGATGCCCCGATGGGATCTCAGCAAATTTCAACATGTCAAACGTGACATTGGAAGTTCCATGAAAAGTGTTGGGGAAGTCATGGCTATAGGACGAACCTTTGAGGAGGCCTTCCAAAAAGGTGAGTGCTTAGCTGGTCTTTTAGACACGAACATAAAATCTGACTGTAATCATTCAATAGCCATCCGGCAAGTCGACCCCAAATATATTGGATTGTGAGTAACGCTTCCTGTCCGACCCTCCTGTCTGTTATGCGCTGTCTGTTATACGAAATCCATCATGAGTCTCGAGACGTATCCCAAGTCCATCCATATCTTTAATTCCTCCCAGTTTGCACTGCTCTTACCCATTTGAATAAAACTCTAATTTCGAACTTATCCAGTCAAGGCGATCAATTCGAAGACCTCGATGATGTTTTGAGCAACCCGACCGACCGGCGATGGCTTGCCGTCAACCAAGCAATCTTACAGGGGTATTCCGTTGATCAGATCCATGGGCTGACAAAAATCGATAAGGTATGTACAAAGTCATCTTGCCCTCGATAATGTGTTGATCTTTTCATAGTGGTTCTTACACAAGCTGCAAGGTATTGCCGACTTACAGCGTGAGATGGAAGACATTGGTAGTCTTTTTGGGTTGAGGAGGGAGCTGATGCAACAAGCCAAAAAAATGGGCTTCTCTGATAAGCAAATTGCCCTGTACGTCGGCAGCACAGAGGAAGAGGTCCGAGCCCGGAGAAAAGGCTTTGCTATCAAGCCCTTCGTCAAGAAGATCGATACTCTGGCAGCTGAATTTCCTGCTGTACGTGTACATCTCATCAAAACGCTCACTGGTGCTATCTGAACTAACAACCATTCTAGGACACTAACTACCTCTACACCACTTACAATGCATCTTCTCACGACGTTACATTCGACGACCATGGTACCATCATTCTGGGAAGCGGAGTCTACCGCATCGGGAGCAGTGTGGAATTCGACTGGGGTGCCGTAAATGCTACGCTTTCGTTAAAGCAAATGGGAAAGAAGACCGTCATGATCAACTATAATCCAGAAACATACTCTACCGATTTCGATACTGCGGACAAATTGTACTTTGAGGAGCTCAGCTACGAGCGCGTGGTTAGTCTTATATTCTCTCGACTCAATTATTCCCCTAACAGGAACTTGAAGTGCGTTTCAGGCCAGGTTTCGGGGTCTTCCTATTCCTAGATGTGTCTGGAAACCTTGTCGTTGATTGATATGGGAATGCTAACTCCTGGGAATCATTATAGATGGACATATATGAATTAGAGCAAGCTAGTGGCGTTGTCGTTAGCGTTGGTGGCCAGTTGCCCCAGGTAAGTCTCTTAAAGTAAATTCGCTGCGTGTGCTGCAGATTGAGTCGCTAGACACGTCATTAAGGGCATCATACACCATATAGTTTTCGTATGGCTCTACAGACAATGCTGACCCAAATCGTTGTCAGAATATCGCTTTACGGCTCCAGGCTGGCAAAGCACGCGTGTTAGGCACTGATCCTCAGGTTTCCCATCCTCGCTGGTTTTGCGCAATGATATCTAGCTAATCTATTTTCTAGGACATAGACAAAGCAGAAGGTTAGTATTCACTGAGTTGGTACAGCATATATAGATAACCGTAGTACTAACGCTGGAATAGATCGCCATAAATTCTCACAAATCCTAGACGATATCGGCGTTGATCAGGTTCGTTGTGTTTTCCGCCCACCACTTCTCCAATCCGATTGTGCTCAGGAGTCTTGAGAGGTATCTTGAGAGCTTGAGACAGGAAGTCTATCCTTGATCATCTCGTATCACCCAGTCTAGTCAAATGCTGACGCCAATATCTCACAGCCTGCATGGAGAGAACTCACATCTGTTGTGGAAGCCGAAAAATTCGCCGACGAGGTTTCGTACCCAGTCCTTGTACGCCCTAGCTACGTCCTGTAAGTGGTTTCCAGTCCAACTATCCTGTTCTATACCAATTTAGCTCGAGTCACGATGTGGAAGATAACTTCTTCAATTACGCCTTTAGACTCAGATAATCATTAAGAAGGCACCCACTGACCGTGAGATCACTTTCAGGTCTGGAGCAGCCATGAGCGTCATTTACAGCCAAGCTGAGCTCAAAGACAAACTCCTTAGCGCCTCTTCGGTTTCGCCTGATCACCCTGTTGTTATCACCAAAATGATTGAGAACGCCCAGGAGATTGACGTCGATGCTGTGGCTTCTGGTGGCAAGCTCCTGATACACGCTATCAGTGAGCACGTCGAGGCGGCAGGAGTGCACTCCGGCGATGCTACACTAATCCTGCCACCCGTCAGCCTTGATGAAGTCGTTATGGCACGCATCAAGGAAATAGCAGAAAAGGTTGCGAAGGCATGGAGCATCACCGGCCCGTTTAATATGCAGATCATAAAAGTAATGGCAGATGGCGGTGAACCACTCCTAAAAGTCATCGAGTGCAACCTCCGCGCTTCACGATCGTTCCCCTTCGTCTCTAAGGTACTTGGTGAGTCAATATCATCTCTCATAGCTCTCCCCATCCCTTTAAATTTCACTCTCCAGGAGTGAGGAAATGCATCTTATCTTTCGAAAGTATCACTGACTGCGGATCTGTAGGTACAAATTTTATAGATGTGTAAGAACTTACTTTCAACCGGAATTCGGTCGTGGTGAGAAAATGCTGATCGCGAAATCATGTAGTGCTACAAAGGCTCTGGTTGGAGAAAACGTGCCTGAGCCCACAGACCTTATGGCCGTAAAGAGAGATTACGTCGCCACAAAGGTGCCCCAATTCTCGTGGACTAGGCTGGCTGGTGCCGACCCATTTCTAGGCGTTGAGATGTCTAGTACTGGAGAAATGGGTTGTTTTGGTAAAGACTTGAAGGAAGCCTACTGGACATCGGTACAATCGACCATGAATTTCCGCATGCCGGAGCCTGGTGAAGGCTTGCTCTTCGGTGGTGACGTTAGCATGACCGAGCTACCAGCGATCGTTGATTGCCTCAGCCCACTGGGATATAAATTCTTCGCCGCCAGCGCAGACGTGAAGGAATATCTGGAGTCCAAAGCGAAGACCAGTGTACTAGTGGAAGTTATCGAGTTCCCCAAACAAGACAAGAGGGCATTGAGGGAGGTGTTCAAGAAGTACGACATCAGAGGCGTGTTCAATCTAGCCCTGAAAAGAGCTGAAAGTCTTCTGGACGAAAATTACGTGATGCGTCGGAATGCGTAAGTAGTCTGTTCACCTGCCCAATCGGAGCTAACGTGTTGTGATTCATTTAGTGTCGACTTCGGTGTCCCGTTGTTCATGGAGCCAAAGGTATAGATGCAATCCACCCTGTGGGCTGAGGATGCAGCCTGTGCTGACTCACTTGACAGACGGCTCTACTCTTCGCGCAGTGTATGAGCGCGAAATTACCGAGACCGGAGGGGATCCCGCCTGAAGTGCGCAGATGGAGCGACTTCATTGGCGGATACTAAGACATTGCCAGTCGACGTTGGACATACGATTTGGAGAAATGGGTGGCTTGGATACTGAACGACGAATGATCACTCAACCGTGGTCCGAGTCATGCGTATCGAGGATTCGGACAGGGCTGCCCTCGTGACTTCACTACGTCGGATTCACCAGCCTTGATCGGAGTCTCTGATCGATCCTGGCTTCGTTGAAAGAATCAAAACCTAACTAGGCGGAACCATATTGGCACTGCCAGACGAATCTATGCGGAGATAACGTGGATCCCAATCTATTATTTCAAGACATCTACAGCTACAGATAACGGGTCCTTTTGCTGGAGCCAACTAAAGGCAATGGTTCGAAGGGTACAGGATTGATCTAGACTTGAATATTGACACGTAGATTGGATAGACAATGGCAAAATAGGCAATCATCTTTGGCCATTTGGCTTGAGTAAAGCCCGTTGCAATCTTTCATATCTGACATGACACGCAACCAGCCCCATGTTGAGATTTCTGGCAACCCCATTAGATTGAATAGCCCCACCACCTGCCTTTGGGATCTGCTCAAGACGAGACATATACTCGTCTTACACCTCCAAGCAATCTTCTCACCGTCTACAATCTCTTCCAGTACGACAGGTGGCAGATTGCGAATCAGTATGAAGCAAGAACAGTGCTCTATTCCTAGGGACGGAGCAGAACTGTTTGAACCCCCCTATTGGTGTTCATAATGTTCTCGTCAAACGTTCTTCATCGTGCGTGTATGTATCGGAACAGTGTTGCACATGTTACGGATTGCTGCCTTGGCCTCATACCATGAAATTCAGTATGCCAATATCGATACTCAACTGATCTTAAGCGCAAACATCCTCAAGAAGTCACCCAACAAATCCGCATCCTCTAGCATAAGATTCTTTATGTCCCCTTCCTTGACGAGATTCGCCATCTCGACACCGATATAATGAGCCAACATCGCCCGGATGCCGTCTTCCTCGTGGATGGTGGTGATGGGTGCCATAGTGTTCGCATAGACGTATCTTAGTAGAGCAGTGATCTCCCCAACGCGTTCGATGTACAAGGTGTGAATTGCGAGCTGGTGTTGCAGTTTCTGAAGAGCTAGTTCCCGTAGCGGTTGGACGTCGTATTTCTCGGAAAAGACGTACATGCGGGCATGGCCGAGGAAGACCTGGGTGTAGTCTTCATCGGGTCCTTTGTTGGCTCGGGCAGCGGGGATGGAGGAAGTTGAGGGTCCCGTATTCCGTCGCTGACTTACGAAAGACTCTCTTAGGAAACCTTTGACGGCTAGCTCGGTCATCTTCTTTGCTTTCTTCTTGTCCTTTGTGGGGGTGCCCCACGATCCCCACTCGTCATTGGGGACCGGGTCCTTGGCTGGCTCCCCATTCGCTATTTCAGACTCGATGGTGGTGTGTTCGCGGGCCGGGTAGTCGCCAGTGTATGTCCAGCGAAGGAAGCGTAGGAAGGTTTCCTCGTCCACCTCGTCGAGAATCGCAAATCCTTGTTGTGCTTCGGACAGATGGCCATTGATCATACGATTGAGAGGTTCGGAGCAATCGGCTACCAAGGCTGCATGGACGTACAGTGGCTTTCCCTCGACGATGAATGTGAAGGGTTTCGAGGCGAAGATACTGTCGAGACGTCAGATAGCTGCACATTTGAGGGTAGAGACTTGGATGTTGTCCATGTACCTGCTGTCCGGGAGCGACATCTTAAGCTATTCTGTTGGTCGACACGCAACCCGACTTGTGCTGTTTGATGGGACTCCGGACCCATTTGGGGTGTTCATCCAAAGTGAATGTGGCTGTGAAGAACATGTGGTGTTCAGTGGCTTCGAACGAGGCTGCAGCTTTAGGTCTAAGTTCTCCAGCGGTGTCTGCCTGCGTACTAGAATAATGGGAGCTGCATTGAGAGCTTGATTGGTGAGTTCCATTACAAGCTGGGAGCCTTTACCTAGGCCCTGGGAGCAACGGTCGTGCAGAATAATGCATGCAGTAGAAAGTAAGGAAATTTCACTGTTCAGCCGCGTCGACCCCGTCCCATTCAGGAAAGAGTGCGAATGACGCAAACCCATACTGTACCACCAACGGGATTTATAGGCCACTAGTGATCCTTCGATACCCAAATACCATTTGTTTAGATGACACAGTTTGATGGGATGAATGGATTTCAGCCATGCTGGTGTTATGGACATAGAACTGTTGGAAGACATGTGCTGCATATCCTGAGATTCCTTTACACACCAAGGCAACTGCGATAAGCTGGCTTCCCCATTGTCTCGTGCCCGAGCTCTGACTCGACCGAACAACACCCTACCGTTCCTCCGGTACTTGTTCCCTCACACCCGCCAGCGAGCACGAGCACGGCTTGCAGCTTTTAGACACGATACTCTCCCTCGATACAAGCTTCGAGCACAATCACGAATATACAGATTCATCGTCAAACGACAGACGAAGCGGCGTCAGAGAAAGGCTGCCGGCCAGGGTATACTTCACCGGCTTGGGGGCCGAAGAGGTATTCTTGCCGCTTTTCGGCAAAGAGAAGCGAACCCATCGATAGCGTGGACCAATATGGATGGCTACACATCGGGGTCCGAAAGGGGAGCTAGACGAAAGAAGCTTGCAGGTTACCTCAAGGCTGCAAACACTCTTCGCCAGTCGTACCAGCAGTCTTATGGTTTGGGAGATCAGAGGGATGGTGCGGACGAAGATGGATCAGCTATACCTGGAGCATTCCCCGACGCTGCCGTGGTACGCAACGGGGATGAGGAAATGCTGCTTTTCCCAAGCTACGCGATTCGCCATATTACACCCAAGCGTCATCACATGGCAGAACCAGGAGCGTCTCAAGATATACGGAGCGACAGAGGCACAGGAGATGCAGAGTATTGGAGGAAAGAGTGGCAGAAGTACGAAGACGATACATCCATAGTGGATGTTGATATCAGGGGCTGGATATATGCTCCCCACCGAGGGCAAATGACCCGGAAGAACAGATTGTTGGTCGGCATTGCAAGGCAACTCAGTGGCATACCCGCTCCAGCGAGCAACGAAGCAGCTAGTTCACAATCTCCGCATCACGCCCGGGTCGAAGCACGGAACATGAGGCATGAGGAGGAGATCGTGGAGAAAGAGGCAGAGTCGATAACGAGGAGGGGTGAAAGCGAAGCAGACATTGCATGGCAAGGCCGTTACAACGAGCAGCCGAGTCGGGACAACGATCAGTCTAGCATACACAGCCTGCCTGGTCATAGCCGGTCATCGTCGCCGGACATGCGCGGACCCAGAGCAATGTCACGACCAGTATCTAATAATTCACTACACTCAGACTATGATCCCGCTTCTAAACCACTCGCAAAGCGATCGACCTGGAAGCAACCATCAGATATGACATCTGCCGAGATCTCCATGGCGAATGCCCATCTTATGGCTCGACTGAAGCCTTTTCTGACCACCCCTCTTGCGAGCACGCCTCTCACCGTGTTCTTCTACAATGAACAAGCTTCAAGATCTCGTACGATCACTACCAACGAAGCTGGACACTTCTCACTCCGGGCCCCATTAGACTTCGTCCCAAGCCACGTGAGGGTACTCGCTTCTGACAAGCTATCAGCCACCGAGGAAGTACGGATCACGGAGCCCAAGGGTATAAGCATGATCAGTGACATCGACGACACGATCAAACATTCAGGCATCGGAAACGGTGCAAGGGACATTTTCCGCAATGCTTTCATCCGGGACCTTGGTGATCTTACTATTGACGGTGTCAAGGAGTGGTATTCCACTATGGCTGATTTGGGTGTGCAATTCCACTACGTATCGAACTCTCCCTGGCAACTTTATCCTGTACTTCTGAGCTACTTCGCCCTCGCTGGGCTTCCGAAAGGTTCCTTCCACCTGAAACAGTATACTGGTATGCTTCAGGGTATCTTTGAACCTGTTGCTGAGCGAAAGAAAGGCACACTGGACAAGATTCTGGCAGATTTCCCGGAAAGACGTTTCATCCTGGCTGGGGATAGTGGAGAGGCCGACCTTGAGCTGTATACAGACGTCATGCTAGCAAATCCGGGTAGGATCATCGGCGTGTTCATAAGGGACGTGACAACAGCCAAAGCCACAGGCTTCTTCAATTCCGCTGTCAGGTCCCAAGGCTCTCGGTCGCCATTACGAGGTCGACGTCAGAATGGTGAGAGTGTATCTCCCAAACTGCCGTTAGACAAGCTAGAAGGAAAACCGCCCGCTTTACCTCCAAGGCAACCAAGCCATTCGGCTAACATGGGGGCCTCGGCGGCTAGTACACCTACGATGGGCAATCTTATAGATGTCGATGAAGTGCCGCCCCGGGGAGTCCACCGATCGTTGACCGACCCAGAGGACAGCAAGGCAGAGAGGTCCAATTCGACAAAGTCAGCTAAACCACTCCCACCATCACGACCCTCGAAGCCAATGTCATTGCGGTCCATCTCGGGTGAACAACCGAGCTCATCTTCTTCACTACCAAATTCCATCCAGGAATCCGCCCCATATCCTCCCAAGCCACGGCAACACTCTGGTCCCCCGGAAAATCCGAATCTACCCCCAGAACCCTCCCCACTCTCTCAAACTCAGAATGCTTCGCCACCAGGCAGTCGAGCGAGTTCTGTCGAGCGTCAGTCGTACCGTGCCTCAGTCCGTAGCAAAGTCTCTTCGGCATCTAACGCTATTTACTCCCTATACAACGGTACTTCATCCCCACCACCAGCTCCACCTCCCACCTCAGATCCCTCCATACCTAGCTCACGCCCGCCTCCACCCATCCCTCCACGCCGAAACATTACTTCATACCCTGCGGCTGCAGCTCAGTATGCCACTAATCGCATCTCTGGTGTTCGAAATGGGTACAACAATGATGGTAGCGGAAGTAGTGATGACCCGTATGGCAACGATCCCGTTCTGAGCAAAAAGGAGGAGATGTGGGCTAGGAGGTGGACGAGAGCGAAGGAGATATTTGCCGAGAAAAGAGTAGTCCTCCGGACTTGGAGGGTTGGGGAGGATATAGCCGATGAGGCTATTCGATTGGTCGAGAGGGAAAACAAGCGGATGGGGAAGCGATGAGGATGCACATAAGACAGTCATGACATAAATGCATAGCGCTGGTAGATGGTATCGTTTCAATGGGGATCGGCTCCTCGCAAGATGGCTCTTTACCGAGTCCATTGGCTTTTGGCTATCACGTATCGAATGAACAAAGTTGGCCTGCAAAGTGGACCAGTCGGTGTGTGGTTTCACCATGCCTTACTGCACCACAGTTGTACACTTTTCTTATTCCGTCACGACCCTTCCATATGTGATCGTCAACACTCGCAAATCGACGCCTAGGACCGCAGCTTCCTGTCTAACCTTTTAGACGGTCATCCCGTAGGCTTCCTCCCCTCTCCACCCTTTCACATATCTCCTGTCCATAAGCTATGTATTGATGACTACTTCACTCACACATAGAAGAGTCCGCCAGTTTGTTATGATAGGTCCATTCAGAAATATTGCTTTTCTGACCAGTTCGATTACGCAGTTTCGGAGATCCTGCTATACCGAATCTTGTGCGAATTCAGTCCCGTTAAGCTTATGTTTGGTCGACCTTTCATCTCCCTTTGGAAGGCTTTTCTACGAATTAGCCGCCGTTGATATAGGCTCGTTGGACTCGCACTTAGTACCGGTCCTTGCATCATCTATTCAAGACGTAGAGGACGTAACCCCAAAACGCGGAGCAAGCACCCAGATCATTCGTGGGATTAGAGCTGTTAATCCTATCAATCTAAAAGGCCTTCAGTTTATCCGCAGTGTTTATCGCCTTAAGCATTCGGCGATAAACACATCCATTTCCCACTGCTTTGACTGGAGTTGTCATATCCAGTTCGCTGTCTTTGTCTTAGTCCGTTTTAGCACATTCAAATCATGCATAGTACGTACACCTTGCCTCTCGTCAATTCCTCCCTGTCGAAAGGTCGTTTGACTGGTAACAAGCCATTTCTATACAAAGTGTAAGTCCTAGAAAAGGGACTGGGAATTGGTGGCCAAGATCCAGTTCTTGGCGGTCAAGAGGTCTTGATAACAAGGATGGACGATCTGGATGATCTGGATCGATTTTATCCGCTGGGAAATAAATCGGAAGCGAGAATGTCGTCTTGTCACGCATGTAAGGCGTTTGGAAAACGTTGAGGGAATTTACTGAGAGTTGTCGAATCATTTCGACCACCTCTGGATATGAAGTCTGTGGTCGGTCTTTCCGAATGATGGTGTTTAATTGTAAAAGCCAACAGCTGCCACCATGCAATGGCATTCTATCTTCCACACAATGACTGGAAATTCCGCCTTACCAACACCAGGTTGGAACTTTTGCGGGATGCTTCTTCAAGATGTTGCATTTCAAGTCTCTCTCGTCTGTGAGAATTGGATACCTCCCATCCAGCCTCCCCACACACACGGCACGGCGCAACAAAAGTCCAGCCACACCCAGTATAATCCCCAATCGAGCAAACAATCCATCAATGTCCTCACACATTATCTGCCAACTCCCCAACTGATAACCCCGTCCTACGCTCATCTTCCCCAATCATACGTACCAGTCCGTTGCATTGAAATAGCTGTCAATCTCCCTTCCTCCATATATATCCTCTCTTCCAAACCCTCCCACCCCCCTTTCATCCCCCATCCAAAAACCTAACCTGAAACTCCGCCTTCCCACCCCCTCCCCCCTCCTCCTCATCCCCAACCAAAAAATCACACTCCACAGCCCCATACTCCTCCACCAGCGCGTAAAACACGCGCAGCGCACCCTCGGCCACGGACCGTGTTATTTTTCTGCGAGGGAGGGGAGGGAAGGGGGGAGGGGGGACGCGCATTGAGAAGGTGACGTCGGCGGAGGTGCGGTGGAAGGGGAGGGGGTTGGGGTTTTCTGCGGGGGTGGGGGGTGTTAGTTGAAAAGGTGAGGAGTGGTATGGGGAGGGGAGGGGAGGAGGTGGCTAAGGGGAAAGGGGGACTATACGTACTACGGTAGTACTCCTCCTGTTCGGTGATGAGATCTTGCAGTGCGTATTTTTCGACGGAGAGGCCGGCGCGGTATGTTTTGACCATTTTTAGGACTTGGGGCGGTTGGGTGAGGG
>JAABUP010004325.1_pt1 | contig 23394 bp, 25 predicted proteins | sample 5559201 | NCBI WGS metagenome assembly JAABUP01 (sample SAMN10711887, study PRJNA513373) | rock metagenome | isolation source: Antarctica rocks | place: Antarctica | reverse complement strand
AGATTTGACCTCCGTTAGAAAGTGAAGTTGGTCGGGACCTACTTCACTTTCTAACGGAGGTCAGACGCTTCGGAATCAAAATGTGGCCGATCTGACCCAAGGTCAAATCGCCGTGCGGATGGGGCCTGACTTTGCAGGGATTTGCAACGCTGTGTACAGCAAGCTGAGCATGGTCAGCAGCATACACCTGCTGTGGTGATTCAATTCTGCTTTTTGCTGTAATGTTGCAGTTCCTCGATCGAAAGTCTAAATTGCTTTGAGTGATGGCAACTGCTGGCATGGGTGACCTGCCCTTACCGTCGCAGCGGGTCATTGCCATCCACCCCGCCTGCCCGTTATCTTTGAAGCACGATGGCGCATGGAAGTACCCGCATTACAGAGTAGAAGCGGTGCTTGGCAGTACAAAGGATGCAGAACAGAAGAGAGCCAAGTGTGCCCGGTGCGGGGCAGCAGTGTCTATGCTGGTCTATGAGTCGGTAAGGATGCTCTGATTTCGTGACGGTTTCAAAGCTACACCATACTGAGAAGAGACAGTCAGCGGCACACGTCCTGCAGAGCAAGCTGTCAGTGGAGGCGCTGGAGACTACACAAAAGCTTGTCCTGAAGAGCTGTGGCATTCAGCATGCTTATTTGCATGTGCCCTTAGCAGCTTTCGAAGATTCAGGCTTTTTCTGCGTCTTGTATTCTCTCACAGACAAGGTAACATACCCTCTTTTCAAGTTTTGTCCTGGGTTTCAGTTGCCAGCCAGGAGGTCTTTCACATCATGTATATAGCTTAGATGTCACATTCCGCAAGACTGCTGCAATAATAACAAGAGCACAAGTTGTTTGGATGCTCTTGTTGCTATGAAGGATTGTTGCATTGTCAGGCCTTGACAGCAGAAATTCAGAATGAAGGAGGAAAGCTGACAGAGAGGCAAGCGGTGCAGAAAGTGGCCCAGCCCTGTCTTACAGCTCTTGCAGATCTGCATGCCGAGGGCATTGCACATGGTGCTCTGCTACCTCACAACATTCTGTTCAACAGCCAAGAGATAGCTTGCAAGCTTGCTGGTGAGCGGTTCATATCCATGTGCTGCATGGACACCTTGCAAGCAATAGCAGGAGCATTGTCATTACCTTGTGCTGTCAAGCAATGCCTGCAGTGTGTATTGCACATGCTGCATATTGATGTCGTGCAGTGCAAGCACAGCACACTGAGACCACACATGCCAATGGTTGTAATATTTCTGTCTTGAGCAAATGACCAATAGCTTTTCTGCTTGTGACTAATACAGCACTGCTGTGCGAGCCTTTCTCTTGCACTGCTCTTGCAGCAGTGATGTGGAACTCCAGTCAGCAGACCAAGATTCTCATGATGAAGACTTTGAAGCATGAGTGAAAGTTTGAGCTATGTGTCAATCACTTCTTGATGGTCTCAATGTGTGCGTTGTTGCAACTTCTGCAGCCTTGCAAGCACCCTGCATGTTTGGCAGCAGCACCACCATGACATCAACTGTGTCATGCAGGCCTGTTCCTGCCCAGTCAACCCAGCAACGCTCAATCAGAAGCAGACATGCAGCGCTTTGCAGCTCCTGAGCAGGACTGCTCTTCCCTTGACAGCCTAGTACAGTCAGCCTCTGCAGCGTCAGACATCTTCATGCTCGGTGTCCTGACTTATGAAGTGCTGGTGGGAAAGCATGCCTTCCCCATGAAGGATGATGGCATTGGAAGGGCAAGACGGTGGCAGGTACTGCATGCACTACGTCGTCTGCTCACCTGGATGCCACATGCTGATACCAATCCAGACCTTCTTCACTCCTGCGTAGACTCAAACGGGCCCATTTCAGATCTGCGACAGAGGAAAACGCATCGAAAGTCTTCAAAACACCAAGTCACCTGGTTACGTTTTTGGCTTATTGCCTGTTGTTGCTCATGGCTTGTAGCAAGCAATATACTTGGGTGTTGGCCAGCATGAGCGAAACACAATTGAGGCCTGCATCAACAAGTTTTGGTGGCAGCACAGCCTTGTTGCAGCATACAAAGCACAGGGGAATGACGCCACTGTGTCATGCAGGACCCTGAGTTGCCATTGTGGCTGTCAGACCATGCTCAAGACTTCCTCAGCAAAATCCTGCTCAAAGATGCAGCCAAGCGCAGCTCTGCAGCTCAGCTTCTGAAGCATCCCTGGCTGAGATCCCTAGGATTCAAGCAGCCTGTGGACCAGTTTCCCAGCAGCATTGAGCTTGTGGAGCCTGTGCTGCCGCCCAGGCCTGTTCCTCTTGCTCCTCCTCCTCAGCATACGACTGTTGCTCAGCCAGCTGTCAGTGACGAGCCAGTTGTGGAGGAAGTTGAGAAGGTGCAGATGCCAGAGGAGATTGCAGTGACTGCTACAGGTATGGCAGGCTGCCAGCATACCATTTGCATGCTGTCTGCTTCTGATTTTCCCAGAGCAGATGTCTGTGGCTGGCCGTCAAGGCAAATGTCACATGCACAGCCGTCATTGCTAGTGCCCATGCTGTTTTGAGTTGTGACTGGCATCTGCACATCTGCTTAAGTATCTATGTCATGACCATCGGCCAGAGCGGCCATTGGCATGAGCTGCATGATTTGCACAACTGCTGCACACAAGAGCCGATGCCCCCTCACGGGTTAGGGCCTTAGCCTTGGCAGTAATGAATATTAATGCCGGCAACCGTCGGGGTATATTGTATACTAGGCCGATCATGACAAAATTATAAACTATACATTTGCACAACTGCTGCTACTGTTTGTGGTGTGTATCTGTCAGTGGTAGCATTGCAAGTGTGCACTGGAGGGAAGCCTAAGGGCTTGCCAAAATTGTCTTGTGGTGCATCTTAGCAAATGGGTGGACAGTCTTGCCTTGACTCACTCTGGGGTTCTCTGCTTCATGGATGTGCTTCATGGATCTTCACACGGCTGTGCTGATTGCGTCAGATGAGCACCAAATCGTTGATGCTGTGTTGCAGCCACAGTTGCTGAGCCAATCTCACCTACATCGCTGAACAGGAGTGGCAGAAAGCACTCAGTTGCCAAAGGCTCAGAGGCATTGGAGACTGGGTGGGATCTGTTCTACAGATCTGGCAACTCTGGGAGCAAGGCAAAAGCCAAGCCCAAGGTGTCATCGCCAAAGGTGAACAAGGCTATGTCAGCAGCTAGGCGCAACTCAGCACCACCTAGCAACATGGAAACAGCTGACAAGAGTTTGAAGTGAGGAGGTATCATTGTTTTTGCATATCTTTTTTGCCTGCTGCACATATGCAGCATTGCCATCCCTGCCTGTTCATCCACGCTCTCGCCTGTTATTTGGTATAAACCAGGTTGAAGTATAGTACAGTTGAACGCTCTTTGTTCAAACGTGCTTATCTTATAGCCTCAACATGCAGGCGTCGCAGTGTAATTGTAGAGCACAACGTAGTTATGCCATTCACATCCTCCAGCAGGCAGACCTCGATCATCCATAAGTCGTGTGTCCCAACTTGTGACTGTACACTGACACGCAGACAGCAATTACCAAACGATCCAAAGATTGTATAAAGTATTTTGTACTGTATCGTCAGTATAGGTGAAGCGGTAACAGTACAATATCCTGTCCCTTCACACCTCAAACAGTACCATCTCAGTGATATCAGACAATTGTGGTGAGATTGCCACTGCCAAAGCCACCACCACTGCCATAACCACTTCCTGGGCTCAATCCACCATTTCCATCAATTTCTAGTGCAACTTGCTCCAGTGACCCCAAATTCTGCACAGCAAGCACAGTGATAAAATTGCCGCCACATAGTTGCCTTGACACTAAGCTGCACTAGCCTTAGGCACGATGTACATATTTATCACTGGTGCAGTCAACAGCCAAAACAGCTCAGGAATGCACAAGCCTTGAATAAGGAAGCTAAGGGCAAAAGCACAGATCGCTGCGCTGTACTCTACTGCACCAGAATCTACAACTTGAACCTTTGCATTGTATTCCAGCATGAAGCACAAACCCCTGTTTATGGTACACAAAGCAGCGTTGAAAATCTGCATGACATGCACACTGCATAATCCTCTGGCACAAAGCACAGATCCCTGTTTGAGATGCACAAAGTGGTGTTGAAAATCTGCGTCACCTGGCATACACTCCAGCAAGAAGCACAGATGGATGTTCAAGATGCACACAAAGAGAAAAGGAGCTACCTGCAAGCTCTTCAGGAATGTGGTGGGTGTGTCGCAAGATGTGCTGCCTATCAAGATGTCTCGCCCCAGTTTGGCGCTCAGCTTGTGGGCCACCCTCATCTCACTCCGGGTCACCCCTCCCACCACAAAGGCTACAATGCGCTTCCCCTGCAACATGTATATGCCACCCTTGCAGGCCTAGGGTCGAGTAATGTCACAGAGCAAACACATCTGTACTGCCCTTGCAAGCCTAAGATAGTCTGACAGAGCAGGCATAACTGTGTTGCCTTTGCAAGCCTAGGATTGGACAGTTGACAGAGCAAACCTGCCGATCCCAACTGTCTGCTTACAGCAAAGATGGTACATGTGGCATGCACGATGCCTGGACGAGAATTGTTTTACTCCATTGCAGATTTAACATGGGCCATTTTGAATCCGGGTCGGAGTAAAGAACTAAACAGCTGCTCTCGGGCAACTTCCAGAGGTCATCAGGTGTGATGCTGTAGGAGGGCCGTTGAAGTGTCAACACATACAATGCAAGCAAGCAAGAGGCCTTGCAGAAAGTGGCACAGTTCACGTTCTACCATCAAAACAATGCACAGATCATCAATCTGAGGACCACAGGATGTGAGATAGCTGCCTGCACCTGCCACCAAAGCCAGAGCTAGCATCACAACTACAGGTTTGAAGGTGAAGTGGGTGACCCACCTTGGGGGAGAGGGCCTCCTCTCGTGCCCCTGCCGCCTTCTTGGCCCATCCCACGGATGTCTTGTTGCTCCTCACGCTCGCCCCCTTTGCACTTGGCGCATAATTGGAGCCTGCAAAACACATGAGAACAAGTGAAGTGCTGTGCAGGGGCACACATCACAAGTGGTGCCTGCTGATCGGTGCAATCGGGCCCTTTGGCATTGAGTGCATGACTGGCATTTCTAGGCCCGGGGTTGGACTTCAATCAATCAATTCTTCATCCAGGTTTGGACTTCTATCAATCAATCAACCAAACAACCTACCCAAGACATTTGCAGTCTTGGGGACGCATCAGGGGACTCAACAGTCACTGACTGCGAATCTCGGAAGCTTGAATGAAACAAGTCATTCAATGCTGTTCCAGACCACAGAAAGGTCCAAGTTTTGTGGATTTGGTGCCCATTGACCATTTCTGCATGTACGTATGCCCTTTGCACCGTGTTGCAACAAAGAGAAACCCAGTCAATGCTACTTTGTTGCTTGCTCAGCTGCAGCGTGGGCATCAGATGCCAGCTGACGAAATGTGAAGGACTGCCAAACTTGACTAGGCAACCTCTGCACAAAAAAAATTAGCATTTCCAAGTGGCCAACAGACTTTTCAAAAGCTTGCAGAGCAACAGCATGACCTACACTTACCCCATAACACAGAGTGCTTTTCGATTGCTACATCACTGAAGGGCACAAACGTTTGGCACCGCTTTGTCACCATTTGCACCAGGAAAGTCGCCAGGACTTCGGCAGCAGGGGTGGTCATCATAAAGCATAGAGGAGTTACCTGAGTCATTTGAGGGTGGCTGTACGTAAGGGTACTCATCAAAGTTGAGCTTGTTGGCAGCGAGGTCTTCCAGGACCTCCTGCATGAGGGGCGCAAACCTGGACAGGGACCACTGCTCATCACCCTCATCCACATCCCGGTCCTGCACAAAGTACAAGAGGCAACAATGATGATTAAACATAAATAAATATACTAAGAAAGTGATGTTTGCTCTTTCCAACTGATGATGAAATAGGTACACGCAGGGTAAGTCTTGTTTCTCTAGATCAGAAGCATTGCTGTTTGGCTTTGACACTGCACGAGTGTGTGCCACATGTTCCAGATGTATGTCGAGACTATCTTGTCATTGCACATAACAATGAACGACTGAGCAAATCATTGCACATGTCCTGTTGCTGTTCCACCTGCGATCTTGTACATGCTGTTCCTGGTGATCAATAATTTATTTCTTCACCATGAATTTGTCCAGTCATCCATTTGTCCATCCATCCATTCACTCGTTCATTCATTCATGCATTCATTCACCCTGCACTCATTCATTCATTCATTCGTTCATCGCTCATTCACTCCGCACATGTCTTTCCCAAAGGTCAGTCACGTACGGTCCTGCCAAGCTCTCGGTACAAACTTGGGATTGCCCCAAGGGACGCTCCCTGTACGAAGTTGGTAATGCCCCAGGTACGCAATGCAACCTCCCCCCCCCCCCAAAAACCTGTGCCGACATACAAACCCAGCTTTGACCAGACTGACAGAATACCTTTCTGACGGCTCTCTTGCGCTTGCGTCCAAAGGTGAGTCCAATGCCGCTCTTGGTGTTGCCCCTCTTCTTGACGGGCACGCCCAGTAGCTCCAGGTTGTTGATGGTGTTCATGTCCATGTCTGTGAGGTGTGCCAGTCTCTGCCATTGCTGCTGCCTGGCATCATCCATCTTCTCAGGGTGGGTGATCACGTAGCTCATTAGCAATCTCACCTGCATGAGCACAATCATGATATTAATAGCAATAAATACAACAATGATGATGATGATATAAATAATATTATAAAAAGAATACAATAACAATAACAATAATGATGACGATGACAAGTATAATTAAAGTAAAAATGATACAATAACAATAACAATAACAATAATAGCGATGATGATGATGATGATGATGATGATGATGATGATGATGATGATGATGATGATGATGATGATGATGATGATGATGATGATGATGATGATGATGATGATGCTGATGATGATGATGATGATGATGATGATGATGATGGCACTTTCCCGTAATGCTGTGTGTGTGTGTGGCACAGGTCTTGTCTCGCCAGGCTAGCTTGTTCTGGGCGTCACGGTAGGGAGCATAAGCAGGAATGTAAGAGTCAAGAATCACAACGCTGCTCAGGGGGGAAAGTTTGTTCCTGCTCACTGTCTGGAGAGCACATTGGACGCTCGTCATTGCTGTCACTTGTCACTACTGCAACCAGTGCAGCTGCTGTCCAGATTAGGGCAACAGATCGCCTGGTCCCAATTGCGAAGATTGGCATCAACTTGTCAGGTCTGACCAGGCACACATCAAGACACCTCATTGTTGGTATGTTGGCTGCCAACACAGAATCTCATACAGGGAGCTGTGTGTACCTGATCCTAGGGGGAGACAAGGTTTCGATGAATGAATGAATGCATGAATGAATGAATGAATGAATGAATGAATGAATGAATGAATGAATGAATGAATGAATGAATGAATGAATGAATGAATGAATGAACGCAACAGTGCCGCAGGCAGAGACACATCATGCCGTATCTGCGCCGTCTAGTATCACATAGGCGCATGCTCATCCATGGTTTTTGTAGTAGTGAAGCTTCTGGTGAGTTGTCTGTTGAAGCTTTGCACCTGTAGCGGCTGAAAGCGACCCCAAGCGTGAACAGAATGTGCAAATGGGAAAAAAAGGGGCTTTGAAAAGAAAACTGTTTCTGCTTGTTTATAGCAAACGTGGCTTGCCTCCATGCAAAATAGTTGCCGCTTGCTGTGGCTTGCTGACAATGTGGCCAATCATGATGACACTGCAATGGTGAATTACCTTGTCTTCTGCAGACATCTTCTGATTGGTGGAAATGTAAGTAATGATCTCTTTGGAAGTGGCATCTCCAAAGACTAAGTCCTGCTCCAGCTTACCAAGGTCTGTGAGATCCTTAGCATCGATGATCTGGTTGATCTTGCTGGCTATCTCCACATGCACAGACAAACGCGATAGCTGCTCCCTGAAGAGTGCAACACTAATGTCAGCCCATGTTGCAGGACAGGAAACATGCAAGGAAACGACAGGAGACTTGAAAGGAAAGGAAACATGAAAGGAAACTTGACAAAAGGACATGTCCTGCTTGAATGCAGCCTTGCTGTGATTCGTGTGCTGCAATGGTGTATGCATGACCACCAGAGTCAAAACTACCACTATGATCTCAACGCACAAACATACGCACAGAGCAAAGACTGCAGGCAAGTAGTTGACATCTACACGAATGACAAAACCAGCAGTACTACTGTCAGGGCGAGACGCACATTTATGCGTAGTGACTAAAGGCACATGGCTTACACAGATATGCACAGAACAAAATCCAAATGAAGGTACCTGACACGCCTACATGCATGAAGTCTTACCTATACTGTGGTAAAGAAGAAACCAGGTTCTTCATGTTCCTCATGTCCAGGGCACCATCACCCCCACCCCCCTGCTTGTAGGCGGCCGCCTTGTTCTTCGCTCTGAACTCATCCAGGGTGCGAGTGATTTCGATGGTGGCAGCTGCAAAGTGCTTGTGTCTCAGAGCAACCCACATGTCATCGGTCTCTGCTAGTAGGTGCTCTTTCTTCTCAGTCTTCCCTGTAAAATCATCCATACATTCCATTTACCCACTCGTTCATTCAATCATTCATTGACACATTCATTGACACATTCATTCATTCATTCATTCATTCATTCATTCATTCATTCATTCATTCACTCATTCATTCATTCATTCATTCGTTCGTTCCTTCCTTTGTTCGTTCGTTCATTCATTCAGTCAGTCATTCCAGATTCGAATGTAAATAGAGTGAACATCAGCCTCAAAACGTGTTTGACTGACAGGAATGTGACCGGCTCAGGCTGATCAGCTTGCAAGCTCACCTGCTTGCGTCTCGACATCATATCTGAACACCTCGCCATCGAGGTTGAGCAGGTCATAGGCCATGGCCTCGTACGTCCACTCATGTATGACTGGTGCCACTGGGTCAAACCCTCTGCACCACACCACAACACAGCACTGACTACCTCATGACTGAGTGACCCCTTTCAGCCTGTGCTGCGGCACAGCGTAGCTGTACATCTATTGTCTTGACTTCTGCTTCGCAGTTGGTCCCTTCCTGGCAATATGTGGCGAAGCCTGGTGGATCCAGCTTCATCAGGGTGTCGCTGCACAGACCTTGACTAAGCCAATGACTGGGAAGCGGTTTGTTACAAGCCAGAGGCCAGTCGCTGTCATTATGCAACAATGATGATGTAGTTGCGGACATTTGTTGAATGGAGGACAGCTGATGCTCATGTCATGGGTGAAGACAGTACCTGTCGAAGATGACCAAATCGCATGTGGAGCCAGCTGGCAGCTGGCCAGACCGCTGCATGGCACTCAGCCGTTCGTTCAGGTCCACAGCAACGCGCTGGGCCACCAGGCTTCTGGCTTCAAGGCCTGTTGATGCATCCTCGCCAGGCTTTGCTGCCCTGAACCTGATGGTGGGAAACTCCTGCAGTACGCCAACAATGCTGCTTGACGCGTACAGTGCTTCAGTGCTGACAGTCACTGCATAACTTGAGAGTAAACAAGACGAGGCAACCCAACAGGTGCATTAGGTGCTCATTTAGAACCTTGAGTGGATGCTGCAGGCAGCATGCAGAAGATGACTCAGGGGTTCCTTGCAATTGTGACACGCTGGTATCTGAAGCAACCATATGCTTTGAGCAGTGACAGTGGTTACAGGCACGCCTCTCACACCAATACACTGCATCTCACATTGATCCACTGCAGAGACGTCGATCACAACTGCAGCAAATATGTGTATGACCATCCTGTGATGCAGTAGGACCCAAAAGCACTCTTTTCAGTTCAAATGGCTGTTTGTCCATGCATGTTTCTCTGACAGACTTTGACGATACCAGACATAGCAGCACTGTTGCAGATTTACGAACTGCAAAAACCCTCAAAGGTTGAGGGCATGTACACTGAAGATTTGCCCTCAAAGGTTGAGGGCGTGTACACTGAAGATTTGCCCACCTTGAGGGATGCAAAAACAGTAGCTAATCTGGCCGCTATGGTTGACACCTCTGCTCTGTACTGGGCAGAGCCCTCTGAATTTTCCCCAAACAGGGTCTGCAGGCTGTTGCCCTCATCTGTGGTAAAGGTACGCTTGTCTATCGTCAGCAGCTCAACATTCACCTGTGACAGATTTGACGACACCACTCTAAGATTCAGGTTGTGTGCATGGAGGTGGTGTGCGTGGAGGTCAGCACAGCAGCTGTAGCTGTCAGTAGATGTTGTCTAGGTTTAGACACACCTAGTACGTACCTAAAAACAGCTAGAACACCTGTCATTATTGTTGGTATCACAGCAGCTGCAGATGCTCAGAATGCATTCCAAACAGATGATCGGTTCTATTGGTTGGTTCTGATAATCATATACCAACAGGTTGATGTACCCATGCTCTGCAGAGCAGGATGCACCAAGACAGACTTCAGTAGCGCTCAATCAAGATCAGTAATGTAGGCGAAGAAGCAGCAGTTTGCAGATGCACGAAAAGTACACAGGCTCACGATTGCATGACTGACAGCAACTGCTTATTTCTTTTGTGGGTCATACTTTTGACAGACAGCCCTATCAACACAAAACAGGACCTCAAGTCAGGACAGCTTGCAGCAAATCATCTTATGCAACCAACAATCACACTTGGTCCTGCACAAAGTGCATGCTTACCTCCTTGAGAGAGCGCAAGCGCTGTGCCAAGCCTGAGCAGTTTTTGATGACTTGCAAGTGCACTGGTGACACTTTGGATGTGAAGAACACATGGGCTGTCTTGTACATGGGTCTGACTTTCCAGTCATCCAGCAAACGCTGCACACTTCTGTCTGTTGGAGTGATGAAGTACACCCCAGAGATAGATAGCAGAGGCTCTCTTTTCTTCTCAATGTTTTCAACCACTGCAGCAGCAGCAGCTCTCAATGATCGAGGAGCTGATTATTGAGTGCTTGCAGTGAAGTGAGATGTGCAAAGAGTAAGTGATATGTGTCTTACATGAAATGCCATAGTCCAAAATCTCTGAAATTTGGCAAGCGTGGGACATGACTCGCGTGCTCACTGGGTCCATAATGAGGACACTCCAGTCAGCTGCTCCTGCAGCTCCGATGCTACCCAGCATCTCAACCTGCACCGGATTCGCTCTTGCATTGGCCTGTGCTGCTGCAAAACTGCAAAGAGCACAGACGTCACGAGCAGACTATACCAGGAGCCTGTTCTTGATCAAGCGTCGGAAGTCTCCGGTGTCCACAACCGCCATGCTGACTCCTGCTTCGACCAAATGCTGCTGTGACAAGGGTCCTTAGACGAGGGTGGCCAAAAGCTGCCCAAGGACTTGTGCTCAGGTGCGATTATGCAGATCTTACGTCGTTGGACAGCGTCCAAACTTCAGCTCGATTGGCTGAAGTGAGCACTTTGACTGACCAAGGGGTTCAGAGCTAAACAGGTGTTCGCGGAAGTCCCGAGTCTCCGACACAATCAAAAACAGATTACTTGAACCGAAGTGTGACTCAGTCTGAAGCAGGGCTCTCAGCGCCTCGATACATTTGTTTCGCTCCGCTGCTATGGGCGTACCATGGTCTGTCATCAGTCAAATCTGCGGCCAAGTTGATTTGACATGCTGCAGATGGTCTGAAATACGTTCAAGACTACAGTGTACGAGTGAGATCTTTTGTGCCACAACAGAAAGGTTTGCTGTGTAGAACAGCATATATTCATTTATGGATAATTATGGTCGAGTTGGCATTGTATTCCTGAGCAGACACCAAGTGCCACAGTGTGCCTATGGAGGTGTGGTCATAAGCAGCTATTTAACAGCTAATTCAACCAACGTACAATTGTGAAGTGTTCACATCGTGCCCTCAAAGTACCAAGCACATGCGCTCGCAAAGCATGGCAACATTCTCATGCAGAATCATCTTGGCATGAGCCAGCTTGCGCTTTTGAGATGATCTGAACTGCACCACAAGCTCACCATACACTGTGCCCATTCCAATGCACTTCAATGCATCGCGCAGCCTAACACAACCTAGGTCTTTGCTTGACTGCATACTGTATCTGACACAATATCTCTATGATCCAGGCACCTGACCAAGCTCTGCAAATTAGTGTATCCTTGGGAACGTGTATCTGAGATTCAATCTATCAAGGACACACTGTGCCTAGCAGTTAGCCTCAGACGCTCTTTCCATGAGTCAGGCCGGACACTGCAGCCTTACCAGGCTCTGTAGTCAAGGTGACACACTATACATTCATTCCTGAGATCCGACGCCGATGGATGACTGGACCGTAGGCGCACTGACGGAGGAAGATATGTGCCTCGTGAGCATTTGTTGTACTGAGGGACGGTCTGTGTGAGCGATCTGCAATTGATCCGTCAGCTATGGTGCTGATTGCGGGATGACAGACTTTGTGGAGCCGAACTTCGAAGAGAAGACTCAAGCTGTGAAGAGGGACTTTGAGAATCGAGAATTTGTTACAGACTTTTCTGTCAGTGTCCAGCAACTGGCGAGTTTTGTCAGCAACTTTGGTACGTCGCTTGCCTGCATGAGCCACTATGTTCCACAAGCAGTAACGTTGTGGGGATTTTGCTTCACTTCGGCGTGTTGCCATCGTAGATCTTAAACGTATAAGAGTGCCCTTCGGTCCTTTCACTGCCTCATTTTTGATTTTTGCAGAATCCGCAGCCACCAGTAAGCTAGCAGCTTTAGACGGCAAACTTGCAAGGTGACAATCGCCGAGCTTTGCTCTCAGTCAAGCCAAATAAATAGCCAATATTCTGTAGTGTTGCTGCAGGTTAGAGCGCTTGCTGGAAGCTTTGGAAAAGCAGCAGGGCTCGTCTATTGGCAAAGAGAATCAACACAGCAACACCCTGTAAGCTTTGACAGGTGTGTTGTCTTCGTTGTGCTTCACTGCCTTTCTGTGGTCTGTAACAATTCAGCATAATATCTTTCCAAAGTCCTGCAGGAGCAGCAAGCAATGTTGTGGACACTGAAATCGACCCTCAACAATCTGCCACCATGGTGGCAGCGCACTGATGACAATCCAAAGTGGCAAGATGGGGCCTTTATTGGCCTAGCTGCCTGCTATGGCCTGATAGCGCTAGTTGCTGTTGTGCAATTGATCCGGATCCAAAGGCGTGTCCCTGAGTATGGTTGGACAACTCAGAAGGTGAGCTGGTGGATACTTAGACAATATAGATCTAATGGGCACTGTTCTGCAATGTGCCGTACTGCAGAACCCCTGTGCTTGTGGCACTGCCCATGAGGCATTTGCATGGCCATTCCGAGTGCACAAGTTTGAGTCAGTTGCTTGGTGTGCTCTGTTGTTTGCTGCTGGCTGCTTGCTGATGTCACTGTCTTGTTCTTCATTGTTCTTGTCTGGCATGCACCATCACATCATCAGCTGCTTGCTGCCGCCAGAGTATGTTGACATTCCATTTGCAACTGGAACGCAGGTCTTTCACCTTCTGAATGCCTTTGTATGCATCCTGCGCTGCGTGGTCTTTGCCCTGAGGGAAAAAGTCCAGCTCATGCACCCAGCAGCCGTCTCAGCAGTCCTCCTTGACCTCCCTGGACTCCTTTTCTTTTCGACCTACACTCTCCTGGTTCTCTTCTGGGCTGAGATCTATCACCAGGCTCGCAGCCTTCCTGGCACCACCCTTCGTCCCATCTTTGTGGCCTTCAATGTGTTCGTCTATGCCGTCCAGATTGCTCTGTGGGTCTATGGCAGCATGGTGCATGACCAAAAGCTGGCCTTGGAAAGAGTCCTGTCCTGTGTTTTCCTGGCAGTAGTTTCCCTGTCAGCAGCAGCTGGTTTCTTGCTGTATGGTGGGCGTCTATTTACGCTGCTGCGCCGCTTCCCTATCGAGTCCAGAGGCCGCAAGAAGAAGCTGCGTGAAGTGGGTTTTGTGACATGCATCTGCGCAGCATGCTTCACTGTTAGAGCAGTCATTATTGCCTGGTCTGCTTTTGACAAGGAAGACGCAGATCTGGATGTGATGGTGCACCCATTGCTCAACATTGTGTACTACACAGTGGTTGAGCTGATCCCATCAGCTCTCGTGCTGTACATTCTGCGCAAGCTTCCACCCAAGCGTGCACCCCAAGGATATCACCAGATCCCTGCACCGCAAGTTGCCTGATAGCAACAGCCCAGGTCCTTCAGAATGAACAGTCATGTCCTTTGTTTTGGTAACAATTGGTGTGCGGTCTTGTAGAGGGACACATGCATTTTATGCTATGTTCAACTTGCTATCTTATTCTGGCAGAATGCGGCGCTTGTGAATTTGAATGTGACTTACATTGACATGCATATCATAATGGTAAGATGTCAATCATGATGCTGTCTGTCATGTAACCAAGCCCATTCAAATGCGCAAGCTGTACATACTGATAAACGCTGTCCATGAAGGGGAAGATGTTGGCCTAAGGCGTTGGGTAGCTACAGTGTTGCTGACCTGGTTTTGAATGGATTCGAAATGCACAGTATAGTCTGGGTTGCAAGCATGCTGCAAGTATTCTTACTAAGTCTTCTAGTACCCTACAGTCTGCACTGTGTAGTCGAGCAATTTTGATCATTTATTTGATGATGACTCCGGGAACAGCTTCCTAAACTTGCATTAGGGGTGTGCATTCGAGCAAATCTGTTCACTTGACTGAAACATCAGCACATACATCAAATCCCAGTACAACTCTCTGTTCTATACAGCTGGCACCATTGTATTGCCGACAGCATCAGAGCCGTTGCGCACAAAGACCTTTGCAAAATACCTGGTATCTACCCGCAAGACAATGAACCAGCTGAGCCGGTCGCAAGATGGACAGGAGTAGCAAGAACAGCCAGGACTTGAATAGGTATTGCAAGCAGCTTGAAGGGTTACACTGCCTATGATAAGGTGTGTGAACAATGCCATGCTTTGTGTGATCATTGCACACAGGCCTGTATAGCTATTCAAGCGATGCACATGGGGTCCAAGAATAAAAGCATTCAAGCTGCATGCAATGACCTAAAGAACATGCATGCCATGACCTACATAGTAGCCTAAAACGATGCGCAGTGATGTGTGCAATAAGCTCATGATGTGCGAAGATGCAGCATTAACCATCTGCACGTGCAGGCAAACCACATACACGTTTTGTCAGCACGTTTTGTCAGCAATAACAAGGTCCCAAGGGCTGCAGCAATTGCATCATAACAGACTGCTACCTCAGCCTCCATCGTGTATTGATCCCCAATCAGGTTACCGGGCCACTGGAAGCACAATGGCATGCCATGAAGCCTTGGTCATATAGTGTATGTAAGTATTTTAGGGTTTGCAGGCTCTGTAGTGAAGGTCGGAGGGCTGTGAAGGGATGGGAGCCGTGCTGGGTGTCTTTTGGCCCACCCAATCAACGGCACAAGGCCCTGATTGGGCGGTCCGCCAGACGGGGAATTGAGCAAGAAGAATCCCCCCTCCCGGTGAGGTCTAGCATCTGTTTGTGCCCGGGAAGCGCAGTGCGGACACTGAACCGCTGGCAATTGATGCTTGCCGATGTTCTGAATCGTGCCCTGACGCTCCGAGCTTGCGCTCAGCGTGGATCCACGGTGAACTCCTCAAAGTTTACTAAAGGTCGCAGTCAGTAGCCCTTGAGCCTGCAAACCCTCAATTCTGAGATAAGGGCACAGTTTCTTGTGCAGCTGAGCGGACGGTCGCTGTTAAATATGATGCAGCGACGCTGTAGCGGACAGTCCGTCTTACAGCTGCTCTGTTTGTATCAGAAACAGAAGAATCAGCCAGTAAAGCAGCATATACCTATTTAGCATATATGTGTAGCGGCACACACGTGTAGTACTGAGATTGTTTTGGAGGGTCACCCAGCTGATTTCCAAAGCCCTGTCGGACTATGTCCCAGCTATGATGTTCAGCACTTGGCATGGCACAATCAATGTTAGCATTTGGCTTTGAGACTTGCCTTATATCTTTGGCGCATTGACATCAGCAGCACCTGATCATTGTCTGCAGGGCATTGTCGTCAAGGTTCAGGATGAGCGCATGCATAATCATGCTCCGGTACAAGATTCATCCTTTGTTTGGCAGCTGTCAGCCATCTGACCGCAAATATTCAAGACATCTTTATGTAAAATTACACGAGGATTTCACTGTCAAAAAATGACTCAGCTTAGCCTGAATGCTAGCTAAGCGTTTATCAAAGATGCATGGCAGCAGCTACCCTTAAACTAGGCAGCTGCAAGATAAGCTATGCTAGCACTTGTGAGAAAATACTATACAGAGCAGGATGTTGACACAGACATGACTGCCGTTTTCAACATTACATGACATGAGAGACTGCAGATGACAATTCAAACAAAAAGTGATCAGTCAGCTTCTGCATGCAAATGCTGCACGTGCTATCTGTCCCAGGGGTCCTCATTTCAGCCCTGCCAGAGCTGCTGAGCACAACAACCAAGGTGCTTCTCCCATGCAACTAGTGTGCCGGCTGGTAAACCTCAGCACCCTTCTTCTTGAACTCCTCAGACATCTCCTGCATGCCTGTGTGCATCGCTTCTTCTTCATCTACGTTGTGCTCCTGAGCATACTCTCTGAGCTCCTGAGTGATGCTCATTGAGCAAAATTTAGGCCCGCACATGGAGCAGAAGTGCGCTGTCTTAGCTGGCTCTTGGGGCAGTGTTGCATCATGGAACAGGCGGGCAGTGACTGGGTCCAAAGACAAGTTGAACTGGTCGTACCATCTGAACTCAAATCGAGCTGTGGAAAGGGCATCATCCCACTCTTGAGCATATGGGTGACCCTGCACACATAAGACACCAACCTCAGCTCTTAAGTCTCTTTTGCCATGCTAATGGCGGTGATGCAACACTGGTGAGCCGTACAGTCTTGGCAATCCTATGTCTGCTGGAGATGCTGTGTCTGCTGCCTTGCAGGCTACAGACTCATAGCATCAAAATGTTCCTGAGGCAACTGTGCAAGAAGAGCAAGAATGGATCTGTCTGGATCACTATGTGCACCAACCCTATTGCATGCATGCACCATGTCTGTGTGACTGCTTGGGTCACAGGATGATTATATTACTAATTGTGAAGGAGGTGCACTGATGTGATACTATTAGCAGCCATTTGCAGTACACAAAAGACATAACGTAGTCCATGTATCACATCAAAGAAACAGTAACAGTGTGCTGGACAGGACACACCTTTGCAAGATCAGCAGCGTGTGCTGCAATCTTGTATGCAATGACTCCAGCCTTGACGTCATCTCTGTCTGGTAATCCCAAGTGCTCCTTGGGGGTCACATAACACAACAGTGCAGTCCCTGCAAGCAGCAATGTTTTTCCGGTTGTCTGTTTTCCAATGCACTGCATGATAACCTGCCAAGGACATGTCAGGATGCTCGCTGCAGTGCTTTGCATCGACACAGCATGCTGAGCAGTGACGTCACTATGTTTCAGACAAATGTGCTGTCACAGTGCTAGTGGCTGACGCTGAGTCGAGCAAAGACAGCAGCACTGTGTAAAATGCAGATGCACACTGTAAAGCATGACAACATGTGATCAACACAAGAGGAGGGATTACCAAGTGCTCCGATGGTAGCTGCACCAATGGCTGAGGTGATGTGGTCATAAGCAGGGGCAATGTCAGTGGCTAGGGGACCCAGGGTGTAGAAGGGGGCCTCATTGCACCAATCTAGCTGCTTCTGCATGTTCTCTGGGATCTTGTTCAGTGGTACATGTCCTGGTCCTTCATTCATGACCTGCATTAACAATGGAGTCGTAATTAAAGCAGCTGTAGTCAGCTGTAGCCAGTCAGGAGGCTCAAGATCAAGCCATACATGAAACATCTCTTCTAAAGAGAAGCATATCCTTTTGACGCCAATCTGTACTCCGGTGGGGTTGCGCAACCTATCGTTTTCGTTTCACCCGCTATCTTTTTGATGCAAAGCACTTTTCACGGCCCCGGCTGGCTGTCAATTCTATGATGCATGTGGGCTGGCTTGTTCAGCATGGACAGCCCATTGCTGCAAGCATGTTGTATGTCATGCAGCTGTGACATGGCACATCACATGTGTGACGAATTCTGCAGCCTTTATTGCTTTGTCTACAACAAGTATATATTAATTCTGTGTAGTTGTTGTCTTTCTGTCGCTGACACAAAGATTTGTAATGTTTGTATTCGTATAAAAATAAATGCACCCGCCACATGGCGCTATGGTGGTGAGAGTTGCTCATTGTGCTTGAGTGCTGCTGCTCAAGTACTGAGTCTGTAGACTCGCCATGCACAAATGCAGGATCTTCTGCAGTATTCGTGCTTTGCAGTTGTTTGCAAGTGCTTTGTAGCTTGTGGCCTTCTGTTCAATGCATTCAAACATTCAAAATGGGAGTAGTGCAAGCTCACCTGCACATCTCGCTCCCAAGCTCTGCGAGTCAAGTCACCCTGAGTCTTGAGCTCGGCAAACTGAGCAGCATCATTGGCATCTGCACACACGCACAGAAACACAGAGTCAAAGGCTTGCTGCGTGACGAGCAACCATATCACAGCCGCATGGACTGAAAAGAAAAGAAAAGAAAAGAAAAGAAAAGAAAAGAAAAGAAAAGAAAAGAAAAGAAAAGACTACACCTTTCGGCATCAATATAATGAGAAGCCAAGTATTATACCGGGCTGCCCAGAGGCCGCATGGACTGCTGCATTGGGCGCTGAAAGCAACAGACCCATTGTAGTCTCAACTAACCACAACAACACAATGCATGGACAACATGGCCTGACAACCAGCGACAGCAAAACAGCAACATCTACAAGCAACATCTACAGGCAACATCTATGATGATGCATCACACAATTGAGATGGCAGTAAACAGCAACGCTGCAGAATAGCAGAGGGCATGCACAGACCTGCAATGCAGCCTGGTCTCAAGCCGTCACCAATGGAGAGGGATACATCATACTCTGCACAGATATCCAGGATCTCGTCCCAGTGCGTGTATGCAAAGTTCTCCTTGTGCTCCAATAGGCACAGCTGCAGCACATCACAGCATTGAGCAAATTAGGCAGCAAACCCTATTGCTATATAGCACTGTGGAAGCAGTCACATGACTCTGTCACATGACTCAGAGTCCATGCTGCTTTTACTGATGAGTCCCAAAGACAGGCAATATACACTCATCGATTGATTGATTGAAGTGATTGATTGAAGTGATTGATTGAAGTGATTGCTGGAGGTGATTGATCGTACGACAGGAAATGTGACTTGATTGGTTGATTGAATGAATGTGAGGGTACATACCTTTGCATGTATTGAGCCGCCTCGCGAGACAATTCCGGTGACTCTCTTAGCTGTCAGTGGGATGTGGCGCAGCAACACTCCAGCATGAATGGTGAAGTAGTCCACACCCTGCACCACACACTTTGCCCTGTCATCATGACTGCGCCAGGGCTTGAGCTCAAGTCAAAGCAGCCAGCTGACTTGTGTTGTGAGTGTGCAGCAGAGAGCCAACAAATGGCAAGACTGGTCAGTGCAATGATAGGGACGCTTTGGCAGCATGGCCGGCTAAACAAGACAGACACAGGCGAGGATGTGCTGGGGCAAGAGACAAACAGACAGACAGACAGGCAGGCAGACAGACAGGCAGGCAGGCAGGCAGGCAGGCAGGCAGGCAGGCAGGCAGGCAGGCAGGCAGGCAGGCACAGACAGACAGACAGACACTCACACACATGCATTCATGCATTCATTCATTCACAGACCCATCCATCCATCCACACACTCATTCAGACAGACAACATGGCTTGTCTTCTAAGGTCAGGTACATATGGTCCTCAGCAGCTGCCTGTAAAGGGTGCAGGAGGCAAGGGCATCTCCTGAAAAGCCCGGGCGCAAGTGCTGCAATGCACAGCAAAAGAAGTGTAGTCAAAGACGACAGCAGCTCACCTGCTCAGCCTGCTCGATGAGCGTCTGCCTGAAGAGCTCCCACGTGATGTTCTCCACAATGCCGTCTGCCTTCTCCAAGCACTGGTAGATGGGGACCGTGCCGACTGGAACTGGAGCATTGCGCATGATGAACTCACGCGTCTCGTGGATATTGGCGCCTGTTGATAAGTCCATGGCTGTGTCTGCGCCCCAAATTGTGGACCACTGTAGCTTCTCTACTTCCTGCATGGCACACATTCATCCATTCTTTCACTTGTTCATTCATTTGTTGATTCTACGATGTAGCGTGTGGCACACGTTCATCCATTCTTTCACTCTTCATTCATTTGTTGATTCTACACTGCAGCGTGTCTAATTTCTGCATTGCATACTTCTTTCATACAAACATAAACAAGTGTGCATCAACTTGCGCTTGCATTCATGCATTCACTCATTTCTTCACTCGTTCAGCACTTTAGCTTCTCTACTTTCTGCATGGCATACAGTCATTCACTCATTCATTTGTTTATGGGTCTTCCCCTAGATCCAGCTACATACAGTTTCGAGTAGCTTCCAGCATGAGGCAGAATGAGCCATTCATTCATTCATTCCTTCCATAGGAATACAGGTACATACGGTCCTTGGTAGCTCACTGTCTGTCTGAAACAGTATGTAGAATGGCATTAATTGTCACTCAGTTCATCAATCAATGTAGGTTCCTGTCATTGGGATTTATCAGGGAATACACAGACAATGACAAGAATGTTGTATGCCAGCAGTCATCATCACATGCTCTCCAGTGGGGCTACATCAAATGAGTTACTCATCAAAGATTTTAAGGACTACAGGAAAACAAAACAAAAGTAGGGTCTGCCTGGATATGCACAGACAAGGCTTGTGTCAGTACATGTGCCATTCCTACAAAGGAGTGGCAGAAGAAGCTGTTTTCAATGTCAAAGAAGCTGAGATGCTTCAACCCCAGACAGAACAGTCTGGCACATTCTTCCTGGGCTGTGCTGCATGAAGGCCCTGCAGAGGCTTGCATTTGACAAGCATTGACACACTGCATGTGAGTTACAAAGACATAGCCTGACACTGTCCAGAAAGACACATCCAAGACTGCATCTCTTTGGATGGACTCACAGCAGAGGGAATACTGAAGGAGAATTGAGTGTGAATTGATTATCTTGTCCTGAACTCTCTGTTCTCTGTTGTAGGGTATGGTGGCAAACATCAAGGCGTCTGAACTCCACACAAAGCAAGGGCGAGTCACCGGTACACTCCTGAAGCTAGCACATGGTTGTAGGGCCATAAGTCATGATGCATATCAAACATCAGCAATGCCAAACCCGTAATTGCAGAAATTGAGCTGGTATGCGACATTGGTCACTACATCAGCTTAATTTCTACGATTATGGTCTTGGCATTGCTGATGACTGGATATGCATTATAGCTGAAAGCACTATAGCCACATGCTAGCTTCAAAGTGTGTTGGTGTGTCACCCTCGCTTTGTTTGAAGGTCAGTTGCCTTGACAGCTTGCATTTGTTGCCATCACACCGGGGCTGTTGCAGTCTGTCAGGCCAGGGCTGTTTCAGTCTGTCAGGCCAGGGCTGTTTCAGTCCATCACAAGCTAGCCATTGAACTTGGTCATACTCTGGACTGGCCATTCCATTATACTTTAAACGTATTGCAGCTTCTAAATCTGTGGACTCCAAGAGCACAGACATACTTGGCATACTGCCTCATGCTGCCGCTATGTTGTGGCTGCTACAATCGCTACTGTTCTGCATCAAAGTGTAAACCAGAGCGTCTGCTGCCAAAGTCTGCTAAGACGATCGGCTTGCTCACTGCAAAGTGCCGTGAGGGGACCCAGGAGGGGGGGGAGGGGGGAGTAAATTCTAAGGAGGATTGAGTGTGAATTGATCGTTTTGTCCTACACCATTCTGCACTCTACTGTTGGGTATGGTAATAAACATCAAGGCGTTCACACAAAGCAAGGGCGAGTCACCGGTACACTCCTGAAGCTAGCACATGGTTGTAGGGCCATAAGTCATGATGCATATCAAACATCAGCAATGCCAAAACCGTAATCGCAGAAATTGAGCTGGTATGTGACATTGGTCACTACATCAGCTTAATTTCTACGATTATGGTCCTGGCATTGCTGATGACTGGATATGCATTACAACTGACGGCACTATAACCATATGCTAGCTTCAGAAGGGTTTTTTTTTGGTAGCCCAAAACAGCATTAAATGACTTGTTTCATTCACTTTCAAAATTCTCAGTCATTGGCTGTTGACTCCTGTGATGAGTCCTAAAGACAGGAAATGTAAATTAATTGATTGTTGACTCACCCTCACTTTGTGTGAAGATCAGTTGCTTTGATTTTCATAACCATAACATTCACTACAATACAGTGAGCGTTGTCCCTTGTATGCTGGCACATGCACCTTTTGCTGGTATCTGTCACAATACCATTAATATTATAAGCTGATTTGCAAATCAAAATTAAATTCCACAGTTCTGTCTGTCTGTGACTGCAGTAAATTTTGTGGAGCTGCTGCATCGCATACTGAAACCGCTGTTGTTGCCACCTGAAGTTCCTTGACGCATGCATATCTGCTAATGCCACCAGCTCTTGCTGCATTGCCTGTCGCATTGCTGACAGCAACTGCTATTATCATGGCACCAGCTCGTCCATTTGTGCACGCTTCTGCCACAGCTGACTGTACAGCTCACAAGAAACGCGCATGAATGGATTAGCTGGAGCAAAGTGTTGGCAGCAGCTGTTGTTGACAGTGCGATATGCGACCCAGCAAGGCCTGGTTGGTACCCAGAGTGTAGCTGCCATTGACTTCTGCTGCTGCTGCTGTGTGCTACGGCTCAGACATATACACTCTGATATGACGGGCTGCTGCAGATTGATTGTGAATTGATTGTCTTGTCCTGAATCCTGTTTTCTTAATTGTAGGGTATGGTAGTAAGCATCAAGGCAGCCAACCTTCACACAAAGCAAGGGTGAGTCACCGGTATACTCCTGAAGGTAGCACATGGTTGTAGGGCAACCAGTCATAACGCATATCGACCATCAGCAACGCCAAAACCGTAATCGCAGAAATTGAGCTGGTATGTGACATTGGTCACTACATCAGCTTAATTTCTACGATTATGGTCTTGGCATTGCTGACCAGGGCTGTTTCAGTCCATGGCAAGCTAGCCATCAAACTTGGTCACACTCAGGACTGTGCCATTCCATTATACTTTAAATGCATTGCAGCTTCTAAATCTGTGGACTCCAAGAGCACAGACATACTCGACACACTGCCTGCTTCATGCTGCTGCAGTGTTGTGGCTGCTACATCAATACTGTTTGGCATTGAAGTGTATACCAGAGCGTCTACAGCCGTAGCCTGCTGCAGCAACCGGCTTGCTCACTGCAAAGTATTGTGGGGGGGCAAGGGGGGTCGTTGGGGGGGGGGGGGGGGGGGGGGGTGGGTAT
>JAABUP010004324.1_pt1 | contig 23396 bp, 17 predicted proteins | sample 5559201 | NCBI WGS metagenome assembly JAABUP01 (sample SAMN10711887, study PRJNA513373) | rock metagenome | isolation source: Antarctica rocks | place: Antarctica | reverse complement strand
AAGCAGCAGATAAATGAGCCGCAGAGCACAGGTGCTCGCCAACCTCGGAGCTATTTGACCGCAGCTGCTCCTGTAGGCTGCCTGCATCATCGGCATCAAGCTCTAGCATTTCCATAGTGCTCCTGGCATTGCATGTCATGCTCTGAAGCTCCGTCATGAGAACAGTCACATCCTGCTGCAGCTTAAGGTCCCCAGGTGCTTTTTGAAGCAGATAGTGCAGCATGGCCATGGGGACTGTTTCCGGGCCTGAGTGCTTGGCATTTGGTATAACAGTCTTCTGGCTTCTCTTTGCTGTGTCAAGCCACATGTGGGCAGCGTACCTCCAGCCTTCCCACACATGTTCTGGAAGAGTGGCCTTGTCGCTCAGAGAGGACGTGTCGACAACCTGCAACACCGACTGCCTGGGCTCTCTATATGCACTGCCCAACATAACACCTGCTCCAGACCTGCCTGCCAAGTTGACTTGCTACGTTTGCTTGGGCCAGCTATGGGACTGCAAGGCTGGCGCCTGCTGACACCAGCTTTGCCCTCTTCAGCTTTGCTCTGACCTCCCTACACAGGAATGGCCACCATGCTTGGTCATCACAGTAGACAAAGAGGCGCTTTTGAATCCGGCTTCCCATCACACCTTATTTGCGCCTCTTGCATCACTGTCTGAATCGCCGTTGGCTGCTTCAGTCCTATGTTTGGGGGGATACTTGGAGGCAACCGCAAACAAAGCCTTGCCATCAGGAACCCAAACTATGCCAGCTGAAGGCGAGTCAGGCTCTGTGACAATGCGACCTTGGTACTGATGGAGCTGGCTCAAGGTGATATAGCAATACCCCGCTCGACAGGGGTGTTTGTTTTTACCAGTGCCAAAGGCTCGGAACGCGTATTTGAACTTGGTCTGCCCCGTCGCGCTGCCCAGAGCATAATCGCAACCGTCACGGAGGCAGAAGTGAAGTCTCGTTTCTGACATTAGCCCAGCGAGCGACACAGTGGTCTGCAAGGGTTTAGGTGGTGGGCGTAGCAGGTGGTATGTGCTAGGCGGTACTGGGTGGTAGGTATTAGGTTGGTGGTGGTAGGTTTCTGTGTCATGACCTACCAATCAATGGAGTGACCCGCTGCTAAAGCATGTATGGGGCTCTAACAAGCTCAACATGACTTTGTACTGAAGTCACTCCATTTGTGAGCCAAACATGAGCACGATTCTCTGACTGCAAAAGCATCACTGTTTAATGAATTTGCTGGTCCCTCAGAATTAGAATATTGAGCAGGAAAATTAGGTATGAGTTTCATAGAAGTATCAGCAGCTCCTGAATTCAATCGACCTCATATCAGATACACCTGGTAGCATGCTGAACGTTTGCATACGTTGCTGCTACGGTCCGCTGAGATCCAGCCGGTGTTCGTATCTCATTCCCATTGGATGCCTCGATGGCTTCCAATCCCCCACAACCATCTGCAAGTGTACTGCAGGGTCTACTGGCAGGCACAGCACAAAGATGCATGTCTTTCATGCAGGCATAGCTGAGCTAAATCTGGTGATTCATGACAGCTGCGCTAGGGTCTGTTGGGCGTTGCATAGCAACTGGACTGGCTGCCCCAAAAGCTTGCGCAGGACTGCTGCACCCGGGGGGTTCTGTATTCTGTAGTCTTGATGGCATGACACCAAAGTTTTGCAGGGCAATCAACCAGTCCCAAGTATGTCAAAGCTGGACAAGTGTGACATATCTTGAAGGATGGCGTTGCACTTGTAGCAAAGCTCAGTCCATATTGCATCATGGTTGGAGCAATTGGGCATGTTTTGCATGACAATTTAGTGATCATGTTTGCAGCACTTACAATCCAAGAGCACGCTGTTTGTCATAAATGTGGGCTCCGATGTTCGGAATATGAAACAACAGATGCAGTGTGCTGAAGCTTCCACCTTGATACCATCATGATGGCATCAACAGCCAGGTCCATGACTTGCCCCACAAGTAACAATGGCCCAGCTGATGTCAAGGCTGGACGATCGAGACACCTGTTGGAAGCATAGCATTGCAGACTTGATACGTATTCTGGGTTGGTTCCACCAGTCCCAACTGAATCAAAGCTGGACCAGTGCGACCTTCTTGGATGCATGGCACTGCGAGGCCTGTAGCGTATGCGTCAATCAACTCAAGTCCATGTCGTGTGATGGTGGGACAAGTGAGATTGCTTTTGTGAGCTGATTCTCAATAGTGACATCAGCTGTCCTGAGCCGATGCGTGCCGCAAGTCTCAGGGTTGCAGCATGACCCAACATCATCACGTCTGGTGGCATGTAGAGTATAACCTTCGTAGACATGCTTTGTAGCCAGTGGCTGCAAGTGTATGCAATGGTCATACTGGAGACAAAAGGCTGATGCTCACAGCCTTTGGGCTGCTGATAGCATCATTGATTCATTCGCTGCAATGACCAGGTGCAAAGCTGGAAAGGCAACAATATAGATGAAATTTGAATCGCTTTCATAGTTAGCTCAGATCAAACTTGTTAGCTCAGCTGCCAGGTCAGCTGCAACATTTTGGCTGAGCTGTAGTCTGTCCTCATTTGGACTCTGTCCACTTGTTGCAATGAACACGGACATCTGGAAAAGACAAAGTAATGAAGCTTGTAGCAATCACGTTGCCCATCGTTATGATGATGCTTTACTGCATATCTTTGCCAATCGTTGCCAATCAAAATTGGCATGTGAGCCTCGTCAAGGATGGCAAGGATCATTAGTGAAAATTATTTATTTAATTTCGCCATATCAATTTACATCGTGAATGTTCAATTGTCCATCTGCACTAGATTTTCGTCTACCATATCCCAAATCCACTACTGCTATCCTATTTCCTGAAAGTGAAATGCGATGCATCTTGTGATGTTGAACGCATCTCAAGATATCGCAGTAGTCCACATGTTGATATGATTGGACAGCTGTGATATCTTATCAAACACAGCGTTGCCGGTTCAGAACTTGTCCTATTGGTTCTAGAATGCAATGCTTGATTGTGTATGGGTGAGTCATGGAAACATTCATGACTGGGTCAACAGGTTGCAGTAGCCACATGGTGTGATGATTGGACAGCTGTGACTCTTATGAAACACAGCAGTTCACAAACTGTCCCATCGGTCCTGGAAGGAAGAGGGTAATTATAATGTGGGTATAAACTTCATGACGTGGTCAAAAGGTCGCGGTAGTCCACATGTTGATATGATTGGACAGCCGTGACATCTTCTCAAACACAGCATTGCCGGTTTAGAACTTGTCCAATTGGTTCTAGAATGCAATGCATAGTCATGAGTGGGTGAGTCATGGAAACATTCATGACTGTGTCAACAGGTTGCAGTAGTGCACATGGTGTAATGATTGGACAGCTGTGACTCTTATGAAACATGAAACAATGAAACATGAAACAATGAAACACAGCAGTTCAGAAGCTGTCCAATTGGTCCTGGAAGGAACAGCGTAATCATGAATGGGTATAAAATTCATGACTTGGTCAACAGGTCGCATTCAGTTCACATCCAGTTCAGAATATTCAATAAATGAAATTTGGCAGGTGCAGTATGATTCACTTTTCAAAACTGTCATTGAAGGGGTGGATTTGGATTGGATACCCAAACAAGCTAGCTGAGCCTGAGGTTGTATCAATACTGAAATGCCCTATTCTGTCTTATAATGCAAAAAGAGTTTCACATGAAATTTATAGCTCTGATGAAATTTGTTCATGTTGAATAGAAGAAGTCTTGCTTTACATCCAGTTCAGAATATTCAATAATAGAAATTTGGCAGGTGCCGTATGATTCACTGTTTAAAACAGTCATTGAAGGGGTGGATTTGGATTGGACAGCCCAGAAAGCTAGCTTAGCCTGAGCTTGTATCAATACTGACATGCCCTATTCAGTTTTACAATGCAAAAAAGTTTTACGTAAAATTTATAGCTCCGATAAAATGTGAACAAGCTCATGGTACATCAAATAGTCGGATCACTAACAGGTGTGGGTGTTGTCCTGTACTGTCTCAAGTATGGTACTAGGTGTAGTTATTGATCCTAAAGAGTCAACAATCTTGTTTTTGTAGATGGACATGTTATTGGTCAGTCCTGACAGTGATGCTCTTGTGTGTCAGAGAGGCCAAGGACAGGACCTTCAATGAATATAATATATAAACACACAAAGCAGCTCATGCCTGTCAACCTCCCGGTTGACTTAGCAAAGCATTAAAAAAGAATTAGAAGACAACTTGATCATACACTTGAATCCTCATGTTTTCAACTTTCAGACTCTGATTTTGGCTACATTTGTTTTAGATTGGTGTCACTTTTCATTCCCATTGATAATTTTTACTTCTATCGAAAAGTACACTTTGTTACTTCAAAACAGTTACAATAGAAAAGATATTTGTCTCTTTAGCTTTGGCCTTTCCTATATTCGTTTACAAAGGTCTGTGCATAATATAAAACGAAGGAGACCCTTAGTCTACTTTGTTAGTAAGAAATTTCAATCTTTGGCTATCTTTTATGTTGTGTGCACCTCCTGGAAGTCCCGAAGTCAGTAGCATCAGTGTATCAGTGTCCGCATCATCCATTCCGGGCCAAGGCCTGCAGTGACAGACTTCACGAACACACAAGTGCTAGAAGGCAGCCAAAATGTGGCGTTGTCAACATTCAAAGCTGAGCTACATCACACACATGTAGCACCTGCAGAGACTACCATTCACGGACAGCTGATCCAGGTTTCGACGGTTTGCTACGACTGATGAAGTTAATCAATAGTGCTGGCAGCATTTACAGCAGCAAGCGTCAGATTCCCACCAGTCATAACTGATGAGCAATCTGCAAACACGTTCTCTGGATTCCTATGCAGTCAGCAAGTGCCTTGCACTTTCAGCCTCGAAAACTGAAATATGGTGCTGTCATTTCTATTCAGGCATTGTAGATGTAACAGTCATAGTTTGGCAATGAGCCTTATACTATAGGGTTTTAGGGTTTAGTAGGGCTTACCTTAGTAGGGCTTTAGGGTAGAGCATTACAAACTCTACAAACAAGAGACCGCTAAGTATTCCCTTTGCCCAAGTGGTTCACCACAAATCCAACAAGGATAAAAGGGCTACAGTCATGCTCTCAACGGCAATGCACTGTCCGTATTGGTCTGGAACTGCTCTCAACAGCAATGTCTGTATTGGTCTAAGCAAACAGATCAAGGTATGACCTGACACACTGCACCTGAGCCAACACACCGCAGTCTGACCTGACATATTGCAGCTGAGCTGACAGACTGCAGCGCAGCTAACAGGTTGTGACTGAGCAGACAGATTGCAGTTGAGCTGAGGGGTTGCAGTTGATCTGACAAGTTGCAGCTGGGCTGACAGTCAACACTTGCAAAAGCAGTTTATGGAAAAATTGTTGACAGTGCACAACTGCAATGCTTTGTCACATATGCTGAGAACACACACAGATCTGTGCTATATCAAAATGCACCGATTGAGATGATGTCCAACATAAAATCATGATTAGCTTCAATGCTTGATGTTGCTTGGTCACAAATGTGAAGCTGCGACATGTCAGCTCAGCTCAATTGCAATGTGTCATCTCATCTGCTACCTGTTACCTGAACTACGGTGTGTCGGCTCAGGTGCACAATGTCAGTTCAGCCCAATTATTTTGTGTCAGCTCAGCTCAGCTGCAATTTTGTAAGCTTAGCTGCAGTGTGTGGCTCAGGTGCAGTCAACTCAGCTGCAATTTGGCAGCTCGGCTGGCAGCTCAGCTGCACCCTGTTAGCTCTGATGTAATTTGGCATCAGCTGCAACCTGTTATAAGCCCTCATTTTTCATCTGTCTCCTCATATTTCATCTGTCCACTCCACTGTGTTTTATCAGATTGGCTGCGATTTGTCAGTTCGGCTACAACCTGTCCTGGACCCCACAGCAGTCAGCTGCACAAATCAGCAATCTGTTGCAACCTGAAAAAACAATTGGGAGAGGTGTGCCCATGGGACTTGGACTTAGACTGCTGGACTGCGCCAGCACTTTTCGAAAATTGAAGGCACCCTTGCTGACACCAGGAATCTCAAGCTTTGGCTTCCAAATTGTGTACAAGGACCTGCTGACTCATGAGAATGTGACAGTTGGCAATACGACAGCGCTGTATTCATTTTAGCAATGCATTTGAGTGATCTCAGACTTTTGACGAAAGCTGTACCTTGCCTATTTTGTTTTGTTTTTATTTTATTTTTTATATATAATGTATTACAAAAAACACAAAAAACGATTTCAGTGTATTACAAAAAAACTAAAAAAGGAAAAAGGTAAAGAGATAAAATTTGACTTATTCTTTTTTGGGTCTTTTTCTTTTGGATTTTACTTTGTAATATTCAACGTAAAAATGAAAAAAGGATGTAAAAATGAATATATAACAAACACAATTTTTAATGTATTTTATTACTTTAAAAAAAGATAAAAAGGGTAAAAGCTGATCTACACCTCCCATTTTTCGCATATCTTGTTCATATGAAAAAGCGTGGATAACTGATCCAGCACTCGAAAACAATCAAGCTTTTACGTATTTTTTTAATTACTTTTATTTTATTTTATGTTTTTTTTTTTTGAGTTTTACTTTTCAAACTTTTCACTTAAAATAGATGTTTAAAAACCAATAAACTAGAAAGAAGAAAAGAATAAAAATGCTTTGCTGGTCTTTGTTGTGGTACAATTGAAGGAATGCAAGGTTTATCAATTGATCTGGGCGTTTATGTACTAGACATCGATTTTCCCAGAGAAATAGAATTGACAGTTGCCAAGGCCAAGAGGCAGCACTGTCACGCCATTCTCTGTGTTTGACCAGTAAGCAGCAAAACAATCTGCTTATGAACCACAGCCGCTAGTTGGGACTGTCAATCTTGCTTTAGAAGAAACATATTCCATCACACAGAGGATTGCTACATATGCGCAGTTAAATATTCTCAAGTCATTTGTAAACAGACGGGTTGTGATGAACAGCATCCGCATGGACTTGGTCATACTTGCATTGATATACTGCTAAAAAAGCGATGATGGCGCACTTGAACTACCTCAATACATGTTTCTGTACAGTCTAAAAAACAGTAATTTTGATCAGGGTTTCGATTTCCAACTGAGCTGGGCTTAGATAGCGGACATGGCAATGCTGACCAAATCCGGTGATATTGTTTACGAACTTGACAACTGCATTCATTTCATTTGTTCTGAGCTGTGTTTTGCTCGGTCACAATCCGAGATTGTGATTGATAAGGACCTTCTGCAAAACTGTCAGCTTCGGCGCTGCCGCACGCTAGGGAACGAGCCAACAGGCATGACCTTGATAAGTACATCACGCTATGAAATAATGTAATATCATCGAATCGAATCTATGATATGCAAGCAAAATCTTGGACTCATATGGACTCATTGCATCTACGCCCAATACATCGGCCAGCAACGATTGCGATTGCTTGACAATATCCATGAAACATACAGCACATGTCGGCGAGACTGACAAATGAGTAGGGCTTTTCTTATAGCGCAGCGAATCTGTGGCGGGGAGCCGCTGTGGGAGGAACACCTATTGCGTTTGCGAAGTTCTTTTCAACAAAAAAAAGGCAACAAACTTTGTTGGTTCGCTTTGTTGCTGATTACCAAAGGGGTTAACGTACTCTCCCAACTTAAATCCTGCTCCAAGCTTTGAATGATCTTACCCTAAAAGGGGATGTCGCAGTCTTGTAACCGTCGAATGCACTTGAAACATTCGACCAGAGTTACACGTAGAAAGGCTAAAAGCCTAGCCAAGAAATAATGGCACTTCATCAGAGTTGCCTAGAAATCGATCAACCTGCAATTATTCCTGACTACATCAAATCAAACCCGTGCTTACGTCCAGAACGTTGCTCATCGTATGCCAGCTGTTATCTGACACAAATGTTGACATGTTTCACAAAGGTGCATGCTGCGAGGTGATGTGCATTGGTGTCAATCTTGCCAAGCACAGGATTGCTAGAATCCAAAAGGTTAACACGCTGATGGCAACCATCATCAATGCGTAGTGTGTATGGCTGACTGCAGAGTACGCTGGTCAGTGTTCATACGCAATTGCATAGCGGTCCTGCAGGCTTGGAAGAGGTCTGACAAGCTGATGGCAGTCAACGTTAATGCCTTGCAGTGTGTATGGCTGACTGCACCTCACGCCATTGTGATAAAGCAAGCATACTATGGCTGTGCTGCTGGCCCGTTGGTGTGAGAAAACGCTTTGCTAAGATGCTCGCAAATAACGTCAATGCTGCAACTCTACTAGTCAAGTGTCGCAATGGGCACACAAGATAAATCTGCATTAGCATGTTGATCCACTGCTGGTCTGCAGTGGAGGCATCCATCTCAATATGGAATCAAAGCACGTACATCAGATGGTCCAGAAACAACTTGTGCTCAACTTCCATTGTGCTCAGACCAGTCTTGCAACAAAATGCGCAGAATTAAAAGATCGACTACTGGAATAATTACAATGAGCCTGCCATACAAAAGCAGTCTAGCTACCTGATTTTGTCACTGCAATAACATTAAATAGTGAAGAGAAATGTGACATGGTTGGTGTGCGAACTGCAGTTGGGGAAGCTTGTGTATCGCGTGCTTAGGTCTAAGCATGCGTGTCTGCAGAAATAAACATCCTAAACAGCCATTGTTTGAAGCTATTTGCATGCAAAGACGATGCAACCTACCTCGTGAGTATGATTGACGCCAGGCAGAACATAGTACCTCAGCACAACGTTTCTCAAAGTAGATGACAGGATTGCTTTGTTAAAACCACGTAGTATGGAGCAGAGATGGTTGGTACTCATTGGGCTTGCATTGGTCATATCTTCTGATAACTCAGAAACCAACAGATCAATCAGGAAAAATGGATCAACTCAAAGCCTAGTGGAAGTCAGTCATTGCAGCTGCAAACAAACAGCACCGTGTTTGCATGTTAGCTTACAAGTATGCAAACCTCAGCTTTCATCATCAAATGCATCAGAGAAGAGCATGACCTGCACTGCTGAGCAGGAACAACATCTGAACTGCTGTTGAACTCACACTTCTGAGCAGAACAAGTGACCTGAAGAAAAATGCTGAGCTGAAAGGTCTTGTCCCACTCTTGTAAAAATGTCTGAATCCGGCACAGATAAGGCTGAACAGTGCTGTGAACGTAGTCTGGCAAGTGCATTTTGTTGTGGACAGGACTATTACCTGCAGCATGCCAGTCACTGACACAAAGAATCCAAACAGCTCAACGGTAAAGGCACAATAGTTTTGCACTTAAGTGCAAAGGGTATTATGAGCAAACTTGGGATGCCGTACCTGTCCAGAATTCTCACTTGCGGGGCGAAGAACGGTGATGGCGACCATCAAAGCACTGCTCTTGGGGGCTGGGCAAGGGAATGCTGTCTTCTCCTGCAGTATAGACAGGAGAACATCACATGAGAGACGCACCAGCCTTACCCAACAGCATGCCAACATCCTTGAGCATGCATCACAGAATAACCCAAAGGTACAATCAGAGCTGATTAAAGTTGAAGAGTCAGTTGTAGAAAATAGCAAACTTGACATGCCTTTACCCTTTCAACAAATGCATACCCGCCGTTAAAAATATCATACATATCATTATCATTTGTGCGGCACGAAAACACCCAAACCTCGAAGGATGTGCCAACATTAGCATGAGCCTGACAAACGCCTCACCTCCAATGAACTGACCAGAAGCTTCAAGCATAGACTGCTGCACCAGCATTGCCAAGTAGTCTGAATTCAAGCTTGTGTCAGTGCTTCCCAGACCAGCAACGAACCCTTCCATCTCTCCCGTGTATTCTACAGAGCTGCCAGGAAGGGGAAAGAACATGCCATTCCAGTTCTGGCAGGCACCAGCTGCTCGATTGGTTGGAAGACTGTTGCTGAGTGCGGCTGGCGCAGACTGATACACCTGATTTGTATTGGCGCCATGTGGGCCAGACTCCAGGCCAAGAGGGTATTGTGAGCAAATGTGACTGTGCTGTGGCAAATTGGCAGAATGACTGTAACCAGCTGGCACATTTGTTGCCTGCACAGTAGCCAACTGCCTATCAGCCTCTTGATACTGAAGCTCCAGCCAGGATACATACCCAGACAAGCTTGCAGTATCAGGAGCACTGGGCATCTGCAGTTTGGCTGAAACAGATATTTCCAAGGGACCTGAACTTCTTATTTTTCCAGCCTTGGGAGGCGCTTCAGGACCGACATCTTTCCGATCTTCAGCCATGCTGATGGACTTTAAGGGCTGTAGCAGTCAGAGTGAGTCAACTCCAAATGGTACTATGTGAATGGACAGCAGCAGTCTGTCAATTGCTTACCCAGCCATCTATGCTTCTTTGAGACTTCCTGTATGCCTGCTGAGCGCTTTCATAATTTCCAAAGGTTATAAAGCAATAACTGCTTGTGCTCAAGCCCCTTGCAGCTGGGAAGTAGACATCCAAAACATCGCCCCACATGGCAAAATGTTGCTCAACTCTCTCCTGTGTGACAGCCCTTGCTAATCCTCCAACATACAAACGGTGACCTCTGCCAAAGGCACCGTAACGATCTGTGCAGGGTGTCTCACTGGACTTTGTCTCTCTGACTGGACGGGGACCAGCAACGTTCACCTGGACAACATACGCAGATGGGCTGTCAGGTCACAAGCAGGCTCTCAAGCTAACCGACTGGAAGACGAAAACACAAAGGAGCAGTTGACAAAGAAGGAAACAGGTGTGCACACTCTCATCACCTGGACAACCTTCCCGTCGATAGCGTGTTTGGGCTGTTGCACCACAGACAGAAGCGCGCTTTCTGTTGCATATGTAAGGAATCCATAGCCTTTATTTCGGCCGCTGACATGCTTGGGCAAGTACACGTCTGTTACCGCTCCAAAATTGGCAAAGTAGGGGCGTAGTTGTTGCTCGGATAGCTCGTAGCCGACGTTCATAAACAAACGATGCATGGTTTGCTTCGGCCGGACTCACGGAACGGTGAAACAAGTAGAACTGTATGCAGCAGAGCTGTTTTGCTTAGGCCGGACTCACGGAACGGTGAAATAAGTAGCACCCCCATGCAGCAGCAGGGTGAATAGCGATATTATTGGGCCCCGTGCGATAGTGGTACTACTAATATGCGATAATGTACTAGTTATGCGATAGTAATTAATTTTCCCTTTCATTGCCGTTTATAATGATTTGAAGGGTTTTTAAGGGTTTTCAAGGGTTTTTAAGTGAAAACGGGCCATGCGATACTGTGCGAAGCCGTGTGCGATATGCCCGCGTGCGATAATCGCAGGAGTAATCAATACCGCAGTTTGGAGCTCCATGCGAATCCTACTAAGACAAATTAATAAGTATTTCCGTGCGATTTATATAGATATCACTATTCACCCTGTGCAGCAGGGCTGTTTTTGTTTTATGACTATTTTTATTGTGAATGAATAAATGAATATTTTACAGACCTCAGGAGCCAGGCTGGCCACTGACTAAGGCTATGGGTCTCTAATTCAAGTGTTACAATGTACAAACGGAATCTACAGGTCAAAAAGACCTCGATATAATACAATTTTCATCACAATTCCATCCAACACACTACAGCGTTCAACATCGGTAGCCCAGTAGAGCAGGAGTGGTTGGGTGGCATACAGCACTTTGGCGCCAACACACTAATCTATATCCAACAGGGTTTAGCACTTGGGCTAGGCTTGATTGCATCTGCCAGGAAAAGTTCAACACTCTTCCCACTAGAAACCATAGCACACACAGCAAACCAAAACATGCACACACCCACACATGTACATCTGTGACACTGTCTGACTGTACAAACCTAGAGAGGTGCAATCATGCCTTTGCTAAGATGCTATCGCTGGCTGCTAGATAGCCTGCTATATATTTTGCTTCTGTGTATTGATCACTACGGTTAAGGATGCTATGCAGACTGCCACAGAACTGACACTATTTCTGCCTGACTCTGGCATAAGCCTGGCAATGCATGAGCAAGTGCTCTTCCTCGTTATCTGCCCCACAGGCTTTGCACATCCTCATGCTGTCATTAACAGCAGATTTTTGCCATCTGGCTACTTGGGTTGGTGTGATCCAGATTGCTTCGTTTGATAATCTATGTCAGCGAAAAACAGGTCCTACACAAATCGTTGCGCATGTATGAATTTGCAATGTGATAAAGAACCTGTCAAGGCTCAAAAGTGCAACAAGATCGCCTAATAATGCAAGCACCACTTGTATGATCGACACAAGCTTGTTTGCAAGTGATGACACAGCTTGCTGAGCCAGCACCACTTCTGCAAGGTCACAATTGTTGACAACGCGGACCTACCTTAGAGCCTGCCAGTGGCTGCATTGCATGTTGATCTACTCCACCCTGTGGTGGCTAGGCGTCTGCATGGCCTGTACCTGTGCTACCAATGTGTACTCACGCTGAGTGGAGAGAAATAAATTTGCACCTCAAACATGATGCGCTGAAATTTACGCGGAGAGACATGCTGACGGTGTAAACAGATATTTTGCTCGGAATTCAGCCTCGACTAGATTGACAAGAAGCAGCAGCAGCCGCAGGGAAGCAGTACAAATGCACGCTAATTAAAAATTCAGATTGTCAAAGAGACAGAAACTGACACAGGAATTAAACAATGACTCCCATGACAACAGATTAGGACAGTCTGGGGATTAATCATATCAATCAACTTAGAAACCTTGACGATCGAGCCCGTGCACAGAAAAGCAATTGTAGATTCATCAGCATTCGACAATAACCAGTATTCAGTATAGACAGAGGCCTTTGACTTCAGAAATCAACCACAATCGAGGGAATATTCCTTATTTCTGTCACTCTGTTCAGAAGCTATAAAAACAAACATACCTGAAGACATGGATGGAGCTGACTGAGATGGCACCAGTCGTCATTCAGCACAAAACCAACTGAGCTGAACGTCATCATTGAGCAGGGATCCCCAGAAAGTCGCAAGTGCTGACGGTGGCTTGGCTGTTAAATAAAATAAAATGAAGGAGATGACAATGCATTGCAGGAGAGCAAAATGGCCGGCAGACAGAAACAGGCAAAAAGGAATGTGACCCCACAAGACAGGGAGCCGCACAAGCTGCAGCATTGCGTGGCCTTGATACGTCATCCACTTCATGCTCACACATCATGGGGATGTTGGCAGCTCATCAAAGTAATGGCAGCACATGTCCATGTCCAGTGATCCTTTCAAGACGCCATGGCCAGTCCTGCTTGGGGCACCCAACCCAGGATCGGCTGCAGCTTCAGCTTTGGCGTCAGCTGATATGAAGACTCAATGGGCAAATTTGGCAACAAAACCTGATGCATGTGTAGCACGAGATTGATGGAGCAAGTTTGATCAAGAGCCAAAGGCTACCATCATCAAAGCTGGAACAACGTGATCAAAGCACGCTTAGCGCATGGGTCAAGGAATGCAGCATCAAGGTGAATTGGTTGTTGGTGATGTCAATCAACCACAGGACAGACTCAACGCTAAGAGCAATCTTGCAGGCGACGAAGCATAGCTGTGCAGCATAGCTGTGCAGCATAGCTGTGCAGCATAGCTGTGGCCACCTTGCAGGCAGGTCCAATACGCAGACATGAGCCAACGCATGCCCAACAATTACATTTGCTTGCTTATGATCTGTTAACTCCCAGCACTTCAGGGTTTCCCAGGCAGGTCAGACACTCTGCAGAGGGTGAATTTGTATTCCTCACAAACACAGAGAAGCTTGCAGTCATCACACCTGCTTCCTAGTTTCCAGCAAAGAAGCCTGCCGCTTTAGGCTGGCATTGCTGGCCAAGGAGTACCCGTGTTTCTTCTCAGTATCCAGTAGCTGGCTCTTGAAGAAATACTTGGTCCACTTGACGTCTGAGATGTGCTCGGCAATGTGCTCTGCTTCTTCTTCAAGGCCAGCTAACTGCCAACACAGGAAGCAACTGAGCATACATCTGATGTTGATATGCAGGCATGTCATGAAAGCGGAATTGGCGTGACAGCACCTAACTGCACAAAGCGGAAATGTGACAGCATGCAGCCAAAACATGGAGCAGGATCCAAATTCAAGCTGAATCACCTTGCAATAAAGGTCACTGTAGGATGCTTGCTTTTGAGCTTTTATCTTTCTAGCTGACAGCATGTTTATTTTACGTCGCTTGATGCGCCAATGCTCCTTCTGCATCATCAAGCCGGTCGATGTACAGGATGGGTGATTCTTATTTATCCAAGGTAATTCTTGTTTATGCAGCGCTGGTCAAGGGTGAAGGGGATTCTAAAAATGTTTCTGTGGGTGATGGAGAGATAATCGATGGTGGCGTCTGTCGGGAGAGGGATGGCCATGCAGCCCTGGTAGCACGTGTCGCTAGGATGAGCGATCTTAGCACCTTGCTGAGGTGAAAGTGGCACAGGGCGGCTTCTGCTTCGGTGGTGTTTCGTTAAGTCTCCAAGGCCATTCTCTGCAGATCGTCTGCGAAGTCTCGTAGATCTATGATAACCCACCCGTACTCTGTGTTGGCACAATCACTGGGCATGCACGTTGTAAGTAGGATTGAGGAGACACAGGCCGATTATGTCCAGCAGGCTCCTGATCTCGACTTTCCCCTCTGTGCTCAGCGTGTTCAACGACGAAACGATCTCTGGTCCCTTCATGAAAGCTGGGATCCCTAACCTTTTCTATGGATGATGCAGTCACATCTAGCACCAGAGACTGAGTCGTGCAGTTCCATCTGGAACTTACTAATTTGTGGTACATGTGGGGTTGGTATGCGTGGGTGGCCCCACAAATACCACCCCAAATAAGGGCAAGCAGGGGGGTGTGTGGGTGGGGGCCCAGTACCGCGTGTACCGCTTTCGGCAACTCTCCCCGAATCTTTAAAACTAACTGCTATCTACCTTATAAAGTTTTCAAAACTTTATAGAAAAGAGGTACGTTGGAATTTAGTAGCGCCTAAAGTACTGGAGGCTCTAAATGGGCCTGAACTCTAGTACCAGTGTATGATTTGGGCTGACAGATAGGGCTTGGTTTTGAATCAACAAAACATTGCTTTACTAGTCAGCGGTCAGTTGTCAGTGGTCAGCGTAGAAAAAATATATAAGTGCGCAATGGTGACAATCAGCTCACTAGTGTTAGAAGATATGTACAAATCATGATGCTCAGCCTTTGATTAGTCTTTGGGGCTAGTTGCTTGGCTGCGGTAGGACTGCATACATATCTCAACTGCCGCACTGGAGAGCAGGGCTCAATGCAGTTTGAATCATATCTGCTGAAAATGTGGGCAGCAGCGAAGGTGACGTATCCGCCTTTCTATGTCAAGCTGGGCTGGCTCTTTACTACTATGACCTGATCACTACCACCATAGCACTAGCTCAAGTTGGGGTACATGCCCAGGACTTTGCTACTACAGGTGCCATTGTTGCATACCATGCTCTTTGTAGAGTCGCTGTCACCAAGTACGTTTTGTCTGAACGCATTACCTGCTCTCATGCATTCATTGTTGGTATTTCGTTGATAGGCAGCCCTTATTTACGCTTTCCGGCAATGAAGCTAGGTACGTGCAGAGCAAGTCTTCGTCATAGGCAGCCCTTGTGGATTTCCTATTGTCATACTGCTGGACACAGTTGTGAACAGGCGCAACCTGAAGGTTGCCTGTCTGAACACAAGTTAATTGGACAAGTGCAGCCTAGAAATGCAGTGATGTGATGCAGTGGTTTTCTTGATCACCTGTAGAGTCGGCAAAGATTCACACAGTACAGCAGCATGCAAAGTTCTGTACACAAGCCTATGCGTTGGTATACATCTTACCATAACCCTGCATCCCAAGCTGGTACTGTCCCATTAGTCAGCTCATTCCTGGGGATTGCGTGACTGACTTTGAAATGAAAGTCTTAGTATCCCGCTGTCAACGTGATTACAAGTATTTGAAAACAGGCTGGCAGTCTTAAGTCGAAAGGGAACAAATGCTGGCAAAATTTTCCTCACTTGCAACAGTGCTGCGCCATGTGTAACGATGCACTGCAGTGCGGTGCGGTGCGGTGACTTTGCAAGTGACTTCACTGAAAATAGAGGCTTGCTGCTTGCACCTCCTTCCTCCGAGAGGAAGCTGCTCAACCAGCCAGCACCTGTCATTTTGTGTAAATGCTCTAACATGCAGCTTGCTGCCTTGCTTGACATACAGGGTACTAGGAAAGAAAGCTGTCTTATTGTGCCAGACGGTCATAGCCTTTTGAGCTTTGCTTGCCTAGTGCTTTTGCCTGCTGTACTGCTGTCAAGTTGGTACCTCTTTTACAGCAGGATTCCTGAGTGAGGGTAGTACCTCAGTAAATGCTCTGCACCGAGCGCTATGAGCAGAATCTGCCGCAAGGGTCACCGTTGAGCAAGTCAAGATGTGGTTATTAAGTCACGCCCAGGCTGTAGACTGCCTCATTCAATGCATGCAAGGTGGCAAGGATGGCAACTACAGCATGCACTTGGCATGTTCACTTGGCGCATTTTCTGCAAAAATGATAATCACATTTCACCTGGGAGCAAGCGTTACCAGACAAGAGGTGAGGCTCCTTGGCCCTTGGCTGGTGGCCTCGCCAGCTTGGCTTGCCAACAGTCCAGAAGCCTCAATGATACTTCCAACAGCCAATGTGTTTCCTGCAGCAGTCTGTAGTCTCTATAGCTTGGAATCATGGAAACACGTGTGTAATTCCTCTCCAAGTCACTGATGGCTAGAGGTTAACTCAACTACATCGTTCTAAATTGCTGCAATTTTCCTCTGTTCATACTTTCAATGGCTGAAATATACTGCAGGCAACAGCCTGAGAACCCCAAAGATTGGGAGAAGAAGCGCTTGGCTACTGTCAAAAGACTGAACAAGGTCAACGTCAAAGGCAGATGTGTGCAGCCACAAGGCTGGACTTTGCAAGACTACTTGCTAGAATGGCATGAGCCTGAGTGGTGATTGCAATCCCTGCAATATCCTATGAGGAGCGTAGAAGATCGCCTCAGGTATGCTGCTGAGCATGAATGGAACACAGTTGCTCTGCATGCAAATGTGCTTGCTTGCGTTTCTGAGCAGCTATGCTAAAGTCAGTGGTGAAAAGTTACATAAAGTTCATGTCTTGCTAGTTCAGGAGCATGACATGCTTCAACAACACGTTTGTCACAAATGTGGCTATTCCACAAAGCATATTGGACACTATAACAGGCATGTCCAGAAACCAGGAATTTGCAAGCGTAAGGACCTTGAGCATTGCAGACATTGTCAAAAAGCGTTTGCAAAAGGTGGATCTGGGCTGAGAAAACACGCATGCCGAGCCAATGGTCTGTTGTTGCCCTTCAACATGGATCTTTCAGCTGATCGCCGAAGCTCTGTGCGGTTGGCTTTGCAAGAGTTGCAAAAGTTAAGCAAATATAAGATTGAGCAGCTTGGACTTGCAGACTTGAAACCAGTGAGTGTGGCTGTTGCAGCCATAAGATATTTGCATTTTACACTTCTGCTTGCATAAAGTCATAACATCACCCTTTGTCAACATCACATTGCCAAGTTTGATATATTGCAACAACGGAGTGGTAGTCTTGTATGGGTCCCTCATCTTAAAGATGATGCTCTTCCTGTCTTGTTAGACGAAGCCGCTGACATGATTCAGCGTCTTGCACAAGCAAAACTCCCAAAGCGTCAAATGGAACACTTACACTTTTTGGTGAGACATGTCTTGCATCCATACTGGAAGAGCTGCCTCCTTCAGAGTCCTATGAGGACCTCTTCAGAAGGCAGCGGCCACAACTGGCTGAGCAAAAGGAAGCTGTATGTGTTGCTATACAGCTTGGGATGAGGTGATGCACAAGGTTGGTCAGCGTGCAAACACCAGAATGGAATATGAATACATGGTTGTTTATGCCTGTTCAGTTTGTATTGTCATATCGTTTGTCTTGCAACGTATCCCGAATCCACTCTGGCTTTGCCCGTTGTGAGAAGCCAATCACCATGAATCTGTTAGCATGAAGGCGAGAAATACGCATATTCAAAATTGAATATTCATTTACTGTATAAACTTTCTGTGCATGACCGAGGCTCAAGCTAACTTCAAATTCTTATTCCGGGCGTTGTCTGGCTACGGAAAAATATTGGAAAATGAATATGTGCACATGACTGCACTCGCCCACTTGCGTGTGATGTGAACTCGCTCACCTTGCGGCATATCCCAAATCCACTCTTGCTTTGCCCTTTATGGGAAGCCAATCATCATGCATTTGGTGCCTCAGTCCACGATCCGCCGTCGCTAGCCCTCTGGTACATATCCAGACGTGGGCAAGCTCCCTATAGTACCACGTTGGCCAGTTTGCGAGTGACTTGTTTCGTCGTGCAAGTGTGCTTTTTGCCCTTTGCAATTTGTAAACGATATCAATCAGTTAATCAGCTTGAACTTGGCGCTAATACGTCATGCAACCGAAAAGCTAACAACAGTGGCACGCAAAATCGATCAAGTCGTGAGGTCAGACTGACCTCAGGGCACAACAGACTGACTCGAATTAATGGCGCGCACCAAGGCAACATATCGACGCTCACAAGCTCGTCAGAGACAAAGGGATGCAAGGCGTGCAATTGTTTCTGGCGAACGTCTGTAACGCCTGCAACATCAACAAACTCCCCCTCCGTTGCGGGAGCATCGGCTGAAAAAAATATTGATAAGAATGCAGCCGCAGCCCTTGCGACAAATCAGCCAAGTGATCATGAGATTGATAAGGAAACGACAAACCAGCCAATCGTTGACTCAACCACTACTGTGAGGGAGGCAAACGTCGAGAACGACTGATTCAAACCAAGATTTGGCTAGGTGGTCTGGAAAATGAACCGACAACAAAAAAAAGCAACCTATCTGTTGCGCGTCCATCAACGGTTATGTCTAGACGAGTCAAGCTCTCAGCGTGCACGCCACTGCTGATAAAATAACGACCTGCCATCCTTGCCAAAGTTCTTTGCATGAGGCACAAATGATGCACTTGGCAAGGATGGCAAGGGTTGCTTCACAGCGTTTGTTAAATATGTTCAATCAATGAATCAACTAAACACGTTTTGAACAGTCCAAGTCTGGAAACTCGTCTGGAATCTTCTGCTCAATTGTGTTTGCACACAGTCACTTTGTTGCGTAATGATGTGTGTCAAAATGAACCATTCCTAAAGGAAGCTGACAGCTGTGCCTGCTTTGCAAATGATGGCACGGTCATCAACGAACCATGCAATGAGCCTCCTCGTTGGACGCCAAATGGGTTCGATTATCATGACAAATGTGATGAATACTATCATGCACCAGGTTGGCTGCGATTTGGACCTACAGAATAAAGTAATGCTTTTCTTGATGCACTTGCCACAAACAAAACAAGACTGACTGATAGACAGAAGGCGCAAGATCAAAGAGGTGCTTGACAAGCTTGGCCACATTCCCCGTGCGCATATGATCAGCTTCAATGTTGATGAATGTCTGTGACTGTGATCAGAAAATTGAGAACAAAATTGTGTGGACAAGCTTTGTGCTTGAATAACTGGCAGCTTGTAGTTTTACTTGAAATGATGCATGAAAAGCTTTATCGGAAGTTGAATTCCAGTCACAAACAGACGGAAAGAGACATGATGTAATGATATCAATGCATAAGCGCGCTCTGGACATGCATTCTGAAGGGTAAGGCTTTGTATGACACTGCATTCAAGTCGAAGCCTTGGTGATTGGCTCAGTCAGCTGAGCGTTGCCTGCTAGCCAAAATTGCTTGGTCAAACAAGCCTTCCACACCTATTTGACAGTCAGTGGGCTCGGTTGTTAGCGTAGCTCAAATCAGATCTACTTCTTTAGGGGAATTGGGCAGAGAGGAAGAGAGATTACAACGCTTTGGCCAGCCAACAAGTCTGATCACATTTGTCATAGAAACCTGATCATATGCTTGGAAAATCAAGACAATCTAGAATAAAGTTGAGAACTTGCATGTGATCCTTTTGTCTAAAGAAAGGCCTCATAGTGTCAATGTCTACGGAGAACAATGGTGCGTACTACTGCCTCAGCGGTTCCAAAGCAGGACATACATCATTGTGCTGATCCATCACGTCGGTCACACCATGTGATCTTCCATGTGAAGGTCTTAAAATTTTAGTGTTATTAAATATTAAAAAAATTCAGGATTTCGAAACTGCCTCGATTCACAAGCAACATTAAAAATCTTTGGCAGCTTATTTTGGAAAACCAGAAAAAAATAAATATTTAATTATTGAATAGCTGCAAGATTGGGTGCAGATTGTTGCCCCAAGGTGGAGGGTCTCCCAGCAGAACAGATGTGATGCATTGCAACGTTAACAAGCACGTGACTGATGTGTACTGGAACCACAGCATATGAGCCCAGCTCTAGTTCAGCTCAGATGTGCATAAAACCAACGCAAGCACATCTGAGTGCTTGCGAGCAATTTGGCTCATGAAAGCCGTCTCGGGATGGCTTGACACACTTGTAGTCATAGGCCTACTAGCTCAGGACGCTGTCTTATGAAACTGTTGTTGCCATCATGTTCCACCATCATCCTTGAAATGGTACAGATAGTGGTCATGTCAGCTCCGCTGTCATCTATCAGCTGCAAAATGTCAGCTCGGCCGCAGTGTGCTGTCTCAGCATATTGCAATTGTCAGCTGGGCTGCAAAGTGTCAGCTCATTGGCAGATTGTCAGCTCCTCTGAGATTTGCAAGCTCAGCTTAGGATGCTCAGCTGCAATCCCTTGGCTCAATCGTAACCCGTAAGCTCAGCCTCATACTGTCATGGATCTGCAGGTGTGTGAACCAGATTTGGCCACAGCCTCACCATCAGCAATTGCAGGGTGCACTGATAGGCTTGAGTTTTGCAAGGTCCCTATGGGTGCCCAAGCACGTACATGTGTACAGAGGTTTGTTTGTGCTGCTGCTGCCATGGCTTCATGTGTGTAGCTACATCTGAGGCGTGACTATCTGCAAGATTATCTGCAGTGACTCTTGGTCCATGCGGCCCCATCGTGGTGCGTCTGTAGGACAGCAGCTTTTCAAACGAATGCGCCGTGAGAAACCCAGTCAAAGCACGGCGCTCAGATGTGCAAAAAAGCAATGCAAGCACCTCTGAGTGCTTTATGACTGGAACTTGCTGCATATGCTGGTTGCTGACCGAGACATCATGTTCATAAATTTGTGGATGAAATAGCTATGCACCCCTAAACCCTACACCCTTAACGCTGTTCAGCTCTTCAATCATTGCTGGATTTGATGATACAGACCTTGTGACTGATGCGTACTGGAACCACAGCATATGTGCCCATTTCCAATGCAGCGCTCAGATGCGCATAACATCAATGCAAGCACGACAGGGTGCTTGGTGTACTGGCATTTGCTGGTTAGGGTGGCTGTTGAATGAGACACTATGTCTACATCATCAGCTGATGATCATGGTGTCTGCTCAGTCATGATCTGTCGGCTCGGCTGCAGTCTGTCAGCTCAATTGAAATGTGTCAGCTCAGCTGGATTATGTCAACTCGGCTGCCATATGTCAGCTCAGCTCAATTGCAATGTGTCAGCTCAAGTGCATTTTGTCAGCTCAGGTGGCACTTGTCAACTCAGCTGTCAGCTCAGCTATAATTCGTCAGCTCAGCTGTTGGCAGCACCCTCTTAGCTCAGATGTACTTTGCCATCTCAGTTGCAAGCTGTTAGCTGAGCTGTGATCGGTCTCCTTGAGGCTGCGGTCTGTCAGCTGAGCTTTGATATGTCAGCTCGGCTGCTGTCTGTCAGTTCAACTATCAGCTCGATCATGTCAACTCGGCTGCAAAATTTCAGCTTAGCTCAAGTGCAATGTGTCACCCCCCTTTATCAGCTCAGCTGCCACTTGTCAGCTCGGCTGTCAGCAGCAATGCGTTAGCTCGCATGTAATTTGTGATCTCGTTTGTACTCTGTCCGCTTGAACCTGTGACCTGTGGTGTCAAAACCTGTCAACTATCAGCTTATACCAGAGGCTAGGTGGACCTCTGGGGGTCATGCATCACACACTGATGCACCTTTAAACCACAAGGCAAATGATCAAGCAAAACCCAAGCATAGAGTTTTGCTCATGCTTGAGGATGTTGATGACAACTGCTTACTGCTTCTAAATCCTCACAAAGCAGCCATAGTTCTACATAACTTTCACTAATGATCCTTGCTATCCTTGACGAGGCTTACTTGCAAATTTGCTTGGCAAGGATGACAAAGATCTGCAGTAAAGCATCAGCATAACAATGGGCAACGTGATTGTTACAAGCTTCACTACTTTGTCTTTTCCAGATGTCCGTGTTCATTGCAACGAGAGGACAGAGTCCAAATGAGGACATACTACAGCTCAGCCAAAATGTTGCAGCTGACCTGGTAGCTGAGCTGACGAGTTTGATCTGAGCTAACAGGGTGCAGCTGAGTTGACACATTGCAGCTGAGCTGCCGTATTGCAGCTGAGCTGACAGACTGCGTTAACAGACTGCTGCCAAGCTGACTGACCATGACTGAGCAGACAGGTTGCAAAGGCGCTTGCAATTCATAGCTGAGATGAGGCTTGACAGCTGGTCTGTTACAGCAGATAAACTGCACAACAGAATACGCTAGAGCAGATGGATTGCACTGCTGCAATCATTGCAGCAGCTCAGCTGACAAAATACACTGTATTTAATACAGCTGAGCTGACAGACTGCAGCTGGACTGACAAAGTGCAGGGCAGAGCTGCAAACAAGGTGACACTGTTCAGTATTGCTGACTGCATCGCGCCGAGCCAACAACTTGCAGACAGGCTGACAAACTGACGGGCTGAAAGGTGTGCACATGAGCTGACAGATTTGAATCTCACAACAAACGTAGCAGCCAAGCTGACAAACTGCAGCTCAGCTATCGATTCAGTCAATGTTTAAAGTTTAACATTTTAAACGGAAGGTGAGTTGAAACGCCACTGTTTGCTCCCAGTCAAGAAAAGACGTGATGGCAGGACTACAAAGGAGTGGAGTTCGAACAGTCGTCATTGAGCATCACGTGTTCACGGGGTTTGTGCAAATGCGGCTGGAGAATTGGTAATGCGGCTGTAAGGAGATTCCTCTGCCAAATATCCTGAGCGCTCAAGAACCAAATAGATGGATATTTAAGTTAAGCTACGCCAAGGCTGGTCTGGACTCACAGCCCAAACCTCCAAACTTGTAAGCACAATCACACTCAGATGTCCAGAAAACAAACAGATGGAGGTATGAGTCAGCTATTGGCCATGTCTGATCCGGACTCACAGTCCCAAGATCCAAAAATGATTGCTGGATCTTCTGTCATCATAAAGTAAAGATCACACCAGATGTCCAAGAAACAAATATA
>JAABUP010004322.1_pt1 | contig 23405 bp, 34 predicted proteins | sample 5559201 | NCBI WGS metagenome assembly JAABUP01 (sample SAMN10711887, study PRJNA513373) | rock metagenome | isolation source: Antarctica rocks | place: Antarctica | reverse complement strand
GCCTGCAGCTGCAAGCTTCTCAATTGCTGCTTTGAAACAACCTGATTTGTGCAGCACAACTCCTAAATATGTGTAATGATCGACAATCCGCAAAGCTTGACCACCATACACAAAAGAATCTGTATGAGAATGTCGAAAGTCGTTGAAAATGACTACCTGTGTCTTTGACATGTTGACTGAAAGCAGCTTGTCACCACAAAAGAGCTGAAGCACATGTAACAAGCGCTGCAAACCAGCTGGGGATCTGGATAGCAGGACAATGTCATCAGCATGCAACAATATGGACACCTTTTGCCCTTGAAGCTCTGGAGCATCTTGCGCATGATGTTGCAAATGAGTCTCCAGCTGATCAATATATAGGCCAGATAAGGTCGGGGACATTGGGCAGCCCTGCTTTACCCCCATGGTGCTGTCAAAGGGTGCAGATCTGCCGACTGATGGGATGTCCACACATACACGAACATTGGCATAATAGCTCTTCAGTGCATCCAGCATTTTGCCTTGAACCCCAATATTGGAAAGATGCTCCCACAGTTTGTCCCTCGGAATAGTGTCAAATGCTTTGCGAAAGTCGACAAAGCACGCATATAACCTGCCATGCTGACTACTTGTCCTCGTTGCCTTGCATGCCTCAATGAGGGTCCTCATGATGAAGATGTTGTCCGACGTGCGATGGTCACGTCTGAAGCCAGCTTGCCCTGCTGCTCTGATCCCATGATCTTCAGCCCAACCACTGATGCGCCTCTCTAACACTGTAGCATACAGCTTAGACAGAACAGTACCAACAGTGATGCCACGATAATTGTCCAAATCATGCTCATCTCCGCCCTTGAAAATAGGGCAGAGGCGTCCAATTGACTGTGAGGCAGGAAAAGATGTGTCAAAGACATTATTGAAGACAGCTGAAATTGGACTAGCCAAATGAGAAGCAGCATCAATGATAAATTCAGATCGCATACCATATAAATCAGAGGACTTGTTGCGTTTCAAAGCAGTAATGGCAGCAAGAACTTCATCAGGGTGAATGGCAGTGTTCAGTGCAGCAGCGCTGGGTAGATCTGCCGGGTGAACATCAAACATGTGGGAGTCAACATAACCATCTGACCTAGGCACGTTCAGCAGCTTTTCAAAGTGAGCCATCCACTTGTCCAAATCAGCTATAGGAACAGACTTGCCCTTCTTCCTGAAGCGCTTCCAGAATTTTGCTGGGCTGTGCTTAGCCAAGTCCATCAACCTAGCAGATGTGTGCTTTGTGTGGTGACGCTTCTTACGCCGTACAACAGCCTGAAAACGCTTCAGAAAGTATTTTGCTACATGACTAGTGGCATCTTGTAAAGCGTCCTCGTACTGCCTGAGAGCAACTCTACATTCATCATCAAAGAAAGGCTTGTCCTTAGGCTGGTAGCTTTCTGACTTGGCCTTTTGATAGGTGTTTTGGGCTGCCGCCATTATACAGTCCTGAAGTAACTGGATGCCTTCAGGTGCTGAGAGCTCCTGCACATCAGCAAGCTGCCTGCCAAGCTCAGTGAAAAAGCCATCACCATCAATGTACTGTGCTACATACGATTCTTTTCTGGAATTGTCATACCTAAGATTAGGAGAGGGCAAAACAGAAGCAGATGAAACAGACAAAGTAGTTGGCATGTCCAGAGTCAACAAGACAGGGTAATGGTCTGAAGATGGTATAATGCCTTGCACCTTGAGGTGCAAAGCCTTGTTGCACAAATGAGCTGAGGCAATGAAATAGTCAATGACAGTATGTCCAGCATTGGCATGGCTAGTAAACTGAGCCGGTGTGTCCCCTGTTGTGCGACCGTTCAAGATGTGCAAACCACTGGCTTGGCAAAGATGAAGTAAATGACGCCCAAATGCATTGACCTGAGTGTCCAATGACTGTCTAACTGGTGCTTGATACAAAAAAGCATCAAATTCTTCATCCATAGGGAGGTCTAAATGCTCTGCTAGTGTGGGATCTAGACAATCAGGCAAAGTGCCAGTGCGAGCATTAAGGTCTCCAGTAATGACTACTTGACCAACGACACGTGCTTGGCCAACTTCCAGTAAAAGGTCCTGGTAAAGCTCCTCTATAGTGATGCGACTGTAAAGTCCAGAACCAACAGGTGGAAAATATACTGCACATAGTAGTAGTGCTTCGTTGCACTGAAACAAGCTTTTGTCACATTCAAGCCATATACGAGTCAGGAAAGCAAGGTCTTGCCTCCAAATTTTGATCTTGCCAGAATACTTGTTGGCACAGTATACAGCAATGCCACCAGCCCCCCTGCCACGTCTTGGCTGTTTGGCATTGATGTTGAAGAAGAAGTACCCAGGAACTTGACGTGGCGATTTGCCTGATGGTCACCATGTTTCAGTGAGAACAAAAATGTCAGCTTGCTGGAAGGGGTGACTGCAGAGGACCGGCTTGTCTGCTTCCTTGAGCCCATATGAGTTGTGGCTCAAGATCGCAAAGCCACTGTGGCCCCCACGACCCTATTGCTGAGAGGATACTGCAGCTGCAGCTGCAGGCGTAGTTGCTGGAGGCTGATTTGGGGAAGCTGTAGGGCCTGCCTGTAAGGGTGCTGGTGAGGCAGAGGGGCTTGCAGCTGTCTGTGATCTGTCAATGACAAGCTTGCCTGACTTGAAGTAGGCTTTGAACCCATGACTGATGGCCTCACGGCGCTGCTGTCTGAGCCTGAACTGCTCCTGAGCCTGCATCTTGGTCCAATTGGGATTGACCCAGATTGACCTGCCCTTGAGGTGTTTGCCGGCCTGTAGTATGCTGATGCGTTGGGCTGCTGAGGAGACTGTGATGATGATGGGGCCAAGCCTGCCATCTGTGCCGCGAAGGCGTTTGACAGCCAGCACCTTGCTGTCAGCCTCTGCCACTTGCATCTCCTCCCGCAGAAACTTTTCAGTGTCTGCTTGGATGCTGTCAGGAGACTGTGCAGGGAATGCTTCCAGGTTTGAAATGACAACTTGGAGCTGGCGTGACTGGCGCAGGGATGTCTCTTGTACGACTTGCTCATATTGCAGAGCAGCAGGAAGAGGTGCTAAGGTGTCTGCAGGGGGAGCACTGGCAGGGGATTTCAGGACAGAGACTTCCCGACTTAGGGCTGCAACTTGATCTTGCAGCCCTTTCCCGGTGTCTTCGCCTGAGTCCAATCGTGTCGTCAGGTCCACTTTGATCTTGTCGTACACAGCCTCAGTGATCCTCGACTCCTGTTCCGTTATGGCAGCAGAGATCAACAGGTTGTCCCGATGGTGTAGCAACTTGACTTGTAGTGACTTGAGTGCCTCCTTTGCCGTGTGAGGAATATTGTACCGTCCACATGCTTCCCTAGCGGTCACTGCGGTGATGCTAAGCAAGCTATCAGCGCTAAGATCTGTAGGCAGAAGGCGCCGCGGATCTGCTTGACCTATTCGGGACACCTTTGAGAGATTTCCGCCCTCAGATGTGTGTGATTGAGTTGATTCATTCGGCCCTTGACTGAGCAAAGAATGACACTGAGCACAGCATTCTCTCGCTCGTGCGTGATCGTGCAAGATATTGCATGCATGATAGCGACACCTTTTCAACGCGCTGCTGGATGATGCACAGCAGCTTCGTTTGACGCCTGTCCTAAATTCATGCAGAACACTATAGAGGTCATCGACTTGACTGGCGACAACGAAGAATCCCAACAACCCGGCAGAGGAGTCGAGCAGCAAAGCATCAACCACGGCAGACTGGCCGTCGGCCCACTTGAAATCAAGCAAGAGGTGCTGTTCCATGTCCGTCGTTGGCTGCCTGTACTACGGTGTCAGGTGTCTCAGTTGCAACGCACTGCTTTTCAGACGCAAGCGCCCTCCGACATCTTCAGTGCGTCTGAAGACCTGCCTCAAATAGAGCTGCTTCCGTCCGACACTTCCGAACGCAGCCATGATGACGACTCGCTCGCCTCGGAAGACGAATATAGCCCCGAGACAGACCTCGCGTCAGGGCAAATAGACGTGCGGGCCGCAGAGCAGGACGATATCGACAGCCAGCAAAGAAATCTACAAGCCGTTCGCAAGGTTGCGACAGGCCAGCGATTATCTTCTGCCGAGATGGAGGTGGCACTGCAGGTGATCACCTGACACCCTGACAGTTTGCAGCCAACTGTATTTTTTTCAGCCTGCCCACACACAGTGCCCTTCAGCAGTATTACCCAGACATGTAAAGTGGTTCACAAGTAGGGGCATCTTTGAATCTGATTGAGGCACACCCTGGGATGAGCACAGCAGCAGCATCAAAGAGCATGTAAATTTGAGCAATTCTTTGCTGTATCTGCAGGTGGAGCTGGAAACTGCAGCTCAGGTGAGGCGCGACGTGGAAGCATGCCAACAACAGATGCGGGAGCAGTATGAGGAAAGCAAGCACACTTGTTGGACATCCTCAGTCTGCAGTGGACCTTGGCTGAAGCGCCAATATGATCACACCCTGCAGAAGTGGGGCTATCATGAGGCAGAACAAGCTTTGTACAATCTGAGACAGGCCCTCCGCCAATTTGAAACCGACCCAAGACCTGACAGACCTGATGCTGTGTATGCTCATGGTGTGTAGCACATGCACAGTCGGTGAAGCAGGCTTGTGCAGTTGCCATGTGACATCAGTTTCTGGCATCTAGCAATGCAATGTATTTTTCCCGCTTGGCTGTACTGCAGCGAAGACACAATTGCGAAATATTTTGCATCATCAACAAAATCAACCGCACAGAAGATCTGCAGCTACGCATGACAGCATGCTGAAACCTGCTCGTTGCTTGTGTAGGAACCACGCTCATTGTGGGAGCTGTTCAGGCAGGCAAGTTTACTGCGATTGAGTTCCTCATTGCTGCTGCCCTGGACATGGGCTTCCGATCAATTCTTGTGTTGGCAAGCCAGACCAACACTCTTCGAGGGCAAGCTGAGGGCCGCACTGCCAGCTTGGTTGGGGACTTCAACAATGAGCTTGATCTTGAAGAATCCCTGAATGACTATGTTACGTGGCTGACCTCTTCACTTGATACCAAAAGTGGGGAAGATGCTGATGTTCATCAGGCAAGAGACAACGTGTTCTTTCGAGACAAAATTGTTGCACTTAATGCACAGCTGTGCAAGCAACACTGCTGCATGCAGTATTGCTTGTAAGGGCTGCCAGCTTGAAGCCCTGTTTTCACTCAACCACAATACAAAAAGGTTGGTCATCTGCTGCAGCCAAACTGCAGTTTCCCGGCAATGTACAAACGTTGTGGTAGCAAGCTGTGCTATGTATCATCTGAAACACCTGGAATGTATTACTATGCATCTGTTGCTTTGCTTGTTTATTGCGCACACTGTTTTGATCGGAACGCTTTTGCAACCTGGAGTGGCATTGCAGGTTGTCGGGCAACTGCAGGCATACATCAAGATGTCGCCTCAAGAGAAAGCCCTGATAGCAAGTAGTGATGCTACAAGCGCAAAAAGAAGGTCCTTAAAGAGGGTTCACTTACTGCATACCAGGCTTCATGCCTTGAGCACAGCCCTCCATGCTGGCGAGGACCCTCGTGGCGCTGTTGTTGCAGTGGTGAAAAAGGTGCTCGCTACCTGCACAGCTCAGCTACTCATTGCCTTGTTTGCGGATGCAGTGGATGAACGAACCCAAAATTTGCCTGCCAGTGCACAACCTTGCGATCCAGATACTGCTGCCAGTCTCATGCTTCCTGCCTTGATTAGCAGCTTGGAGCGTCAGTAGCATTCTCAGATGCTTTCTCTCATTGGCGTGTTGCTGCTGTTGGGTTCACAGCACAATCAACCTGGTCATGCATCGTCACTTTTGTTACCATATATTATGCTGTTTTGACGTGTTGTGCATCTGTTATGCAGACTAAAGATTCTCTTATACCTTTGTATGAGGCCTTGCATATCATGTACAATGGCCTGAAGCAAGCACCCCTCTTCATGGCCATAGATGAGTTTGATGAAGCCTCACTGGGCGACACACAGCGCATGAAGGAGGGCAAAATCACCATCTGCCAGAAAATTGCCAGTATTGCTGATGTATCAAAGTGCTGCATAGCTGAGGTCACAGCAACTCCCTATGGTCCTTTGTTGACTAACATGGAGAAGTTCAAGCAAGCAGGCTTGGACAAAATGGTGCCAAGAGGACAATGGCAGCAGGAACCTTCGACACGCAATAGCTATGTAGGCGCGCAAACTTACTACAGCCCCGAGCAGGATGCAGCCAACAATATTATTGCCTCTGAGGACTGTCCTGGTTATGTCATAGATGAGAAGGTAAACTGTCATGTCACATGGATGGACCTGCTCTGTCCACTCATCTACAATGGATAGACACTATATGACTACTATGCCTGCTGCCATTGCAGCAAGTTCAGTTGGCTTCAGCATGCAGAATCATGTGCATCAATTGAAGTTGATGTGAACTGGGCATGCACAACCCTGTGCCAGCTTTGCATGTACAATGCCATTTCAGTGAGGAACCAGTTGCGCATTGGCACAAGGCCTTTTGACAGCATTTGCAGTGGCAGATTGTCCACCAGCTCAGCACTGACTATATGGAGATTCTGAAGGACAGTTGTCTGTGTAGATGCGACTGGAAAAGCGGCATGCCCACGTGCTTCAGCAGCTTGCAGTTTCAGATGCCACCTTGCTCACGCTGACTGAAGGTCAACAGCTCAGCCCTGCTTTCACGTCAAAGCTTGTTGAGCAAGAGCTTGACTTCCAAGCAGCTGACAAGGTTCCCCAGCAGGATATTGGGGCACTGGCTACTTTGCCATACGGGCAAGACAGCGAGCAGATCATGACAGATGCTGAAAACCAATGTCAGACAGCAATGACCAGCACTGCAATGAAGCGCGAACCCAAGCTCAGTAAAATTGAGAAAGCTTTGTACAACTTTTTTGACAACATAGCTCAGCAGTCACCAGATGCTCCACACAGCACAGACATTCCCCGCAGCGTGTGGAACTTTGAGGCTGACATGCTGCTGGCATCTGCAGAGCAGTAAGGCTCTGCTCTTGCGGACACATTCAAAAAGTTTACCTTGCTGAGTAAGCTTGCAAGATTGCTTTTCAAGGGTTCACCCATGGGCCTATGTTATCATGTCTTATTCAGCTGGAGTTTTCAAGAGAAAGCATGGTGTTGGGCGTATTGCTACTATCAGTGGCCCTTTGCATAGATCAGAAAGTCGCAAGCTAGTACACAAGATTGCTACTTTGATGCAGATGGACTCGTGCCTATGGGCACACAGAGGGATGGCACCTTGGTGAAACACAGATGCGGCTGCAGAAGGCTGCCTTGCAGCATCTGCTGCAACCGGGCAGCATTAGTATGCCGGAGATGTACCATTCACCTGACGTTTTGGCAGACATTGGTCCAATAGAGCATGTGGGTCTGGTGACGCTCTGCAGACAGTTCTGTCAGCAGGCCAGCAAGCCAGAGTTTGATTCAGTTTTGGGAAGTCAGCTGGAGGAAGCCATTGAAGACATAGATGACACCTGTCCCAAGACTGATGCCAGTGGCCGCAGGCTGCTTGATGTACTGTGCAAGATGCTACGATCAAAGGTGATCCACAAGACAGACTTGTATTGGCTGCCTGTCGCTGCAGAGCAGCATGCGCCATGAACATGCTGCAGTTGCTGCATTTGCACCCTTCCTTTAGCTGTTTATATCAAGCTGCATAGAACAATACAAAGCTGCTGACAACTGTGTTGGTCTATGATTAAGGAGATTGCCATCTTCAACAGCTGTGGCAGCTGCACAAGCCAGGCAAAATGAATAATTTTGTGATTTCTTGACAGCAATGTCTCTTGTCGGCATAATTTTATCGCTGCAAGAACAATGATGATTTGCTTCATTTTGCTTGGTTCACTCTTCCTTCAGCTTAAGTCCAGCACTCACAGTTTTGGTCTCAGCTGCGCCACAATTAAAGGGTCATTGTGTGCAGAGGCCTGCTACAGCGGGCAAGTACAAAGCAGACAAGGAGCAGCTTGGGTCAAGTGCCATATTCCATCGAACTGGAGCAGGGCATGATGTACGGCGTGCGAAGTCGTCCAGCATAGGCATGCGATTGCTGATGGTACTGCATCGTACCTTCTGTGAGCTCGGGCTCTCCTTGAAGCTGGCGTTTGTTGGTCTTGATTTCAAGAAGAACAGCACAGATGTCAGGCAAGTCTGTTGTATTCATGACAGCCTCTTCTGCTCAAACATTGGTGCAGCAGAGTGCCTTGATGTCAAATTGAAATCTCTCTTGACATCAGATCTCTCATGACTTGGAAGCATGCAAAATTCTGCAGAATTGGGATGTTCCTTCTGAGTATTGTCTTGCTTGTAAGCGCAGCCATCAATTATGAATTCACACATTAGAAACGCATCACCTTGAGAATCATTTGGCTTGTCAATGATCATGCAAGCAGGTGCAGAAACCGCATCTCTAACTGGAATGACAGCTTGGTGCATCATGATCGCGTCACCACTCTGTGAGGTTTCCACTTGCTGTGCTGTAGTCATGTTTTTATATGAGCAAACATTTTGTGCCGTAATCCAAGCTCTCCGTACATCCATACAGAGCAACATTTTAGCCCTACAAGGGTCGCTTGTCAAGAGGCGATTCTGTCAGCCTGAGGCTTTGACATGATGCATTTGTAACTTTTCATCAAATTACTGGCTGCTTTTCAAGGGCACTACATGCTTGTGGTCTTGAAGTGATGTCTGCGCTGTATGTGTACATAACAATATTCCTTGTGGGCTGCAGGCTGGCCTACCATGAAGTGGCAGGCTCACACTTCCATCCACTGGGTGTACCAACAGAGACAACAGAAACTGTGTATGTGTTGGCGCTTCCAGAGTGGGTGCGAATGCCCTCATCTCTTGGGGATGTCTTTCCAATGCTGATCCCAAGAGAACAGAAGAATTGGAATGCCTGGTGTCAAGCACAAGATTTTCCTGTTCTTGTGAACCCTCCTGAGCGCTTTTTTCAAACAGCACTCATCAATGTGTCTCGCTCCACCAGGGTGCAAATCAAGGTTGCTGATGTTGTGCAGCAGGCACTTTTCATCTTGCTGCACTGTCTCAACTCATGGTGTGCAGACCGCATCAACAAACAGACAGGCACATGCAAGGTCCCAATGCCTACTGACACAGAAATGGAGAGTCTGCCCGAGAATCAGAGGGCATTTGTGCTCAGCAGATTTGAGCATGCTGTGGAGCTATTGACAGGTAATAATACATGCATTGCAAGCTTGCAGCATGATTGCATGTGTCCCCAAAGCTGTCTTAAAAAAGGCACTTGTGAAAGGTGCAGTTCCATGAATGCACCATTGGCAAATGCAAATTTAGGCAAGAAAAACGCCTTTACTGAGGTTCAGTTGTTGATGCATATGTGCAGGGCAGGATGGAGTGCTTGACCAAAGGCTGGACCGAATGAAGCAACGTGCGCTTGCTTACTCTGGCAGAGAGATCAAGCTGGAGCAAGTGAGGAACAGGCTCAAGTACCTGACGGGCATGGCTGGCCATGGAGGTCCTGTGGCACAGACTGTGATTGTGAACTCGTATGGGCAAGACCCACGTGCTCGCAAGGATTTGGTGCAAGACCCGGGGAATGCAAAGCATGCTATGTGGGCCCCAGAAGTTTCCTTGCTAGTCACCAATGACCTGCTGTTGAGAGCTAAGACGCCATGTACATGCATCCCATTTGAAAGACGGATGCTGCAAACAGCAGACTCTGTACATCATACATGCAACCCTCAATGCTTGAATGCACTACTGCCTGACCGCTTGCATCCTTGCTGCCGACTGTCAAATCCAGCTCAGACAGTCAATGCAGCAAGTCATATGGAGCTAATATTCTAAATTGTCTTCCTCTCCCCTTGCTGCAGGGTGGCAGAGGGATCACGCTAGAAAGCCTCTTGGTCCAGGTGTACTACAGACAATCCAAAGAAACTCTGGCAGACCGCCTCATGCAAGCTCATAGAGTATGCGCGCACATTGGCAACTGCGGGGTAGGCCAGCTTGACCTCAGTGAACCAACACATAGTGTCTCTGACCTTGCCGTCTCTGCTTTTGCAGGGTACTCACCCTTAGATCTTTTGAGATATTGCTACATTCAAAATGCATGCAGGACTTGGTGTCTCTATACATGCCGGCTCGCACATACATGCAGATGCGCAGCATTGCAGCAGATGACAATGTCAATAAGCTGAAAAGGCTGCAAGCAGTGTTGAGCGGAGAGGATGCTTTGCGGCTTCCGCTGCAGTTTGACAAGTCTGCATGTCGACTCACCAGCAAGGCGCACTCAAGGTGATCACCTTTGTATTGGCATTCAACCGGCATCTGCTGTCACCCGTATTGCATGAATGAAGACATGCAACCTTGTGGAGGCATTTCCAGTTCTTTTGTTAGCACACATTATTGTGAAGCGTTCGATTTGCATACTCATCCAAGCACTGCATGATCTGCAACACCATGTTTGCTTGCTGGTGAATGCCGTTCTGGACATCGTCGTCTAGATTCTGAGAGGTTGAGGTTGTGTGCAGGGATGCCATTGAAGCCTCACAGCCCTCAAGCAAGCAGATCTGTTTTGTACAACCTGCCATTGAGGGGGCACCTGATGCATTTGCAGCTTGTCACACATTCTTGGACTATGTGCTTCAAGACACAGCAGCCCTTGCACACGGCAGTCAGACACTGGGTGTTCAGTCTGGTGATGCTGTGGTTGCCAAGGGGGTTGACAAGAAGGCAGTGCTAAGTTTGCTGAAGCCCTACCTGTCAGATGAGGCTTGCAAGGCGAAAGCATTTGCCTTGGAGCTCAGGTAATGCTGCAGTCATGCCCTTCATGCCAGGTTTTGGCCTCTGTCTCGGTCATCCAAGTGCAATACCACGGTAATTTTGCCCTCAACACAAGTGTTGCCCTGAACAGGTGCAGCATTGCAAATCCTGCTTCTAATGGCCTGAATTATTTTGTGATGCATGCTCTCCTGTTTATACCAGACGTCCTTTGTTTTTAGGGTGCGCACCTTTGCGGGGTCAATCAATGTAGCCATAGCAAAGCAAAAGCCCCGTTCCATCCAAGACAAGTACCGGGGGGCATTGCTGGTCAATTCTCATGGCAACTGCATTGGCCCAGCAAGGCATGACCAGGTGCAGCCACTCATAGGCACAGCTGATGTCAACATTGCTGGGCAGCAATTGTCAGGCTTGGTGTTTCTGGGCAGTCGTGTTGCTCGGCAGCCTGAAAAGCACTTTCACACACCCAACAAGAGCTATCTAGCTGAGGAGACTGTGCCAGATATGTTCCTTGATGCAACGGGAGAATTTGAGGGCACCTTCATGGGGAGTGTCATACAGGAGCCGTCTTGTGCATGGTATCAGACTGCCCAGCAGGCTGAAGGTGACTCCGTCCATGCCTTGTCCAGTATTGACGATGCTGCAGAGCCATGACTTGGGGCATCAGACTGTTGCTCATACTGTCCCCCTTGTGTGCTGCAATGCAGCCTCTTCTCAACCCCATTGCGATGTGGATTGGCATGTGTCGCGTGTTTCTGCTGCTGCTTTGAGCTTTGTACAGTTCACCATCAAGATCAGTATGTCAGATCAGCTGTGATCAGAGGCTCTTAGTTGAAGTGCAGTTGTAGCATTGTCAGCATTTAGTGACTTTGCACCTATGATGGCCAGACCTTTGGTGCATATTGGACTTCCCTTTACACTGTCCAGCATGCTTTGCATATTGCTATGCAAATTGACACCCACAAACTTCCTGCATGATTTGATGCCTCCTTCCCAATCAGCTGCTGTGCATTCACGCAGGGAAGCCTGATGGCGAAGGTGCTGCAGGAGTTGTGACAGGTCAGCTAAGACACAAATGCTGCTGCATTGACGCCACCCAGCATTGCTCTGTGTCAAACATAAGTTTTTCTTTATGGCAAAGTTTTGATGCTCAGCGTGGCTGCATGAATTATACGCTGCGTGACCAGCTAGTCAATTGCTTCTGTACATATCTAGCTGTGCCTGTAAGCCTGCCCACAGGTATTGTCAACATGACCAGCTTTGTTTCTGATTCATCTGCTTTTGCATCTTGAGCATGCAGAGGTTCTTGGTGCTGAATACATCACCCTGGTTCCCTCCAAACGAGGCAGTAAAGAGAGGCCAACAGTGACTGCCACCAGAACAGCCGCAGCTGATATGCTACTGGTGCTCTACATATTGCATCCCACATTCCTTGGCAGACTTCGTGGCAACTCCTTGTTTGTGGACAAAGAAAGCGACTTTGCAGCTAAAACGCCCGTCCCTGTGATCATGGGCTTCTTGAGGCCAGGCATTGCTGTTGGCATGCTCAAGCCAGGTACAAAACATGCAATGTGTATGATGACACCAAGTTGACAGTTTTGCTGAGCACATAACATTGACTTTGCATTGCCTACATCAGGCGTTTTTCAAATAAGCCTCACAACCTGCTTGGTGCTTTGCCAGGCACTAATCGGTTTGATGAGGCCACAGCCAGCATGATTGCCAACCAGCCCGCGCTTGCTGGTGGTCTGCACAACAATCTGTTCACCATCCTTGACATTCTCCACGAGCTGGACAAAGCTGATGTTTCCAAGCTATTGTCCAGGAAGGTAGGTCAACATCTGGATTTCCCCATTCTGCTGCATATGAAGACATGTTGCGCTCTTGCTGTTGCCTTGCAGGCTGTCAATTAATATGAAGTCTTGGTCAGATCCATCGTTGTAGTTTTAATGTTTCCAGTCTGGCTTGCTGACTTCATCACAATATCTTTTCAATCAATCAAGTGGCTTGACCTGTCTAAGTCGGTTGTGTTGTGTACCAGCTTCAGCAAGTTCTGTAAATCCCAATGCAGCAGACAAGAAGCTTGTACATATGTATGCCTTGCCCAAGCAACCAAGCATGTACAGTCTCTTCAATGTGTTGTGTTGCCTTGTTCTGGAATTTCAAAAGGTCGTTGCCTTGTAGGTGACACGAGAGACGGAGGTGGATCAGTCTGGCATTGATGATGGGCATAGCATGCTAGACAAGCTGAATGGAGATGAGCTTACAGAAACTCTGACTCACATTTTGGCTAGGCTGCGGCTGTCTGTGTCCAAGGTGAACTGGCCAAGTGACCCAGGTAAGCATTCTACTCTTGACAGCCATCTCAACCTGGACGCAGTTTCTAGTAGTTTACGGATTTGTGGTGCACTCTGCAAAGGTCTGTTACAGAAGGTTTGCAAGACCAAAATGTCACCTGAAACGCATCTTTCATGCTGAACTGGCATACCCAAATGGGTTGCTGAAGCCTGCTATGAAGCTTTGAGGTTCTGCCAATGAAGTTCAACTGCAAACAACTTTGCCTCACCGCAATGTGCTTGCAGCAGACAGCTGTCTATACTGAATACGGTTGCAAGGTGCACAATTGAACTCTGAAATGACAAGTTTGTTCAAGCACTTATGCAGTCAGCACTAAGGTGTTCACGTTGGCACAAAGAAGTTCGCAGGTATGTTTTGCCGTTTGAAGCAAGGAAGTCTGCATTGGCTGCATGGCTTGTTGCTCCAAGGAATAAGACAGATGCTGTTGCTCAGCTGTCTTGCTTTTTGCAGGCAACAGGCCGTATCTCCAGGTCAAGCCTTTGATGGCAGATTTGCAGTCCCTGTTTGCAAAGACCAAGCTACTGCATGGCCAAACCAGCTCCCAAGCCGAGAAGCTCAGAAGTCTGCAGCGGCTATGGCTGTCTCAAAACTCTGATCGGCTGGAGGCATGCCCACAGCCAAAAGCAGAAGATCTGCACACAGCTTGGCATGCTGCAAAGGCAGAGCACAAGGAACCATATACACTGACAGATGCCCAGCAGAAGCTGCAGCAAACCATGGAGGACACGTCCAACAGCAAGAGCAACAAGGCATCTGGATACTATGATGCAGTGCGGCGGGCTGTATATTTGCTGTATGTAAGTGCAGATGCTCAGAAATAGGTTTTGACCTCAATTTAAATCAGCCATTGCATCTGTCACGGCACTATGCCATTGACACGCTTGATTATACACTGCAAGCCATTTAGAATTGCAAGGCATTGCCATGCAATCAAGCATTTTGTGCTAAATGCTGCAATGGGCCCATGTTAGGATGGGTCAGCTTGTCCTGCAATCTGCTCTTCTCTCAATGACATCTTCCCGTACCTTGTGTCTGTGGGGTGTGACTAATACAATTAAGCTGCAGTCAAATGTTTGCGTGCTGCAGGTTTTCCTGCACTGCCCAATCATGGCAGATCACAGGCAGAATCTCCTTGCAGCTTTACAAAGGATCCTCCGCAGGCTGAAAGGGTGCTTTATAATTTTCTATGGAGGGCACAGATGTAAGCAGGACAATGTGGCCCGTTGATATGGCCAAGATTGTCCAGAGCGCATAAGCATACTGAAGTTGCAACACACATTGATTCCTCTCAAGCCTTGTAACATGTGTTAATGTGATTTGCTGTTGCTGTTGATTTGCTTGGCAGGTGCATGCATTGCAGCTATGCATGCATGGGCATTTTTGAGAGCTATCTCAACGGCATCTGCACTCACTGTGTGCAGCATCAGGCTTGGTTCGTTACTGATTCAAACTTGTTCTGGCACAGACCAGATGCAGCTGGAGTTGCGGGAGCTTCTTGAGGATGTTGACAAGGCAATTGAGGACTTTCAGGCTTTGCACAACAACTGCGACCTTCCTGCCCTGGGAGATCTGCCTGAAGTGCAGGCAACAACAAGACCAGGTGATTGTCCCGACATTCTGAGTCGTCCAGAGTTGCATGTGCTGCAGTACAAGGCTCATGCGTCATCCTGTGCTGCTTGGATGCTCTTGGACAGGAAAAGCAAAAGCTTGCTGATCAGTGAAAAGACCCCTTCAGTTCTGCTTTTGCGCAATCAGTCCTGCCATGCATGCTGTTTTGCTTTTTACAGCAGGGCGGCAGCGGGCACAGCATGGCCAGGCCTCCAGGGCTCTGCACCAAACAGCTCCACGCTGTTCCATTGCTGCAAATAGGGCAGCTGCAGCATCTTCTGAGCCTAGGAGCCCTCGCATGGAGCTTGGTGTGGAGGACGATGATGACGCTGGAGAGGCTCTAGGGCATGACCTGGATGAACAGAGATCAGAAGATGAGGAAGAGCAAGACGATGAGATGCAAAGCTTCATTGTACCAGATGATGAGGTCGCTGAAGAAGGTGTGTCAGCTGCACAAGATCAGGTTTTGCAGCATCTGCTGAGCAATACTGAAGTGTCATTGTTTACCATTGCATGCATACAGACTCAAGCTACTGAAAATGTACAATTGCCAAGGCATTCATCATGTGACTTTGACTCAAAGATAGGCAGCTCTGACAGCTCTGTTTTCACAATCTGTATTGCTTGCAGCTGATGAGGAAGAGTGGGATGCTGATGGAGATGAGGGCACTGAAGCACAATACAACACTGGTGTTGAGACTGCCGGTGGGTGCCTTGAACCATGTCAAGACTCACTCAGTTCTCTGTGTTTGTGCTCAAGGCCACTGAGTGCAACAACAATGCAACAGCTGAAATGTCTCTCCACCTTACTTGCAAGCTGTGTAATGCTGACTCTGACAGCCCGTGCCTTCCAGTAACTGATTGAAATTGAGGAGTGTACTTGCCTGTGAGCTTCAATACCAATTTGCTGTGTGCTCAGAGCATGGCGATGATGGTTCTGGGGATGATGCTAGTGGTGATGATGAGGACTCTGCTCCCTCCCTGTCTAGGGTTCATCCTGCTAATTCAGGTCAGTGTTTCAGAAGGTGCTTGTGCATCTTCAGATGGCTCAAAACACATGGTATCATGTTTGTTGATAACAGCAAGCCATCTTGCCAGTATGGGTAGTTTGCCATTAACAGCTTCACCTCCTTCGTGGGTACATTTGATGACAATTCCAAACAGCTTCACATTTTTGATGAATTTATGCCGCATTGATGATGTGCATGCTGGCACAACTTCTTTGGCAGCATTGACTACATGTTGTTGATAATGGATATCTGCATGCATACACATACCTGCATCTAACTGACAGACCCTTGCTGCCACAGCAACAAAGTCTGTTGCTGAAAGAGTCTGCTGCTTTTGCAGGACAGCGCAGGCCGGCTACTGAATTGGAGATACTCCCTTATAGGCACAGGCTCTCGAAAAGAAGATGCGTGTAGCTCAATTTCACATTTTCCTGTTCACGGTCGACTTCATGTCCAGGCTGTCACTATTTCATCTTATTAATCAGGTTCAGTGCAGCTCTTGCTGTGGGTCGGACTTGTCAAAGACGGCTGGCAAATGAACCTTGACCTCCATTCAGAAATGCAACTGTGATTATGTCAATTCGTTGGCTTGATGAACATCAATCTTGTGAGTTTCTTTGCACAACTTCGTTTACTATGTTCAAACTGCAAACCACTGGCAGTCGCGCAATACTGTGAGTGGTCGCCAGTGTCTTGCCTTAACTGGCGACATACCAGAATAGTACCACCTTTGTACTCGACAGTACTATATTGTACTAGCGCTTTCTTTGCAGCACGCTTCACAGTATGTCGAAGTCTAAATGTCTCAGCGTCATATTGCTACCTGCTATGCTCTCAAGTCAAGACACTACTGGGAAGCTCAAGCGCAACTTGTCGGCTGCCTGCAATCTGCCAACAGAATGCAACCGAACGACGTGTCCACGCGGTGCCCTGCAGCACCGATCACCGATAGAAGGAAATGCATGTGCATTAGTCACAAGCCAATGACACTGCATGGCCTATATCTGGTCGTTACCATCAGTACCAACTGGCATTTATTTTGCCATTCTACTGAAGAACAAAGGTGTTCAGAGACTCATTGCCTTGGCTGCATGTCAGTTGACCATGGCACTGCAGGCAGGACAAACATATGGGCATCTGGACTGATATTTTGAAACATATTGGCAGAATGCCCTCATGAACCACAGAAACATGCTCATCACAGCACCCCTAAACATGGTTTTACCTGATCATCAGCTGCCTCAGCAAGTCTGCTGTGGGGTACAAACAGCTCCGAGCCACTCAACAGCATGCAGATGAGTCCTCAATTTGGCTTGGCAGTATTGCTTGGCTGCGCTTGACAGGCGACGCTTACTGCCCTGTGAACATAACTGACTGAGCAAACCCACTGTCAAATGAAACTATCTTGCAGGTCTGCTCACAAATTTGAGGACAGGTGGTTGCGGAGGACATACATTTCCTGCACTTTCATGCAGGTCTAGCAGCCCCAAATAGGGCACTTGAAGCAGCAGTGCAATTGTGAACAAACCACTTGCAGGAAAAACCAAATTTTCAGTTTGCAAGGGAGAAATTTGCCATTTGCGCTGCTGGACCCATCTGCTTCCTCACCTGCAAAGTTATGGCTTGGCATCAGCAAACATGACATGGAAGTGCCCTGCAGCTAAGCCACCTCTGGAAGTCCAAGCTTCACGATCATCGATGGCAGGCAATGGGATTGCGCTGCCTATAGAGAAGTGACGGTCTCCAGCTTGTGGAGGGTAATTCAACTTGTGCATAGAGAGCTGTGAATGCACTGGCAACCCATCACTCTTTGGCACATTTAGCAAGCAAGCTTCCATGGTCATGGTCACATGGTCAGATCTGAGACAGAGGGCATTATGATGAAGGTTGTGCCAATGAGCAAAATTTCTCTGAATGCCGGCTGTGCTAGTGAAGACTACCACGCCCCCAAGCTTGCACTGAATTTGCTTGTCGTGTGGAATCAACCAGATGAGCTGGCCAAATATGTGCTGCATATCATTTGCCATTGTCACTTCCAATGCTTCAAATGTCTGTCTCTGCCCATCATCTATTGCCACCTACAGTCAAAAGCTGTATGTCCTTGAACTCCACAAATGCAGAACAGAGACTAGCATTTGCAGCATCTGAGCTTACATATATGTCAATGAAGCGCTGGTTGCTGTTGCCGCTGGGAGCTGTATACACAATCTTGTGCTCCTTGTAAACACGTCTACCACAAGCAACTATTGCTCTTTCCTGGGCAAAGTAAAAGGCTTGTGCAATGGCTTCTGTCTGAGCACATATCCTTTCCCTCTCTGTAGCACCAGCAGCTTCTGGAAGACCTGATATTGTGCATGCTTGGCTTGAAAGCAGTTCAGCACCAGCCTGCGGGGCCAACAATACAGCAAAGTCTGGCAGTCCATGTAAGTGGCAGCAACTGTTTTCTGTTGCAAATTCAGCCTGGAGTGACATCATGCTTTGCTGCACTTCATATGGCTGGCAACCACGCACCTGATAGGCTTCAAGCGAAGCAATCTGCGTGTCAAGATATGAATTTGCACTGGCTGGTAAAAGCACTGGAGTGTCAGGATTAGCTGACAAGTCTGTTGTGGAACAACAGGTGGCAAGCTGCTCCTTGCTGCAAAGTGTCGCCAACTTGGTGCCTTTCAGCAGTGCAGCACTACAGTAGACTGAGGTGAGGTCTACTGAGCTGTGGCCTTGAAAATCAATGTGCTGTCGCTTTCTCAAAAGGCGCAAATTATCAAACTGAAGTACCGCGTGCGGAATTCGATAGGGGCTATCGAACACCCAAAGGTACACACGAAGGCCACGATCTAAACACTCCCGCATTTGTGCCTCGGCCGGCCTCTTCAATTTGGTTTTCGACCGCACCCGCGACCCGGCGCAGGTAGGAAGACAGCCATTCCTGGAGAATCGGTCAAAGTCTCCCACATTCAGAATTGCGTGTACAATCCCTACAGGCTGTTCAGCAGCGTCTTGAGAGGTTGAGTTCAACGTTGACATGGAGCCACTTGTAGTCTGTCTGACGACAGTCGGAGCGTTGAGCCGGTTTTTCGCTACGCACTGTGGTCGAGACCCTTCAAATAAGGACAAGCAGGGGTAGTGTGTGTGTGCGGGTCAGAAGCCTGCCTTAGTCACCTTGTAACACTCCTGGCAAACCTCCTCGATTATAGAAAATCCGTGCGGATGGGGCCAAAGTCAACTCTACAAATTTAGATTTTTTTTGAAAATAAGTGTTACAATGTTACATGGGAATTAACTACTGCCTTGAGTACTTGGCTGCCCAAACCCTTGTGACTTGTTTGATTTAGGCTGACACATAGGGTATGTAATTCAAACCTTCAAAACATTGCTTACTATAGGGGCTTGTTATGTAAGCCTATTACACACACCCAAACCCTACGCTTCACATTCCACAAACTCTGACAAATCACAGAATAAACCCTATGGTCAGTGGTCAGTAGGTAACTGACTAAATGAATATAAGGAGCGGACGCATGACTAAGCGGACGCATGACGCGTGGGTTCGGAGCTGTGCATAAAAGCGATCAGCGCTGCAAGGTAGCAAAAACAGCTTACACGGCTCAGTCTGTGGCAGCATCAATTCTGATCTCGGACTCAGCTGCGAACAGCTTGCAACGCTGCTTTGGTGCTGTGTTGCAGCCGATACACACGCCGCAAACGTATGTACCCACAGCCTTGCAGGGTATTGCACGCTGCGTCTCAGCCAGCGCACATCGCGCCCCATCATTTGCAAGCGTCGCGAAAAGGCTTGCAACCTCAGCTCCACGGAGCAACTCGGGTGCCTGCGCAAGTGCAGCAGCAGCAGCAGCAGCAGCAGCAGCAGAGTACAAAGCAAATCTGAAGCAAAGACAGATCGCAGCACGCGAATGGATTGCTCCCTGGCTGGTGTGTTCGTGATTCACCTACCAGGCTAAGGCTGTTGCCTGGCCAAAAAGAAGTACCTGAGTTATAAGGGCTGCTGCAGAGTTTCAAGGCTAAATCGAAATCTGTAGATGTACTGGCGGCAGTGCGCAATCATGCATCTGACTTTTCTTCCAAGCAACAGGACTCAGCTTTGAAAAGGTTGCTGGCCCAGTCTTGGCAGGTCAGCAAGGCAGTAAGCAATAAGCCCTTGCCTACATATTCATTAGGATATCCCTGATCTACCATTACTCATGTGGCATTGGTCAAAGGATGCCTTGTGTTTCTGCAGGTTGCAGCTGCAAATCCTGTGGCCGTGTACAGCGATGACGAAGACGATGATCTGGATCTGGTATGAGTTGTATTTTGTCACACATGCACATGTGTTATGGTGTATGATAAGAACATATGCTGAAGCAAGTGATTGGACCATGCCAATGCTCTTGTCAGATTGACTTGTAAAGTTGTAACGTGCTGCAGGGTTTGCAGAGTCACGAATTGAAGAGTTCTCAGTGATGGTCGTTATTGGAAGAGTGGCAAGACCAGCATGTTACTGTAAGGTTGTGTTGCGTTCGCACACATTTGTACACTGAACTAACGCTGACTGAGTATATACGGAAGCAACACACACTGTGGTGACTGGTGCCTGTGAGACAAGCCAATACTTCAACACCCTCAGTCATGTCATGAGCATGTCAAACACCTGCTCAAGGTCATTAGTGAATATTCAAGGCAAGCCTATAGCCAGGAGAAGGCTTGGTCGATAATTGCTGGCAAGCTGCAAGTGGAGTATTTGGAATGCAACAGCAAGGATGTGTTTCAGTGCAAACTTTACTGGCCTGTTGTGGTGATGACTGATGTACATACCTATGTACACTCTGCAGCTGGTGCCCAAAATCTTGTATCTGAGATGTCATTTGACTGCTTTTCTGGGTTAAGCATGCTAGGCCTACAATGCTTTTTGCTGCTTTGACTGCTCTGTACTTTGCTATGCTGTTCTATCTTGTTTAAATTTTGCTGGCCCCTTGTTGGGCCAGACACCACCAGTGCATGCTGTCAGACCCAATATGTTCAGGTGCCTTTTAGGTGCTGAGTTATGTCCTAGTTATGCTAATCAATTGCAATGAAGTGAACGATCCAGCTTTGCATGGCAGTGCTGGATCGTTATATTCGGAATTAGCTACCTCATACACTTGCAGGATAGTAGTGTGTGCACAGGTTGCTCTTCCTATTAACTCCCAACAACAGGTTTAGTCATATTGTATGTGACAACATGGTAAAGGCTGCTGGTAAGCTGCTTTACGATCTTCACTGAGAGCAAGATCCGTCACCTTGTCCATGTGACGACGCTGATATATGGCTGACTGCTAAGAGCAAAAAACTCTGCTGGATGTAATAGACAGTGTAAAAGGCTTTCGAAAAGCATGACATGTATGTCAACTTTGGTTCAGTTATGCTTTGATTGCAAGGCACCACCAGGTATGACTGCAAATTCTTAACTCTCAGATGCTGTGCCATGGACAGAGAAAAACTATCACAAAATTCTTTGACGTAACTAACGGGATGCTCAACTTGACACAGCCGCTTGTTGGAGACACTGTCTCACAACACTATCTATCTGCGCACAGCCTCCCATGCAAAGCTCAAGTGCTTCTTTTGAGGAACTGTTGCTCCATTCACCAGTCATCACCAGCTGTGTCACCTGCAGTACATGAAGCCAAATCTGCATCATTCAACAGCTCAATACAAAAGGTTTCAGCATGGCGTCTGGTCTTGCATTCAAGTCCACATTGGATCTTATACAAAGCTGGGACAGCAGCACCGCCAAAAGCATCACAGCTTTTCAAATTGCGGAAGTGATTGCAAGACAGAAACACGGGTCGATTTCACACTGTGGGACACTTCTCAGCTTTTCATGTTCAGAGCCCACAGATCTGACAGAGCCAGTAGAGCATCTCACCAGGCCCTGCATCACAAGTGCTGCATGTACGCCCATCTGACAACTGTAGCAGCTGCTTACCAAGTTGAGGGAGGGCATCATGGCCAGGAGCACTGCAGCATCTTCATGATGGCTCTCATCAGCTGTGGGGTCAAGAAGGAGCTGCCCTCCTACTCGGCTCTGCAGCACAGCACCAGCCAACTGCTTGAAGCATTGCCCCACAGCACAGTACAGCTAGTTGGCCCCCACAATTGGCAACTGTGATGCACTGCTATGCACATGCATTGGACAGACATGAACAAACTAGAATGTGCTGACAGATTCTCCAAGGGTGGATGCTAATCAAGCCAGTGCAAACTTGCTGTGTGTGCTATGCCTGGTTAGACACGAACTAACTAGAATGTGCTGACAACTTCCGTAGAGGTGGATGCTAATCCAGCCAGTACAGTTTGCTGGATGAGTTTGTTCACACAAACACCAAAGCTGGTTGACAATGCTAGTCGCAGTACTTGAGGACATCAGCTTGGTTTGAAACAGGGGGACAGCTGAGCAGGAGTGCTGATGAACTGTCTGCACATACCACGCTGCAAGCTGATACAAGGTCATACATCTCTATGCCTGCATCTGCTATTGCTAATGATGCTGCTGTGATGGCAACTGCAGCATCAGCGCCGCCAGACTCCAAAATCAGGCAGTACACATCCACATTTGCCTTGGGGAACGTATGCCGCTGTACAGCTGCCTCCAAAGCTGCTTGCACTGTTGCTGAAGTGTCTCTCTCGTCAGCACTCTGGGAAGGAAACAGCCAGCCAGTCAGTCATGCAAAATGTGTTCACATCACCTGCGGTTGCGTGTGATACTCACGACAAAGGTCAAGCCCAGAAATAAAGAGAGATGTTGAATCTGACACCTGAGCAAAGCTTTTGCCACGCTGCCGTGTTGCAAATGTAGCTAACTTGACATCGCACTGGAGCCTGCCTTGTTCGCTGAAGCTTGTTTTCCGGTCACTAGGCCTGGGACCATAACTGCATGGCATTTGACCGTCTTGCAGCACCAGTCATGAGAGTTGGTGCACAAGGTCAGCAAACGGTCTTACACAGCTGCCATGACTTTGGTCTTATTGAACTCTGCATAGGCTGAGCCTGACGCCTGGCTTATAGCGCCAGTGTTCAGGACTGCAGCTCAAAAAGCTGAGGTGAGATTACCACATACGTCAGTGCTAGAAGCAGGTGATGCGATTTGCCACTCACAGACTGCTCTAAACTCCTCATATCCTCTGCCGTCCAAGCGCACTCCTGCTTCAAGCACTTGCTGAGGCTGCTTGTTGGCAAAGAATGGCACTGAGCTGCCAGCGGCCAGGGCCGATGGCATCAAGTGCCGCTGGAAACTTCAGGCAGGCAATGTGACAGGAGTATGATCGTTTCCCAGAGTAACGAGCAGCCAACTTGCGGCAATACAGCAAGTCAAGCAAGTTGACCAAGCAAACTCGCCGCTGCTATCGTGCAGGGGTCCCTGATCTGTCGCGCAATATTGTTAAACGCTAATGCAGGGAAGATTAAGATGAAGCGCAGCGTCTTGCGCTGCAAACTTCTGACAGAGGTTGTGAGAGAGAGAGAGAGAGAGAGAGAGATTACAACGCTTTAGCCAGCCAGCAAGTCTGATCACATATAGAAGAAGACGAAGGTCAAATGTGGAAAACATCAAGACAGTCTAGAACGAACTTGAAAACCTGCATATGATCTTGCTGCGCAAAAAAGGATCTC
>JAABUP010004321.1_pt1 | contig 23405 bp, 27 predicted proteins | sample 5559201 | NCBI WGS metagenome assembly JAABUP01 (sample SAMN10711887, study PRJNA513373) | rock metagenome | isolation source: Antarctica rocks | place: Antarctica | reverse complement strand
CCCCCCGCTTTGACCCTCCAATTGCAGCTGGCTGCTGCTACAAGAGTCAACAGCTGTAGACAAGCTGTTGAATATATGCTGGCTACATGGGAGAAGGGTATGGGTATGGGTCAGAAGTGCACAAGCAAGTAGCAGCAGGTGCATGGCAGACCTGTCGTGATTGTCCCTCTGGCAGGCCTGAAGAGTATGTGCCAGCATGGGACATGACATGCTCCCCCAGCACAGTCATCATGCGGGTGTGGCTATGCCGGAAGCGGGCCACAGTGCTCAGGATGTACTCAAACACCTGCCACCATCACAATTACAACAATAAGAAAGAACAATTGTGCGTACTAGGAATGTCACGACTGTCTTTTTGCTCTCTACTTTCTAACAGGGACCACTGTTAAGACAGCTTCCACATCAAACATGCAAGTGGGGTCACAGAGACTTGCTGGACCTGTCAACAAGGGTGGGCAATCACAGAAGCTCTTGTCAATCTTCACATGGTACAACATAGTTGGCAGAGCATAAGGTGATAGAACATGCAGCTGACAAATGTGCACTGTGAACCAGCCTGCAGACAGCTGGAACTGCTACATTCACAGAGCATCAGCAAGGGAAGTATGCATCACATGCAGGGTGACATGGCAGGCACTGCTGCAGCAGAAACGCACGGCAACACACCTGTTGCAATGCTGAAGTGTCCTGACTGAAGCGCTGGGCAAGGGCTGCAATGAAGTGGTGGTCGCTGACATGGCTGCCACACAGGTGGGCAGCCACAGCAATGACAGCCACCAGAGTGTAGTCCTGAAAGTCTGAGGCAGCTTCTCCCTCTGGCCTCAGCATCATCAGGATCTCGGCCGTCTGCAGGTTTGGTGAGGAGACACGTCACTCAACCAAGACTGACATGTATGTAGACACAATAGTGACGATGTGGATTGGGTTTGCTTAGCGTGCTGCTGCATTCCTTATGTAATCTTGCATTCATGACTGGCTGCTGGGTTTCAGTCCAATGAAAGCAAATGTCAAGGTGTGCAGAGACTGCAGCCTATGCCGCACAGTTCATTCTGGTGTGATACGCTGCATTGCAATAGCAGCACGATTGGTCCTACGCTCTCTTGCAATGTTTACAGGCTTGTAGTATGTGACTTTTAGGTTTGGAAGATCTTTTACCTGGTGAGCAAGCTCTGTGTGGCCCTCATCCAGTTTCAGCTCGTCGACCAGCTCACTGATGCGGCGGTAGGCTTTGTGCGCCACGTGACCCTCAGGGGTGGAGGCGTCAGCAATGCGCTGCATGATGTCCTCTTGGTGCCGCCACTCATGCTGCAGCGCTTCCACCTCTGCTCGATCCACAGTAGGCCTCCCAGTCTCATGGTGTGCTGCTGCACAGACACCATTGCAGATGACAAGGGTTGACGCAATGCAGCAGACCACAGAAACCATCGCAGATGACAAGGTTGATGCAATGCAGCAGACGACAGAAGCATTCTGCAGCCAACAGCCCTCAACATGGTGACGTCAGCTTGGGCATTGCAAGGCAGTGACTAGTGGCTGCACAAGTCATTGGGATGCAGGACTGCACACAGCGCCCTCCACACCACTCAGTTGACAGTCGAGCACAAATGCAGCGCCCAATCAATGCTGCTGCAACCCACTACAGTAGCTGCTGGGTGAGCTCACGTCAGATGACCCAGCTTCGGCACAGTCTGCCTGCAGCGTATGTCAGGGGAGTGCAGCAGTCCCAGCGAAGCAAGCAGAGCCACAGATGCACGCCTGACCTCGCTTCCTCTTCCTTGTGGCCCTGGCTTCTTCAGCCTGTTCATCTTCCTCATCCAGCCTGCGCCTCCTGTTGGTCTTGCCAACGGCTCTGCCGGAGGCCTTGATCTGGCGCCGGTTCTTGCGCACCTTGGTGGCTTCATTGTCATCAGCGCCGTACTCAAGATGAGAGAGTCCACTGGACTGCCTGGGGCCCAGGCCCTCCTCTTCCTCTGCCTCCTCTGCATACTCATTGGCCCCAGCCTCCTCTGCAATGCAAGCAAGCAAACTTTGGTCGAGTGTGGAGCAGACAACCCATGCATTGTTCGGTTCCTCTGGCCCCTGTACATCCTCCAGAACGCCAGTTTCCTCTGCAACATCAGTAATCAAGTGTTGTGTCAACCCTGGCACAAACAAAACAAAAGTGCTCTTTGTCTGCCTCACTTGTGCAAAATGCTTTGCGGCTCCGCTCTGCATGGCCCCCACTCCATTGCGACATCAACAATCAACGTTTGGTCAGTTGTGAAGGCAAGCCACCCTCAACATACCACTGGCCTGTGCAGTGAGGGGTCCCAGTTGCAGGCCTTCACGCACGTAAGACACGTTTGCATGGCCAGGCCAGACCTTGGTCGCCACCAGGTGTTGACATGAGTCTTTGACAGATGCAGCAGCTCTTCTCAATCCCAAACTGTCTATTTCAATTCACAAATGTCATCCCTACACTGGAAATCGAAACTCAGAAACGTCTGGGGACAGTAGAAACTCCTTTCCACATGGTGGAGATGTTTTAGCTCACCAGCAGCATCCAGGGCAGGGGAGGTGTCCACGTGACGCAGGTGGCTGGTCTGCCACTGCTCCCTCACTTGCTGCTCCTCCTCCTTCAGCAGCTGCTCATGCTTCTCCTTCAGCAGAGCCTCCCAAAACTTGGCGCTGCTGCTGCTGGGCTCACCCCTGGCTGGGCCGCCCTCGCCGTGTGGGCTCAGATCCGGGCAGTCAGTATCCTCAATTGCGTCCTCATCTTCCCCTGCAGTTGAGAGGCATATATACAGTCTGGCACTGTGTGTAAACAGTGTGCCACAGTGGTGGTCAGAACGGCTGGGACTGCAGCATGGAAGCTGGATCATCTTCAGATGGCAAGTTTGCATGCAGAGGATTATGGTGTGCAACACCCTGCAAACAACTTTCAACACAGGTCAATTACTGAAAGTTTGTCCATGATGGCTACAGCGACTGCCAGAGTGGTGCCTGCTTTGGGCAGATAGGCAACAGACAAAACACAGCGACAAAGTCAGACACACTGCATGCAAAGTTGACATGTCTACCAAGCACATTAGCTCACCGTCATCTCCATGGGCGTCAGTGTCCAGCTGAGCCTGACTCCACTCCTGCAGCTTCACACACTCCCAGCCAGCCCCCAAAACCTCGCCAGCAGACTGCACAGCCTCATCAGCCGCTTTAGGGCCATCAGCATCGTGCATGGCCTGGTCTGTCACGGCCTCAGCGCTTGGCTGGGCCCGAGCATGCATGCCAGGCAGAGACATTGACCACTGCACTAGCTTATCGACCACACTGTCTGTGTACACTGGCTGAAAGACCGGGCTGCCATGTTTGTGCGAGCCCTTGATCTTGGGCTTGGATCTGTGCTGCTGCTGCGGCTGCTGCTGCTGCTGCTCTGGCGCACCAAAAGGGGACTGCATGCCCGGTTCTGGGGATGCAGAAGCTGGTGGAGTGCCACCAGGGGAGGCAGCGGTCTCAGCAGCTACTGCAGCAGCTGGTGTGGCAGCTTCCTGCGTCTGGTGGGAGCTTCTGGGACTAGCTGCTTCTTCCATCTTGATGTCACCAGGACTGGAAGCTGGTGTGGAAGCTGAAGCGGGTCTTGGTGGGTGGGCCAGGTGAGAGTTGGCGTCTGTTATGTGCTCTGTGTGGTAGCGGTGACGGCTGAAGATGTGTTCGGCACCCCACTTCAGCGCATCTTCCATTATGTGCACAGCTGCAGGGCTTGATTTGCTGCACAAAGCAAGCATCGGTGTTAGGAAGTGGGGCCTGATACTCTGCTATGCCATTGCCAGGGATTTTGCAATGCAGGAGTCAGTACAAGCTTGCAGCATGCTGTTGTGATGCTTGTGCAAGGTTGTATGTAAGGCTGCAGAAGAAAGGATGCACACAACAGCAGACCAAGCTAAGAAAGCATGCAAGAAGAAGCAAAGTCTAGTCATGCCGTACAGCAACATGCTGAAAATGATGGTTTCTGCACGTGACTTGGATGCCTCATGCTGACCTGTGAGAGGACTTGAAAACCAGGTCACAGCCTTTCTTCTTGTCTGTCAGCTGGTGAACACGCTCCTCAAGAGTGCCCTTGGTGACCAGCCTGTACACTGTTAGGGCACGGTCTGCTGAACCAATGCAATGTGCCATGGATAGAGCTTGCACATCCCACCTGCAGGGTTCCGACACCAACACCTTTGATGCAACAGGCTTCATGTACTGACATCATGCGGGTGATGACACACAAGAAGCTGCAGCAAACAGAAATGGCAACACCAGCAGCTTTCATGATGTAACAGACTTTGTGCTGTGACATCATGCACATGTTCACATACAGGAAGCTGGGGTGCCATAAAAGATTGCATGGGCTGACAAGGAATGACAGGCAGCTGTGCAGTGTGAGTAGTGAAGGCATTCAGCTGCACTCATCGCGTCCTTGAGGACAAGGCATGCAGCAAGCCTGTGCTGGGCGGCTTGTTACCTGGGATTCCAATCAGAGTCATAGAGAATGATGGTGTCCACGGATGGCAGGTTGGTGCCCAAGCCACATGACCTAGTATTCATCAGCAACACTCCCATGCTGCAGCCGACACACAAGTGGTGAGGATTTTCTAGCCGTCAGACTTGCCCAGGATTGTATACAACATGGCTTCAGCTGCAAAGGCTCCTTTTTTTGCATATCAGTTTGACCAGGGATGCTTCACAGTCATGCACAGCAAGTGTCTTTGTCCTTATTGGTCAGCATGCAGATCATGCAACAAGATGCAGTGAGCAAAACAAGCTCTATCAACATGATTGCATAGAGAGCGAGCTGCCAGTCAAGCGCACCTGTCAGCATTGTACCGCTCAATGGCTGCATGACATGATGCAGTTGAAGCAGAAGCTTCGATATGCTCTAGAGGGTATGATGGCAGCTGCTGCCTGCAGTGGGCTGCAACTATTCCCAACACCTGAGCACAAACAGCAACTGTAAGATCAGCATTGGCACTATCTAAGTTGACCTAGAGTGTGCAAATGTGACCCATTGCTGTCCTGAACAGAAGATGTCAGGCAGGACCTATGCCAGCACATGCTGCATGAAACAACGCCAAGCAAAAAGACATGACAGACAGCACAATTGCATGACTATGCGGGTAAAATAACTATGGGCACGAGCTGAGATGGCCTTCAACGATGTCCCTGCCGAGTATCATAACTGCACGGCAATGGTGTGTAAACCAAAAAGACTGCCAGGCAGTAATGGATTGAGATGAGGCACCTTGGGATGATGTGACAGCAGCAGGACTTTGTGATTGTTGCTGTGTAGGTGGCGCAGTAGTTTGTCCAGGACCACAAGCTTGCCTGACAGAGAGTCTGCTGCACCAGAGGCCGCCTGGTCAGAGTCTGCCAGCAGAAAGGGGTGATCACACACCTGCACACATGTCGCATGTTCTGTGTTGCAGCGACTGCTTCATAAGGAGTTGCAAAAGTGCGATCCTCACCGTGAGCAGGACCACATTGGAGCTGTAAGCATATTTTATTCACACTGTGAGCAGATTGCATTCAGGCAGCAGCCAACAGAAAACAGCTTGTACAAACACGGTATACCACTGTTCAGGGGCGATGAAGCATGTTGGGGTTTGCCATGTGACGACACGTCCTCACTAGGTCAGTGGTCAAAACATAGACCATGCCGGAGCCGAGCAGAGTGCCAGTGCTGGAGCAGGGCAACTGTCGCATTGCACACTCACAGATCGCAGTTTGTCAGTAGCCATACAAAAGTAGAGAGCTTGTGTGGTCTTAGGTTCACTGATGCATCCACTTTGGATGAGGCCAAACAATCTGGTATCTGGAATTTTGGCCCATATATATAAGGCAGGCTGTATAAGACTGTAGACACCAGATGTTCAGCATTGCTCTGCCTGCCTCTTGATGTGATCATCAGCAACAAGATGCGTACCTTCTTGAGGGAGGCACAGACAGCCCTCAGCTGGCCACCCCTGTGGCTATTCTGGCGGGGTGTCTTGGGGTCAGTCAGCACATCATAGGCACGAGCCAGGTGAGCCTTGTAGCACTCACGCTGCCTCTGCGTCATCATGACCGGCAGCACCACCTCGGCTCTAGGGGGAACAAAGCTAGACACCTCGGAGCGGATCCGTCTGAGCACATGTTTGTGCAAATACTTCGACATCTCATCCAGATGCTGCTGCTGAGCTGCTGAGTCCAGGTCCTGATCAGGCACAGGTTCGTCCATGAACTGCAAGCTCTGCGCCAAGGTCTCGTATGATGCCTGTAGCACCAGCAGCAGTATGAGTTGACCAAGCTTGTGCAGGCTGACTGTCTCATAGAGCTGTGAGCAGCTCCTGATGCCAGGCCCAGGCTTGTCTGCCTCAACCTGCAGGTGGGCGGCTTGACTGCCTGCCCACTTGCGTATTGAGCCAGTGCTTCCTGTCTCAGCAGTCTCAACAGGCATGAGAAAAACAGCTTTGCTTTGTGAAGCATCAAATGGCCTTCTATGTAGTCCTGTGCAACTGTACCATGAGTGAAATTCAGCTTGTCACCTCGGGTCACAAGTGCATTATACGACAAAAGGGTGCTCAGTCTCGAATGCACAAGGATGCAGCTGATTGCCTGGCCATCTTTTGCAGCTGCAAGAAGCAAGGCAACATCTTCATGTGTTTGACACTTTCACTAAAGCCTACCTTAGTGGGATTGCCAGAGGCCAACAACAGCTTGAAGTTGGCTTCCAGCTCTCTCAGAGCCTGGTGAGCCTTAGACAGGCTGGGTTGAATGCGGTTACGCTCATCCACAACAATGGCCTCCCATTCAATGGGCTGCAGCTGGCTGATGTCGCTAGTCAGGGCATCATATGTGACCAGGACTACATCTGGCTGAACCACCTGCATGAGCAGAGCAACCACAATTGCGAATTTGCCTCCAACATGTAATACGTTTTCTGTAGGCACAGTGACCGATCCTGTCAAGGCATGCATTTGGCCAGCAGTAATGTGCAGTGCTGCAGGCAAATGCACAGATGCCTAGGCAGACTTGGACAAGTAACTCAAAGTCCTCTCTAGGAGTTTGGTAGGTGTCAAGGCTGGCGATGTGATCAATAAATAATATAACATGCGCTCAACATACAATCAACATACAGTCTTACATGTGCAATATTAAGTGGTGAAACGTCGCGTGGTAAGTACTGTGACCTGCCCGCAAATCTTCTGCCAAAAGCATGACAATTCATTGAACGCCTAGACCACACAGTATAACAGTGACAGTCAATGTATTCAAATAGTGTCTACTCTGTATTTGATCTATGCACTACACATTTTGTGTGAACTCTCTGGTCAGAAGACTGAGCTCAATCAAGAAGCTAAGAACATAGATCAAGTACAAAAGTGGTTGCATTTGAATAAATTGAGCATCACCGTTGTATTGCGCAGCTCTAGCATACAAGGACTCAGATTGCTTACAATTTGTTCATGCAAGCCTGGTGCATGGACAGATGCTAATATCTACACAGGCTGATAAGACTGGTGCTGCTGGAAGTTCTAATGTTTTGTGGTGTCATCAGGGTGTGTTAATCCACTTGAGTACAACATTCAAGTGTTGTTCTCAAGTGAGCATACAAATGACAGACATGAGCAGCTATGTACCTGGCAGCAGTCAGCGTACAGTCTACTGCTAGGCGCTTGGCCTTGCACAAACAGTCTGACAGATGCAGAGAAGTCGGTTGACATACACTGAGACATTGCAATACAATACAGCGTCAAACTGTAACAGACACTTTTAAACAACACGTTCTGAACAAACAAGCCGAATTGGTACCAGGTACAGTCACTCCCTGCCACGCACAGAGCAAGCAAAGCAATTAACTCATCATGGCTGCAGCAGGTGATTTGCCTACCTTGTTTGCCAGGTCCCCCTTGAGACGCTTGGGAGCCTTGCCATCCATGCAGCCCGGGGACAGCCACAGCTCATGCTCATGTATGACAGTCCTGGCAGCAGCACTGCCGCTGAAGGACACCACGTGCAAGCCCTGCCCTCCCCAGAACTCCCACTCCCCCTCCCACATCTTCAGCTCGCTGGCTTGCATTGCTATCAGCACTGGGCCTGGGCAGTGGAACTCCTTCCTGCAGCCAAGCCATTGCAATCAATCAATCAATCAATCAAGCAATCAATCAAGCAATCAATCAATCCATCCATCCATCCATCTACATTTCGTGTCTTTAGGACTCATCCGAGGAGTCAACAGACGATGCCTATGAAGTTTCTGAAAATTTCGAAAACATGAGCAAGCTGTGTCTGAGCACATGCGCCGTCAGTCTCATAGCATGCGTGGAGCTGACCTACAGCTGATTGCCTGTGCTATGTCAGGCAGTCAAGACGCTGTACAACGTACATCTCCACTGTGAACCTAGCCACTATGTAACATACAACACAACACAGCACAGCACAGCACAGCACAGCACAGCACAGCACAGCACAGCACAGCACAACAGTATGTCAACTAGGAAGTCAAAGAAGAAAGTGCTATTGTGTCAGTTAGGACACATGGCTGTGTTCACCTGAGACACTGTAGGAAGGTGATGACTGTTGCAGTCCTGCCCAGGCCCTTCTCATCTGCTAGTACCGCATTCACACCTTGCACCCACAGCTCCCGCATCCAGCCCACTGCCTGCAAATAGCATGCAGGCATGCACTGAATGCTGCACGTGTGAACCACACTTCACACTGCACGATATGTGCAGATTCATGCATTCATTGGCAGGACTGCGGTTGAGAGAAGTGCTGAATTGCAGAACTCAAGCCACCATGGCAAGCAGCTCACACATGCAGCATCCCTTTTGAGGTGGCCATTCCACATGTGGCAACCAGCATTGGCAGCAAAACAATTGTGACCTGACGTGGCTCTCAACCATGCTCAGTAAGTACCAAAAGGAGTCTATGAACAGTACCAAGAAAGGGTTTATGATTGGTGCAGGCAGCTGCAGGAACACTTCATTGTGACCAGCATCTCACGTGCTAGCAGCATGTGCATCAAATGCTGGCAACAGTGTCAAAGTCTGGTTGACAAGTCAGCAGCAGCAAACCTGGAGCTGATGGGGATAGAGCTGTCCCTGCTGGATCCATGCAGGGTGATCTGTCATGCTGGGCATGTGTGTCATGGCAGCCTCCTTGGCTGCTGCAGCAGCTTCTGCTGCCTCAGGCTGGCTTCGCAGCAGAGCTTCCCTCTGGCGCTGCCACAGCTCACGGTGCAGCTTCTGGTTCTGTGCTTGCACCAGCTCGCCTTCCCCTTCAACCTGCAACAGGGCAGCAATACAACTCGGACACTGTCTCACCAGGTGGCTGGGGCTTGCAGTAGAATAGAATGATTGAAGTTTGCTGTATGCGTGTTGACAACTTCTAAAGCATCTTCTGTGACAGGAACAGCATGCTTGAGGATTGCGGTTGTGGATAATGGTGCCAATCAAGCATGCTGCAGAGGACAGGCAGATATGCGACTGACAGCGTGAATTTGACCATACATTGTCAACAGACGCAACATGTCTGCAGACCCAAGATGCTGGTATGGCGCATGGTGCCCAGGGTGTACACACAAGCTTGTACTTGCAGAGCAAGCAATGCAAGAACACAACAGGCTGACAGACAGACAGACAGACAGACAGACAGACAGTGAGTGAGGCCCACCTCCCAGGTGGCATGTTCATAGCCCAGGTCACACCACTTGACCAGCACCTCCCAGCCAGGCCCAGACAGGCAGGGCCGCCTGGAGATGAACCTGCAGGGCTGCGTCCACGCAGGCTCTGTGAGAGTGCAAGGCTGACTGCCGTACCGCCTCTTGAAGTTGATAACCTTGCGCTTGGCAATGCGCAGGAGCAAAGGCTCTGGGACCCACTCATTGTGGATGTGGGCTTTACCTATCCACTTGACCAGGTACTCAGCTTCCTTTTCAGAACCTGTGTTGGTGCAAAAACTCCTGTGATTGCATTGTACAGAAAATGCTGTGGCTGCGTTGCCATGCCTAGTTGGCTGCAGCTGAGACCACACAAAACTTCTGCCTTGAACCTCTCAGAGGCTTCGACTTTTGCAGGTACAAAGTGACAAGACAGCTCGAATGTGAATGCACAGCAGAGAGATTCAGGATGTTCACGGGTATTGCACAGCTTGCATACATGGCAGACACTAGCAACACAATCAATGGCAAATCATCTGACCACTTGCACTTGCCCATGCCACAGACACATGACTTGTGTCCTTTTATGTGGAGAATTGCAGAGATGGTGCCTTTACACACAAGGATGGGGTAGGAGTGGACCTGAAGGGTAGGGGGTGGAAGCATTCATGTCTTCACTGCTGAGACCTGATGCTGCTGCCAATAGAGCCGCTACTGCATCAGCCTCTTCCTGCTGCAACCCATCATGCTGCAATGCCACAGCAAGGCTTGAACATGCTACAGCAGTAACATCATGCACATCAAGACCGCGTGATGCACAAGCCCCGATTGAATTCTTGCAGGTGCAGTGGCCGACAAGCATGTACAATATCAGCAAGGCTCTCAACTGCATGCTGCACGCCCTTGAACTGTGTCTACAACGACCAGCTTGAACTGTGAAATATCGCAGCAATACCTTTGTATCTCCTGCCAAGCCACCTGATGCAGCATTGTTGTTCTCAGCCTTGGCCGGCCCCTGGTCTTGCCCCTGCTCATGAGGGATGTCTACATCCTGAGATCTGGTCTCTCTGCATACATGGTCAAAATGTCCATCACAGCACATGCTTGTCGGCTGTCCATTTCATGACAATGGTGACAAAGGAAGTGCATGAGCCCACAGTCCTGATATGACCCCATGATGCTGCTGGCATATGTCTCAACAACCAAAGCATCCATAACCATCTCTGACACTGTCCCCAGCACACAAGCTGAGCATGAGAATGGGCAACGGCCGCTGATTGAAGAATGGGCAATAGCCACGCTGCTGCCAGTTGTCGCAGCTCAGAGGACACAACCATCTACACTCAAGAACTGATAACAAGATATGTCTGGCCGTGTATGGATGGCTGCAAGATGACCTGACCAGTCCATGTAATGCTGTAAGTGGCCCTGCCACAAATTGCTGACCTGTCGAAGCTCTGCTGGGATAGAGGCCACCGCCAGCCGTAAATTCCCTCCACAACTGGCGCTGCCAGAGGCACCCCAGGCACCCTTCCATAAGGGTCTACCAAGGGCACCTCACTAGCAGCAATGTCATCCTCATCATCCCAGCCTGCCCTTCCAGACTTGCCCTTTGCCCTCTTGTTGCCCTTGAGGGCACGCCCCTTGCGGGGCTTGGCTGGGCGCTGGCGTCCCCTCTGTGCGCCTCTAGGAGTGCCCAAGGCATCTACATGCGTGTAGCCCCAGCCTGCACTCATATGACATGTTCAATGCCTGAGTCAGTCAGTCCATCTTGTCACTGACAAGTCCGTGACCACCAGAATAGTCCACAGTCATATGCATGAAGCGCAGTCGTTAAAGCTGGCTCAGACATGCTATTGTCTGCACGTGCAACTTCTCCTTGCACAAACACAAGATAGTCTGCTCAAGTAGACGGTCCAACAACTGTTTGGGACAGCATGAGTTTGACCATTCTGCATACCACAGGTGCTGAAATCATACCTCCATCAGAGTCGCTCTGAGAGTCGTCATCAAGATCTTCACCCTCTAGCTCAGCATCAGCAGCAGCTGCTGCAGCTCTATCGGCCGCAGTCTTGACAGCACGCTCTGCTGCTTCTATGCAAGCTTTCAAGGTGGGATCACTGATGTGCTTGTCCTCCTCAAAGGCCAAACTGTCACCCTCTCTGAATGGCTTCAGGCTGTCAATGGACAGCCAGGCATACTCTGCCTCTTCAGAATCCAGCCTGCTGTCACTTCCTGAAGGCAAAGCATCAATTTCATCCAGCAGGCCTTGTCTTTTGGACATGTTGCACTTGTTGTGGACTAGTGTGATGTCAATCAGCATGCAACATTCCTCATCTCTGTGGCTCTGCTTGTGCAAAAACCATTCAGCCAATGGCTGATACCAGGAACCCACAATGATACACACGACAGAGCCAACGTTGTCTATATCTCCTGGCAGTTGGCCATGCTACAGCAATGTCCTTTGTGCAACAGTGTGTGTGCTGAATTGCAGCTGTTGAGAGTAAGCTATATGAGATGAGCCGCGACAAGATTGAGCATTGTGCTGACCTATATGGGCCATAGCCTGTGTACAGACGTCCACTGGGCCATGTGAGCTGGCCAGTACATCTGTCACCTCCCCAGGCACCCCAGACTGGGTGAAGAAGACCACAGGGATCTGGGTGTGCACCAGGGTGGGGCCACCCGGGGGAGGGCCCACTTCTCGCGGTACTGCCCTTCGTCTGACCACCTACACCAGACCATACAGACCATTGAGCCACTGCTTGTGGCCAATTCCAAGATGTTTTGCACATTGCACATGTTATCTATCTCTTGACCTCAAGAACGATTGCACATCATGTAGTCTTGCACGACCGGCCTGGCAGCAGATTGGTTGGTTGTCCTTTCATTACCCTCATGTCTATCTCTACAGTCAGGTGCGTAGAGTCCTGAGTACTCCCATGAATTAGGCGCTGCTTTTGCAGTACAGCTTACGTGCAGCAGTTTCACAAGGCAATGATGCTCATGGCAACTGTCATGCTCTCTAGCCTTCCCTGTGAGCATGTGATGCAGATCACAAAAAAACCCTTTGGGCACTTCGGCACACATGATGCCGCAGCAAGCTCTGCTCACATTCTGTGCTAGTATAACATGATGCAAAATGTTGCGAGCTGTGGTCAAAGTTCCACACACTGATGCTCCATGCGAAGCATGTTGATGTCCATGACCAATTGCAGGTGTGGAAGCGTACCTTGGCTGGCCACCACTCATGGCCATCCACCTTGGCCCACACTACCTTGCCCGGCCTGAAGGAGCCCAATGAAAAGGCTGAGCCATCACCATCCTCGCCATTCTCGTCTCCATCGTCATCACCCTGTCCAAGAGAAGCACTGCTTCTGCATCTTGCCTTGGCTAGTAAGCTAGCTGAACATGGGCAATGTGTATCATCTAGGACAATCGGTAGGCAACACCAAACAATTGATGCTGCGCATACCTTTCCAGGATGGATTGGGGCAGGAGCTGTAGGCAACAAGACAACCAGGCCAGAAAGCTTGCTGAGTGCCACATGCACAAGAGCTATTTGTGTATGCTTGTAGCATCACTATCATGTGCCTATTGCAAACTTGATTGAATGACTCAGAAGCATCTGCTAAGAGCTGTAGCCGCATGTCCTGTCACATTCTAGGCATTCAAAGCAGCATGGCTTGAAAGCCTACGCAGCCACAACAGCATGCCCTGGATCCTACCATCAGATCATCATCCACAAAGCCACTGCCCATGCCCAGCAGAGCCTCAGCAGCATCATTGATGTTCTTGCCAGCTCGCATTTTGCCATTTTTGGGCTTGGGCCTGGTGCGTTGCAGGTGGCGGACAGCAGCGGGCCTGGTGGGCCTGGGTCGGGCCGCATGCTCTGCAAGCTCCTCATCTGTGGCCCCACCTATCACCTTCTTTGTCTTGTTGCGGCTTGGCCGGCTCCTGTTTGGAATCTGCTTGCTGGCCTCTGGCGGCAGACTACTGCAGGAACAGAAGAGCTGGTGCAGCAAAGATGCCATGAGGCCAGTAATAATGATTGCATGTACCTGGGCAGCCCAGATAGTACTTGGCTTCTCATTAAATTGACGCCAAAAGGCATGTGTTTATTTTTATTTTTTATGATTGCATGCTGAGCTTTGTTGGACCAAGCTTGTGTGCTGGACTGTGAGAAATACTAGCACATGGTGCCAAGTGGTACTCGCAACAGCACATGCCCCTGTATGTGCCTGGTGCAATGTGATATGAAAAGATACTTGAGCAAGCTGTGAAGGGTGCAGCCTGCTGACACCAAAAGTGTTCCACCAAGTGTGAAAGTGTTGCTGCTATGGTACACCACAAGTATGCAAGCAAGCAAGCTACAAGGGCGCTGAGAGTCAAGGACAGGTTGCAAGGCGTACTCTGTGTTGTCTGTTTCAGCTGTCTCAGGCTCAACAGGTGGAAGAGGTCTTGCTTCCAGGGCATCCTGCTGGCCTGCCAGAATGCCATCAATCTCCTCATCTGTGAGAGCCTGAGCCATGGTGCATGCAGCATACATGCGGTCCCACTTGTTGTCTTTGCACTCCCAGTCCTCTGAGATGTCTTCATCTTTCAAGGTAAAAGGAACCTGATTCACATGACAACAGCAGGTTACAGAAGTGTATGTGATGTGTGAAGGCATTTCTTGCTAGGAAACCCCTAGACACCACAACAGCTGTGTAGCTCACAAGGCTGCAACATGACTGGCTGGCTGTATGTTGGTGCAATGCTCCTTGCAAGTTCTGCCTAACGGCCAGCCCGTAAAGCTTATAACACCTTGGCGAAATGAAGGGGGGAAGCAAGGAAGGTGAGGGCAATGTGAGTAGAGGCGCCACTCTGCCTGGAGCTTCAAGTGAGGAGGAAAGAGAAGCTGACCTTGCGCCATTTGGCACACTTGGCGCATTGCACCCATTTCTGCAGCGCATCACGTTCTTGCTTCTGCATGGTACGCGTGAATGGCTTGCGTGTGAATGGCTGGTCATCATCATCATCATCATCTCCAGCCTCCATGTCTTGATCCTCTTCCTGAGTGTTCTGTTGCTGGCTGCATGACGAGCATGAGCAACAGTGAAGGCTGATGCAATGATTGGGATAGTGGGGCACGTTGTGAGACACAGCAGCTGGATAAGTGGCCTTGCAACAGCATGAATCTAAGCAAAGGCAATATCTTGCCAACATGCTTGCTTGCTGTGCCCATGGACATACACTGTCTGTCTTTTGCTGACAGGTTGCTGCTGTGTATGCACATTATGCACAGGTCCAAATGCTGACGCGTAACATGCTACGCCCTTGTGTGGGACGACTGTCAAGAGCACACCTTGCAAAGCTTGCCAGTGTCCCAAGCGCTTCCAGCACATCCTCTTCTTCTTCTGCAGGCTTCATGCAGCCCACTGGGTGCGACAACTGGTGATCAGCTTGCAAATCCTGCAAGTGTGCAAACAAAGCAGCTGAAAACACCTAATGGAATCACAGTCATGTAGACTGGAGCTGTTTGCAGCAGCTGAAGAGCAGCAAGCCAGCAGGCTGTCGTGACAACTTGCAGCTGGCAACTTCCAAGTGCTGACTGTAAATGCTAGGTAGGTGATGCATCAAACTCCCATGCAAGATGGCCAAAGTATGTAGGCAAGGTTGCACAGAACGGAGCAAGGAGCGCTGACACGTTGCGCTCAAGCACAGATTGTTAAGGTAGCTGCTGATGCACAATCCGGCGTTGTCAGACGTCAGACAGGCGGTGCAACTGCAGCGTCGTACCTGCCGCCTGAAGTAGTGCAACGAACAGTCGAACGGCGACCGAGCGACTTGCTGTACAACAACAACGCTTGTGACGACCGTGCGTTTGCAGGTAGAGCCCACACAGGCTCAGCCACACAAGATCATTCCGGAATAAGATTGCTCTGCTGTAAGCTATAACACAAAGCTGTCTGCGCTTGCTGCCGAGCTTTGCAAATCAGCCTTGGCCTTCGCACACAGCACGCTCACATGGCTCCCTGTAAGCTTTCACCTGCTTCGACATCTTGGGATGCCGGCATGAACTATCTGGGAGCACGTGCACACCAATATATTTGGCAGATTCCTTCACTCGTTCTGCTGAACGGGCTCCCATCATTCACCAATCTTCATCAGACACACCCTTCAGCCACACAGCTCAGCTACAGCCGGTCACGAGTGCCTGTGTGCCTGCGCGTCCTGCCTGTGCCTGAGCGTGTGCCTTGCCAACCCTATCCTTGTCACTGCTACTTCCCGTCATCGCCTACAAGACCGCTTCTACTTGTCTTTATTCAGGTATATCGAGCAGAGTTGCCAATTGCCTGTCAGTGTCAGCGCTTTGATGCTTTTCCACTCGTGACCGGCAGATCTGTCCAAGAATCCAACAGCTTCAGCAACAGCTCAGCACAATCAGCGCAGCGATATTTCCAGCTCAGCTCAACCTTTTCTGTGTACTTGCAGATCTGTAACTGTCTATCGCTCTCTGCATCTCATATTTGCTTTTTGCGTGGCTCTTCGCAGTCCGTCTGTCTTCGGGTTGCGTTCGAGTGTCACTTCGGTGTCATCTCTCCTTCACTCGTTCAGGATGTCAGAGAGCCTGGCAGAGAGCTATGATGTGGCAAGACTTGTTCGCTGGCTAAAACATAGCAATCTCTTTGTGTCTTGCAACCATTCGCACAGCACTGCCTTTTGCCTCACACACACAGAGCTAACCCAAAGGTTGCTTTCTGCCCCTGCTGGTCAGGGTTCTTGCGTTTACTGCTTCCTGCCCGCGCTGAGCCTGCTATATGCAACACGTCGTGGATCGTGGGGTAAGGAATCTTCTCGTCAAACGTGAAGACGGGAACGAGAGAGCTTCCAAACCCATATTGCCTTAGAGTCTGAGGCTCAGACCCTCGTGGTGGTAAGCAAGGATTGGGGAGCGGTTTCGGAGGGCGGATTGATTCGTCCAGAAAGTCCGGGGTTCGACCCAAAGGAAGCACGAAGCCTATGACGCACACCCATACCCCTTGGAAGACTGTGTCAAAGGTCAGTGCACAGCACAGAATCTCAGCGCAAGAACTTCTGACAGCCAACCCTGGGGTCGATTTCAACAGCCTTATAGCAGGCCACACTCTACATTTGCCCTTGGATGCGGGTAGACTAGGGCAAGGCTCGAGTTACTCTGGGATGACAATATTGGCAAAATGTCTTGCAGGCACAAGCAACGCCATCGCAGCCTCTACAGGCACTCAAACAGCTCATTAATGAGCTTGCAGACAGCATTTCAAAGGCAAAGAGCTTTCTGGCAGCAGACCTCGCTTATAGCTTTGCAAGGGCTAGCATTGCTGCAGCTGTTCTGGGCTTGCATGTGTGTCCTTTCTTGCACTCTGTGGTCTGAGCGTGGCAATAGCAGTACTGGGTGATACAAGACCCACTTTCTCTGGCTTGTCCTGCCTCTGCAGGTCTGCAGGCAGCGCAGAATGCTAATGCATGCTGTTATGCACTGTTCAAAAGGCTTGTACATGGCACAGCGCCGTTTTACATCGTGTGGTCGCAGCAATGCTGCTGACCCAATGATGTCGTGCTAGCCTGTGTTAATGCTGGTACCCTTCTGTACCCGGCAGGATGGAATCATCAGGCTGAAAGACTGGCTGGCTGGCTGGACTTGAATTCCCTTTTAGTGTTGTTCCACAGTATATAAGGGATGAGTAGCTTTGAGCCCTCTGCCTCAGTGTGTCGGTAGTTGTCACCAAACCGTTTTTCCAGTTTGCTGTTTGCAACGCCATTTAATCCCTGCACCCATACAGCTATCAGTATGCTACCAATAGGCGTAGCTATCATAAGAGTTGGGTTAATCGGCTCCGGCAGCAAGACAGGTGTTTGCACCCTCTTACATACAGGCAGCTGGCAAGATGGGCACACCAGTTCACAAAGATGGAGATCATGCTGATGACAATATGCCCACCTGACAGAAAGGTAATCTATCGACAAAATTGTAATGCTGCAAAGGCGCCCCCTCAGCAAAGCAGATCTGCTTGCACTTGCTACAACAGCCTGCCGTTTTCTGTTGTCTCTGACAAATACTATACAGTGTTGTACAGCATTGTGCAAGTTGCATCTTGTATGCAGTTCTTTCATGTATGTACATACACAGTCAATGCCAACATTACAGACCAACACAGGCGGTCTGCGCAGACTTGCAATGCTGCAACTGCTTGCATTGACGCAGTGCTTACCACACACTGCAGGATGTTATGGCAGATGCAAATGTGGTTGCAGACCAATAATACTGTTGCAAGAGCAGCACATGGAAGTGGCGCAAGCAGAGCAGTTGTTCAAGCAGCTGATGCATAGCAGCTGCGCAAAGCAAAAGAAGATCAAGTAGTGACAAGCAACAAGTAGGCAAACTGCCTTGAGCTGAATATTCTACAAGATGCTGCACATACCTGCTGGTGCTTAAGTTAGCTGCCAACGCCTGCCATCACTTCCAACATGCCTCAGTCTGGGTTCCAATTCAATAAATTTTGTACATTGGGTCCACAGACTATAGTCAAAACTGCTGCAGGTAGCGAAAGTTTTATTTGAGGTGCGTGTCTGCTGCTTATAGCTAGGTGAAAGGGTATGGCATATCACTTTGATTACTGGTATGCTGTTAGTGATCAACAAGTGACTTAAAACTTCCTGTCTATCTTGTTCGTTATCAGCTTGTATGACAGCATTGCGATTTTGTAATGCAGCATCAACTTCAGCGAATTCTCCATTGCTATGCATTGTAGCAGCTGGTCGCTAATTAATCGTGACAGAAATTTATAATGTTCCAGTACCGGTAGTCGTCAGATAACGGGCTGTTTCATAGTGATGGCCAGAGAATGCACCTGGGGCCATGATTGATGTCCTTCCATCAGTATGACATGAGTAGGGCTACCGTTGTTAACACGCAAGCTGTTGCTCATATATATGTGCCCACATGCTTACTATCGAAATCTTACATAAGCCTGGAATAACAGGAACAAGTCACTGGTCACATAGACAATACATACATTACAAGTGGCATCCTTATACTATGACAGGAAGGTGTGCTGCCGTCTCGTGTGAAGCTCTGCCAGTTGCTCTTGCAGCATCTGTCTCTGCAGCCCTGGAGGTGGCAGGGACTTTTCCAACACCACCTTCCACACTCTGCATACCATAAGATCTCAATGCAAAGCACAAGGTAGACTTCACAGACTTCGCTTCAAGTTCAACAATAACAGGCTGTTGAAGGAAGAGACTAGATGGCAAGTAGCTACAGGATGTTGGCTTGATGCTGTAAGGCACCAACCAGAGCCCAGAGCCCAACTGATCCGTTGGTGGCACACCACCACCGACTGTAAAAGGGGCTGTATGCCCACTTGGCAGCCGCTCAATCATTCCATCACAGTCGAGCTGATTATCACCTGATTATCACCTGATTATCAGCTCGATTTTGATGGAATGATTGAGGAGCTGCCAAGTGGGCATACAGCCCCTTTTACAGTCAGTGGTGGTGTGTCACCAACGGATCAGTTGGGCTCTGGTTAGTGCCTTACAGCATCAATACCTTGTAACTAGTTGCCATTTAGTGTCTCCCTACAAAATAGGATATGCAAGGGAATGAGAGTATGATCTTTCAATGAGCACAAAGAAACAACTCTTTGCAACTGCTTTGCATTTTGTTCAGCATTTTGAACTGGTCACCACAAGCCATGACAAGCCCCTTGCCTTGAAACAGCATAAGCACCTGATAAAGCGTGCCATTCGGAGTCATCAAGGCCCACTTGCGTTCGGAATCATCATGGCCCACTTGCAATGGCTCATGTATATGGTGCACTCCTCCTTGTACATGTCCAGCCCAGTCAAGAACGTTGTATTTTGATCGTTGCACCTTAGTAAAGAGCCTGTCTGACAAGTCATCTGTTTTGTCTGTCAGCACACTCACCCACAGCAGAGCTGCAACTTCTTGTTCTAGCTCCCTGTCAGTAAACTGCTGCATCTGTTGATTGCGCAGTGCGTGCATGACTTGTTGTACAGCATACATAGGGATCAGGATCACCAGAAATTGCGCTGTTAGCCACAACAGCAGCTATCCAGCTGATGCTTGACAACCAACTGCATCTGCAGACGGGCGCTGGCCTGGCTAGTGTGTTTGCTCGCTGTCGAAAAACCTCAAATAGATGCTGCATGAGTAGTAAGCTACTACGAAGCCCATGACTGCAATGAGGCACCAAGTGCGTCTAGAAGGCCATGCATCAGCTGTATCTTCCTGCAATCACGTTGAACCATGGCTCAACACATTATGACACAACAGAGACTCATATAGCAAAGGTGCATGCACAGACTGCGCGGCAGCAGAAGGTGATTACCGATACAGGTGAATAGTCAAAATGGATAGTCCTTGTGGACGGATCATGTCTGACACTGAGCCCTGGCCGATTTAATGGAATTATCAGTTGTGCACTGCGTGGCTGTGCGGATTGCCCAGGAGATGGCAATCTGTAAGACCCCTGGATGGTTGACTAACCAGTCAGCCTGTTGAAATAGCAATCACCCCCAAGTGATGCCAAACGTGTTGATCCATTGTCGTACCTGATATTCTTGCCAACAGACTTCACAGCTTTTGAAGCCCTTCTCACTGATCCAGCTTTGCAGACAATCCTTATGAACATGCTGCAGAAAGGTACACAATTCTCAGCTCTGGCTTGCAGTGAGTGTGTAAGAGCAGCATACAGCTGAGCAAATTTGTATTGTGATCATAACAATCTCTGACCTGCATGCTGCCAGAACAGGAGCAAGGCTGAGTCAGGTTGACTATGCTGTCTTCCTCTAAACATACTCTGCAAATTGCCTTCATGCTCTGCAGATAGACAGCCTTTATCTAAACAAACTAGATCTCACAGCCACAACTGCTGTACATCTGCGGCTCACCTGTGTGCAAGGGCATATGCGTGGCTGCAGTATAGGTTGTTCAGTAAGGCAGGGAACAGACAGGGCTTTATCTTGCCCTTCAACTTCTGTCATTCCGTGGAACACCCCAATATTCGCCCCTCGACAATGAGCTTGAACGAACTGTCAGCAGCGCGCAAAACCCGGCGAGGTGCAGGTGCTCCGCCAGCAAGAAACGAATAAATACGTTCAGTGTGCTGTCGAGTAACAGTGTTGACAATGACCTTATTCAAAAGGAACGCACGCGTTTGACAAGACTATGATACTTGGTAGGCTCCCGATATGGGTTGACAGGGAGCAGGCATGGACCTGAGCATGAGTGAAAAGCAGTGTGCAAATAATGCTGGGGTTTTGATAAATCAGTGATCGACAATCATGCATTCAAGTGCCAGAACTTCGTCCTTGAGCAACTCACTACTAAGCGCCAACGAGCGCTTCTTGTGAAACGCCAATACTGCAGCTATGTCAGTCTAAAATGCGCCAGCATATGTCTGGCGAAACAATCTTTGTGTTTGGCTTGGTTGCTGACATCCAATATGCATGCAAGGTATTCGTGTCGTTGACCAAACCTCATGTGCCTGTCAGCCTCGAAGAAGCTGTTCAGTATCTATGGGAGATTCTGTATAGGGCATTGGCCACACAGAAGGGCGATCTCAGCGATATGAAGAGGTGCCACAAAAGCTCATGCAGGCTGTGCAGATTTGGCACAGAGATGCCCCAAAGCTAGGCTTTGTGCTGTCCTTGGGAGACATCATTGATGGAAGATCGACACAAGTGCGGACTGGACGATGCGTTGTCAGAAATACCTACGTTGGCCGCGGTACGAAAGAATAGCTTGCTTGCACATGCAGGCAGAAACTGATGAAGATTTCTCATACATCAAAAGTATTTTGGGACCTGTGGTGAGTGCACAGATGTCAACAGTAGATTTATTTTGATGCTCTGTGCTTCTCTGGCTGTAGTCTTGTTGCAATGTAGGCTGACACATCAAAATTTCTTCACGTGCTCGGCAACCACTGCCTGACTGTTCCACGGCAGCGGCTTATCGACGAGTTGAGGATGCCGGGCAGCTATTATAGCAGAGAGCTTCCCAGTAAATGGAGGCTGATTGTGCTAGACACAACTGAGATGAGCGGGCACAGCCAGTACCCACAGGCAAACCCTTACCCCTTGCCCCCTTGCACAGCTGTACACATGCGGTGCTGAACACATGTACTCCACTGCCTACCATGCAATCTTTTCTGTGAACATGTTTTCACATGTATGCTACCAGCAATGCACTCCTGCAGGTTTTGCTTGTGCCAGTGCAGCGCAATCCAGATATGACGCAGATATGACGCAGCACATGCAAGGCAGAGGTTGGCAAATGGCTTTCCATTGTGTCACAGGACTCCCCGCTAGCTCAAGAAGCTGCCCAATTCAAGGCTCAGCATCCCATGTCAGATGAAGAGCCTCAAATGGCAGATTGGAACGGAGGCATTGGCTCTGCCCAGCTGGGCTGGCTCAATGAACAGCTAGCCTTAGCAAAGCTATCAGGGGAACGAGTCATTGTTGCCTGCCATCACCAGATTGGCCAAGGTGCAACTGCTTGTTTGTACTTGTTTATCCTACACAGTGACGCATATAGAAATCTTGATTGTAGACAACAAATACAAGCAGTCTTCCGGACAGCTGTACAGCAAGCAGGACATGTAAGCAAATTGGGACTTTGCCCAATTGTGCCTAGTATCCCTGGTAGAGATACAGTCAACAGCCGGCTTAAGATGCGCTTGTGCAATGAGCTTCTTGCCTTGATGCAATTCTGCTTTGACGCAACTCCCAGGCCATGTACGACGGTGCACTGATGATTTTGCTTAGATGTGCTGCAGGCGCAGCTCGCAAAACACATATGGCCTGGAACTGGGTTGAGCTACAACAACTGCTTCTTGCAAGCCCATGTGTGCGCCTAGTTTTGAGTGGGCATGATCATATGGGTGGCTATGCTCAGCATGGCCACGTACACTTTGTCACTGTAGAGGCAATGTTAGAGGGTAAGCTTTGGTGTGCAGTGCACATAGTAATAGTGTGGTTGCCTTGTACCAGCATGGCAAGTTTCATGCACAATTACTTGGCAACTGCTGGTTGGTGTTGTCCTGGCAGTTCATTATGCAACCCTGTTGCATCCGCTGTACAAGGGAGGCATTAATAGCAGTCTCATCCAGATGTCAGCATGACGCCCATGCAGATACATCTTTGACGTTTGAACTTACACATGGCTGTGCCTCATGCAGCTCCTGCACATATGGATGCATATGCCATTGTGGAGGTCACACAGGAATGTGTCCACATCAAAGGAGCAGGATCTGTTACATCAAGACAACTGAGGGTGTGAAGCGTATGCTGCAAACAGTACTCATTTACATCTTATCTGATGAAAGATAGGGCCAGGCTGCACTGGCCTGCTGCATCATAACTACTATGTTATTGCAGTTTGAGATGGTCAGCACACAAGGCGGCAAGCAAATCACAAGCAAGAAAGTCCAAGTCTGTAAGAACACAACCCAGTCAGCAAATGAGAGGCAACAGTAATCCCCTGAATTGCACAGCATAGCAGGGAACTGTAGCAAAAGCAGAGTTGCCTGACTCCACCCCACCAAGTCAAAGGCACGCCTGGAGCAATGGCAGATCCCCCTAGCCAAAACGCAGACCAGAGGGGATGATCCAACCCCAAAGTCAAAAAGCAGACTTCAGGGGTCATGCCATCCCCCCAGTCAGGAGTCAGCTTGGGGGAATCGTGCCATTGCCCAGACCA
>JAABUP010004320.1_pt1 | contig 23406 bp, 31 predicted proteins | sample 5559201 | NCBI WGS metagenome assembly JAABUP01 (sample SAMN10711887, study PRJNA513373) | rock metagenome | isolation source: Antarctica rocks | place: Antarctica | reverse complement strand
GACGGGGGGCGGCTGGAAACGGAGCGTTGGTCACGGTCACCGGAGGTGGGCGCCCGGCGGAAACGCCGGGGATGAGCGCCGGGACCTACCACCACATACGCCACCGGCCAGCCGCCTACCCTACCGACGATCTTGAGCTGATGACGGCGGGTTGGGACGCGAAATGCCCTCGCACGCTGGGACGATCGGGTTTGTCTAGGACCTGATCCGCACAACGCGAAGGGCATCTCGCGGATGCAACTGTCGCATACCCGGCCGCTGGCCGGAGTCAGCTTTGATGAGGCGAATCTCGTGTCGTCGGCCGGGCTGTTGCCACTGGTGGGTCTGGCCGAAGGGGCGGGGCTTGGGCGGTTGGCGGACGAGCGGCTGAGCATCCCGACGGACAAGGGCGCGAACGCGGGCCGGAAGGTGGCGGCGCTGGTTGCGGGGGTGGTCGCCGGCGCGGACAGCATTGACGACCTCGCGCTGCTCCGGCACGGCGGGATGAAGAAGGTCTTCGACGGCTGCTACGCCCCCTCGACCCTCGGGCAGTTTCTGCGGGCTTTCCGGTTCGGTCACGTCCGGCAGCTGGACGCGGTCGCGTCCCGGTTCCTTTCCGGACTAGCCGAACGGACCGGGCTGACCGCCGGGGTCGGCGACTATGCGCTGGTCGACGTGGACGACACGATCGTGGAGGTGCACGGCTATGCCAAGCAGGGCTCGGGCTACGGCTACTCCGGTGTCCGGGGCCTGAACGTGCTGCTCGCCACCGTCAGCACCGAGAAGTCGGCGCCGGTGATTGTGGCGCAACGGCTGCGCAAGGGGGCCTGCGGCTCGCCCCGCGGCGCGAAGCGGCTGGTCGCGGACGCCCTCGCCACTACTCGCCGGCTCCGCGAGACAACTCCGCCCGGCAGCGACTCGGCGCGGACACTGCTGCGGGCCGATTCGGCGTTCTACGGCTCGGCTGTCGTTGGCGCGGTCCGAAAAAGCCGGCGCCGACGTGTCGGTCACGGTGCGGCGGGATCCCAAGGTGAAGGCCGCGATCGCTGGAATCGCCGCCGACGCATGGACACCGAGCGAGTATCCCGACGCGGTCTTCGATGAGGCCGCCGGCGTCTGGATCTCCCGGGCCGAGGTCGCCGAGACCCCGTTCACCGCCTTCAGCAGCCGGAAGCAGACCGAGCAGGTGCCCGGCCGGCTCGTCGTGCGCCGCATCCCCGATTTGAACCCCGACGCCGCCGCAGCCGGGCAGGACCCGCTGTTCGACTCGTGGCGGTTCCACGCCTTCTTCACCACCAGCAGCCTCGACACCGTCAGCGCGGACAAGACCCACCGGCAGCACGCCATCATCGAGCAGGTCCACGCCGATCTGAAGAACTCGGCGCTGGCGTACCTGCCCTCCGGCGTTTTCGCGGCCAACGCCGCCTGGCTCGTCCTCGCGGTCATGGCGTTCAACCTCACCCGCGCCGCCGGCACCCTCACCGGGACGCGGCATGCCACGGCGACCACCGGCACGATTCGACGCCAGCTCGTGCACGTCCCAGCTCGGATCGCTTCCTCGGCCCGACGGCTCGTTCTGCACCTGCCGACCGGCTGGCCCTGGCAGACCGCCTGGCCGAACTGTTCACCCGCGTCTGCGGACCACCCGCGGCCAGCACGACCTGACCCCGGCGACGCGCCCCTACCCGGAGAAGGAGAACCCCGACGAGCAGGTCGGGTACTCAACCGCGTCCCAAACCGACGATCCGCGCCTCACACCAAACGATCTTTCATCCACAAGATCGTCGGTGGATCGAGGCTTAATCGTCACTGGTGAGCGCGGCCCAGGAGCGGAGTCCCGAACCAGCCCCAGTAGATGCGGTGGTGCCCGATTCCGCGGAGGCGACCGGCGACCGGTCGTTGCGGGGTGCCGCCGCTTGGTTGGTCGGGTGAGTGACCTCGAGCGCGTGAACCTGAGCAAGCCGGCCCCCGCCGCGTGCAAGAGCCTGTTGACGCTCAGCCGTAAGGTGCTCGAGCAGGCTGCGGAGGCGGGCCGGAGCCCGCGCACACGAGCTGCTGAAGATCCGCCTCGTAGCTGAATGGCTGCGCGTTCTGCCTGCAGGTGCACACGCGGGACGCGTTGCAGCGCGGAGAGAGCCCGGACCGACTCGCAGTCCTGCCAGGTTTGGCGCGAGTCCACATAACGTCACGCCGCAGGAGCGGACGGCGCCGGCCCTCAGCGCGGTCATCACTCGGGTCGGCGACGGGCAAGTTCCTGACGAGACCTAATATGCGGAGGCATCTGCCCATCTGCCCGCGGTCCAGATCACAGCGGTCTCGTGGCTGAGCATCGTCATGGACGCGCTCAACCGCCTCGCCATCGCCCGCCGGTATCCGGTCGGACTGATCAGCGCCTGACAGGCCCGGGCCCTTCGCGGGCCGTCTCGGTGGGCGACCGTCTAGAGCCGGCGACTGCTCACTCCGGGGCGCTTGATAGCAGGGCCAACAGGTGGACCCAGACACCGCGCGGCGCTCGGCCACCAGCGTCGGGCTGATCACCTTGGCCATCGGGATGGCCCTGGTGTTCGCCCCCTCTCTCGCCGGTCGCCTGCGATGGCAGTGGATGACAGCCAGGGCCGGCCTCAACCTGGGGATCGCCGCCTACTGCCTGCGCCTCGTGCGCCGGGAAAGGGCCACCGGAGCCATGGTCGGGCAGTCGCCATGGTGGCGGCCACCCATCGCCGACAGGCGAACGATCAGTGCTTTGCGCCGAGGCCGCAACGGCAACGGCTAGCAGGTAGCAGGTAGCAGGATTGTCTGCGGACGCGAAGCGGCCGCTGCACGCGCTGCTGTGCAGTAGGCGTGCGATCCCGGGGCCGTGAGCGGCCGCCGAGCCGTGCCCCACGATTGGTAGCCATGACCTCGCAGCGAGTTGGGCTTCGTATGTATCTAGCCGAGGCGGCGGAGTTGGGGCCAGGTGTCGGCCCAGGAGCTTCGCTGGCCGCGGCACAGCCAGACGGTGCGGCCCTGCTCGTCGTTGTCGATGTGCTCCCGGTTGTCGATTCGGTCAACGGCGTGCACCGAGTCGAACAGCCGGCGCAGCTGCTGGGGGTTGATGCCGACCGCCAGTACCGGGCCGCTGCCGGCCGGCGGCGGTCCCCACTCCGCGTAGGCGTTATGGCCGCTGTAGACGGCGGGCAGCCCCAGCCCGGGGCCGTAGCGGTCGGCGGCGCCGGCCTCGCCGTAGTTGCGGGTCAGGATCACCGCCCGCCGCCGGTCCGCCTGGGGCAGGGCGCGGTAAGCGAGGGCCAGCGTGGCGGCGAAGCGGGGCCAGCCGATGGTCTCGCCGGCGTCGTAGTTGATGGCGGTGACCGGGGTGTGCTGCAGCCACCGCACGGGCAGCACCGGCAGCATCAGCACCGCTGCGATCGCCGCGCTGCCGGCGACGGTCACCCCGAGGGCGCGGGCCCGTCCGGCCTGCCGAGCCGCCCAGTCGGTGACCGGGGCGGCACCGGCGGCCAACAGCGCCGGGTAGAGCCCGCTGAGGTAGTACGGCTTGCCACCGGTTGTCAGGAACACGGCGAGCAGCAGGACGTAGGCCCACGCCAGGCAGCGGGCCCAGCGCAGTGCCGGGTCGCGGAACAGCCGCAGCAGCCCAGCCGCCCAGACCGGCACCAGGGCCGGCCCGACCAGCACCAGCTGGAACGGGAGGATCATCCAACGCGACGCCGAGGTGCCCGATCCGCCTGCGGCGATCGAGCGAGAGATGGCCAGCTGCGGCCAGCCGTGCTGGGCCTGCCAGGCCAGGTTCGGCGCCCACAGCAGCAGCGCGATCACCGCCCCGCCGCACAGCCAGCGGCTGCGCAGCACGGCACGGGGGCCGCCGAGCGCCAGGCCGGCGGCGATCCCGGCGAGTAGGAAGACCACCAGGGTCTTGTTGAGCAGCCCGACTCCGGCGAGCAGACCAGCCAGCAGCCACAGCCGCTGCTGCCCGGTCCGCAGCACCCGCACGACCAGCAGCGTCAGCGCGGTCCAGACCAGCAGGTCAAAGGTCGAGGTGCTCAGCAGGTGGGTCTCGACCAGCAGCACGGGTGAGGCAGCCATGCACCCGGCGGCCAGCACCTGGGCCGCCCGGCCACCCCCCAGCTCGCGGGCGAGCAGACCGGTCAGCAGCACCACCAGGAACGCCGCCACCGCAGACGGCGCCCGCAGCGCGACGAGCGAGTCGCCGGCTGCCGCCGAGGCGAGCCGGGCCAGCAGCGGGGTAAGCGGCGGCTGGTCGGGATAGCCCCAGGCCAGGTGCCGGCCCGACGCCAGGAAGTACAGCTCGTCGCGGTGGTAGCCGTAGCGAGCGCTCAGCGCCAGCAGCACCGCCGCTACCGCTGAGGCAAGCACCAGCAGCGGGCCCCACGCCGCGGCGGGGACGGCGGGGCTGGGACGCGCTGGGGTGTGGCGAATCGGAACAACCTTCCAGGTGGGCGCTGACCAGCTCCCGGCCCGCACTGCTGACTGACAGTGTCAATCTGGCGGGCTCCGTTGGCAGTGTCAAGCAGGAGGCAGACTGCGACGCATGAGCCGGGCACTTCCTGACCCCAGCGGCACAGCCGCCGGCACCGGTTCGGCCGCCCGAGGTGGCGTCCGGGCAAGGCTGCTCGCCGCGGCCCGGGAGGAACTGGCCCTGGTCGGCACCAGCGGGATCAGCCTTCGCGCCATCGCCCGACGCGCCGGGGTGTCGCACGCAGCGCCCAAGCACCACTTCGGTGGCCGCGCCGGCCTGCTCACCGCCCTCGCCACCGAAGGTTTCCAGCGGCTGTCCACCGAACTCCAGCACGCCGGGTCAGCCGCTCCCGCCCCACCGCCGGACCAGCTGGCCGCCCTCGGGCGCGCCTACCTCGACCGCGGGTTGAGGGAGCCAGCGCTGTTCGAGCTCATGTTCCGACCCGAACTGCTCCACCGCGACGACCCGAACCTGCGCCGAGCGCAACAGAGCGCCTTCGGCCTGCTGCACAACGCCGCCTCCGACACCGCCCGCGCCCTGCCCGGTCCACCTGGCCCAGGCGCAGGCGAACTGGCCCTACTGGCCTGGGCCTTCGTGCACGGCCTGGTCGCACTCATCCGCGACCAGGCCCTGACAGTCGTCAGCCCCACCCCCGGCGCCGACACGGCGCAGCTCGCCCACCAGCTCATCGACGCCTTCGTCGACCGCGTGCAGCGATGAGCACTTCCTCCAACGGAACGCCCCGGTGTGCTGCTTTGAAGGTCAGTCGTGCGGCGAGCGGCAGAAGGCCAGCGCGCGGTGCCAGAGCAGGGCGGCGGCTTGCTCGTCGTACTCGCCGGGGATGCTGGGGTCGGTGAACAGGTGGCCTGAGCCGGGGTAGTCGAAGACCTGTGCTGAGGCGCTGGCGGCGCGGACGCTGGCGACGAGGGTGTCGATCCATTCTTGCCGTCGGCGGGGGTCGTGCTGGGTGTAGTGGATCTGCGCGGGCACCCCCGTTGGCCAGGCGGCTGCGCCGAGCATCTGCACCGGCAGCGCGCCGGAGAGCAGCAGGACGCCGCTGCAGGCCCGCTGGGTAGCGGTGTACTCCGCCATGCCGCCGCCGTTGGAGAACCCGGCGGCGAAAAACCCGTCCGGCAGGTCCTGCACCGCCTCCACAGCTCGGCGCATCAGCTCGGGGAAGCCGACCTGTTCGACGAACCGGTCCGCCTGGTCATAGTCGTCGAATACCTGGCCGTCGTACTGGTCGACGACAAGCACCCTGTGCCCAGCACCGCGCAGACGGTCAGCGGCGTCGATGATCCCGGGACGGACGCCGAGGCTGGAGTGGAACAACGCGATGTCGGTCATACGACCAGCCTGCGCACCGGCCGGTGACAGCAGCCTGTCACCGTCTCTGTCACCCTTTCTGCTGTGAACCGAACTGACCGGCTGCACGCGCTGACCGAGGAGCTGCGCCGCGCCGGCCCCCGCGGGGCCGGCAGTGTGACCCAGTGATCGAGGATGCCGTATTCGTTGGGCGGCGCGAAGGCGAGCGAGACGCGGCCCATCGGATATTCGGCGATCCACTGTCCGTCGACGAGCTCGACCGAGGTCCCAAGGCCACTCGCCCATTTCGGTAGGTTGGCCGGGTCCGCGGCGAAGCCCGTACACCTCGCTGCCAGGGCGGTCGATCCTGGTGCTGATGTGCCGAGAATTCTCACTCATGGATCGCCGGTCCTGCCGGTGCAAGAGTGCCGAGCAGGCGAGCTAGGTTGCCCAGTTCGGAGTCGAGTACCGCGGCCCTGTCGACCGGGTGCTCGCTGGGCGGCACGGGCATCGTCTTCGTGGTGACACTGCCGCCTCCCGGCCGCGGCGTCGAGCGCAGGTAGGCCCCGCCATAGTGTCCGGACGTGAGCTGGCGGAGGTAATCGACGGTGGCGGCCCGCTCGTTGACCCGCACATGCAGCTCGAAGCGGTGACCGTTCTTGCTGACCTGCCAGCCGGCGGTGGCGTCGCCGGTGACTTGGTCGGCGAAACCTGGCGCCCAGACGGGCAATCGGGAGACGTCGGCGAGCACGGCGAGGACTTCGGCCGTGGACATCTCCGACTCGATGGCACCCGTCACCGTTCGCGAGAGTGGTCGGCTCGCGTACGACGTGACTGCCGACACTCTAAAATCAGTAAGCACACGCCTACCGTATACACATGTAGACGGCATGTCAACCGAGGAGATCTATGGCGACGCGAGCGGACCGGGCCGACCTGGGCGCCTTGCTCAACCGGCTGCTCGTGCAGGTACGCACGCGCGAGGAACCGATCCTGGCCGCGCACAACCTGTCGATGTGGGACTACGTCGTTCTCACCGTCCTCGTAGACACCGCCGCACCCACCCAGGCTGAACTGGCGCGGACGACCGGCCGTGACAAGACCCGGCTGATCGGCAATCTGGACCGGCTCGAAGGGTTGCAGCTGGTGCGACGTAGCCCCGCTCCAGCCGACCGGCGCAACCACATCATCACGATCACCCCGGCCGGCAGATCGCTGCACGTGCGCTGCCGGCGAGCTATCCGCGCTATGGAATCCGAACTGCTGGCCAACTTGCCAGCCGCACGACGCGACCGCCTGCTCGACGACCTCACCACCGTCAGTCCGCCTTCGGCCCGCTGACCGATCCGCTTGCGGCACGGCGGCGGAACATCCGGGCAGGTCAACGGCCCTACCGGCGTCGAGGATCAGACTGCCGCTGGTCCTTCCCTCACCGGGCTCCTTCTCGGACTTGTCCTGTTAGGTTCCGGAGCATGGACGCTGCATCGGAGGAGTATGTCGCCCGTCTCGGTAACGAAACGAGCTGAGCCCCTGGCCGCCTGTCTCATTTGTCGATCGGTGCCCGCAGGGGGGCGGCTTGTGCGACAGCCGCAGGTTGGCCTCGCTCGAAGGACAGGGGATCGTTACCCTTGCCAACCGCCTGGCCTGGCTCGGTTCAACTAATCCCACTTCGCCGTCCTACACGTCAACGCCGAACGAGGTACCGGCTGCTAGTCATGCCGGTGTCACTGTTACTTGTGCCGGTTAGGGAGAGCCTGACGTCGCGGCTGAGTCGTCCGAACAGGGGCAGGCCCTGGCCGAGGAGGACTGGCGCCCGGGCGAGGGTGATGACGTCGATCAGGTCGTGCTCGAGGAAGCTCTGAATGACCTGGCCGCCGTCGACGTAGACGCTGCTAGCCCCACGCGTGGCGAGCAGCTCGGCTGTCTCTTCGATGCTGCGGGCAACGGTGATGCGTTCGTCGTCGCCATCCTGCAGGTGGGTGCTGAGAACGATGGTGGATTTGTCGTAGGTCAGCTGCCGAAGGTCAGGATCTTCTCGTAGGTGCCTCGACCCATCACGAGGTGATCAATGGTCGACATGAAGTCCTCGTAGCCGGGGGGCGGGGTCGCTCCGATCGAGCCTGCTGCCGTGTGGTGGGGGTCGGCTGGCGGATTTGTGAGCCACTCGATGTCGCCGTCGAGGTGGGCGATAAAGCCGTCGAGGCTGGAGGCGATGAACACGAGTCCTTGCCAGGTGCGGGTGATGGTCATGCCCAGCTCTCCAGGAGGGTTAGGAGAAGCGTCTGGACGGAGACGCTGCTCGAGGGAGCCGCGTCAGCCGCGGCGCGGAGGTAGGAACCGTTCACGACGTCGAGGAGTAGAGCCGCGGCGATGGCAGGTTCAGGCGCCCGGGGCAACTCGCCAACAGCGTCCGATCCTGCAATCAAGACACTCAGGTAGGCGATCTGCCGCTCCCAGCCAGCTGCGAGCAGCCGGCTGAGCTCGTCGTTCTTGAGGTCCTCAAGCAGCATCGCGAGCCCCGCCACCCCCCCGGACCGGTCCTGCGGTGGGCGTGCGACACCCTCCACCCAAGCCCGGAGCTCAGCGAGGCAGTCGTCGGTCAGCGGCCCGTCTGGAATGGCCGCGCTCCAGCGCCGACTCAGCTCGACTAGCAGCGCGTGCTTCGAGCCGAACCGCTTGACCAGGGTTGCCGGGTGCACCTTTGCCACCTGGGCGGCCTCGTCGAGGCTCCAGGAACCGGGCTGATCGCTCAATCCATGCGCGATGCGCTGCAACAGCTCGGTGTCCGAGACGTTCCGAGGGCGCACCATGACCCAGTTAGTAAACCACCATTGCCTAACTTGTCCATACGGCCTTGCCACGACGATCTCGCGCACGGTTCGGAGGCACAGCCTCCGCCGGAGGCCGAGCGTCGCGGTAGACCTTCCGCTACCGAGACGCCTGGAGGTCGTGAGACGGCGGCGCCGACTCGTCGTCGTTGCTTGCCGCCGTGTGATCATTGTGCTCGTGACGACCGGTGTGTTGGTGACGTTCGTGCTGACCGCTGCCGTGTTGGCGGTGACGCCGGGACCGGACAGTCTGCTGGTGCTGCGCGCGATCGTGTTACGTGGACGGCGAGCCGGGCTCGCCACCGTGGCCGGGGTGCTGACCGGGCTGGCCATCTGGGTGGTGGCTGCCGCGGTTGGCCTGTCAGCCTTGCTGCGCGCCAGCTAGCTCGGGTACCAGGTACTCAAGATCGTCGGCGCGACCTACCTGGTGATGCTCGGTGTCAAGGCCCTGCGATCACGCGGTGCCGCCGAGGGGCAGCCCGACCAGGGACTGCTCGGCAGCGGGTACCGCGCCGGCCTGGTGACCAACCTGCTCAATCCCAAGATAGGGGTCTTCTTCGTCAGCCTCCTACCCGGCTTCGTGCCTGCGGCGGCCCCCGGTGGCGCTGACGTCCCTGCTTCTATGCGCTCTGTTCATCACCGAGGGCGCCCTGTACTTCGCCGTGCTCCTGCTACTCGCCGACCGGATCGCCGCCCTTCTTCACCGTCCCGCCGTCCGGCAACGGCTGGACCGCATCACAGGCGTGGTCCTGATCGGCTTCGGCGTCCGGCTCGCAGTGGAGAACTGACGCCGAGCCCCTCGCACGACCGGACAGGGAGCGACCATCGGGACACGTCCTGCTGGCGCCTCGTGCGTTCGGGGTGCTGCGACGAGCCGCTCATCGGTGTGTCGCCGAGCTGGCTGGAGATGAGGACTTGTGTGAGCGGGGAGGCCGACTTGTCGGTGCTGCTGGCGAGCATGGCGGCCGAGCTTCTGCCGGGGCGGTTCGTCTTCGCCACCGCCACTGACCCACAGGTTGTTGGCAAAATCGACGTGTTGGCAAGCGTGCGAGAGACCGAGGGCCTGTCGCTGGTCATGACGCAGGAACATGCGGACCGTGCCGGCCTCGCGTACGACTTTGTCGCCGGTTGGATCACGCTACGGGTGCACTCGGCCCTGCATGCTGTCGGCCTGACCGCTGCGGTGAGCACGGCCCTTGCCCGGGTTGGTGTTAGTTGCAACGTCATCGCGGGCTACCACCACGATCACCTGCTCGTGCCGATCGACCGGGCACAAGACGCGTTGGGCATCCTGCGGGAGTTGGCGGCCTCGGCCGGGCTGGACCAGCACCGGTAGTCCATCGGTGAGTGGAACGCGGTGGCCCCGGCTGACCTCGCGCTGGGAGACTCCGGGGGGTGAGCGCGCCCGAGACCGAGGACGAGAGGTTCGCCCCCATACGGGACGCTCGACCGGAGGACGTGCCCTGGCCGGTGATGACCTGGCCACCCCCACCGGACGTCCGGCTGACCGGTCGCCTCGTCGAGGTCGTTCCCGCCCTCACGCAGCGCGACGCGGAGGAGCTGTTCCGAGCCTTGGATGACGATCGGGTGTGGCAGCACCTGGCCGGTCGCCCGCGCAGGCCGCAGGCCGTCGCGGAGCGCCTGGAGCAACGGCGTGCTGCCGGAGCAGTTCCGTGGATAGTGCGCCTGCGCACCGCGTACGCGGGGCTGCCGGCGGGAACTGCCGTCGGGACCTGCACCTATCTCGACGTTTCGGTGGTTGACGCCCGCCTGGAGATCGGCGGCACCGCCTACGCGCCCGGCGTGTGGGGGACGGCGGTGAACCCGGACGCCAAGCTCGCGCTGCTCACCCACGCCTTCGAGGTGCTCGGCGCCGGGCGGGTGCAGCTGAAGACCGATGTGCGCAACACCCGTTCCCAGCAGGCCATCGCCCGACTCGGTGCCCGCTACGAGGGGACGCTGCGCCGCTATCAGCGCCGAGCCGACGGGAGCGTGCGTGACACCGTCCTGTTCTCCATCGTCACCGAGGACTGGCCGACGGTGCGAGCCGCGCTGGAGCACAGGCTCACGGCCGCCCTGGAGCAGCAGCAGTCCCGCTGACCGATCGTCTGCTACCGGGACAGTTTGATGTCGTCCCCGCAACATCGAACGAGCCGAAGTCGGTCCCGGCCGGGACGTGGCCCTCAGGCAGCCTGGAACAGGCAGAACGGGTGGCCCACCGGATCGAGCATGACCCGGACGTCGTCCTGGGGCTGGTATGACGCGAGCGTGGCGCCGGCGTGCTGCGCCCACGCCACAGCGGAGGCCAGGTCGTCGACGGCAATGTCGAGGTGGGTCTGAAGTTGTTGCTGGCCCTCCATCGACGGCCACACCGGCGCCACGTACTCAGCCTCGTATTCGAAGTTCAGGGTCGGGCCGGACACGCTGTCAGGCGGTCGCATCTGGGCCCACCCATCCTGGGGCGGGCAATCAGGTCGGGGTGGGTCGGTAGAGGTCACTGGCCACCCGAGGAGCTCGCTGTAGAACGTGGCAAGCGCGCGTGGATCAGGTGCCGCAATTGATACGGACGTCACCCGCAACCGCGGTCGCAGCACGAAGAGACTGTATCGGCGCTGCTTCCGCTGCCCGACGTGGAGGGTGTCCTCGGTCTTCGCCTGCCGGGTCTTTCTCAGCGACCGATCGTCCTGCGGACGAGGTTCCCCGCCCCTTGCTGACGGGGGTCGGCCACATAGCGCTGCGAGAATCGCGCCACTTGCTGATGCAAGTCAAATTTCGATGCCCGCTCGACCGGGATGGCGTCCCGGCGAGAGTTCGGCTTGCGACGCAAGATTCGGGCTGCGGCGGGGCCATCCGGCCACACATCGCTTCACGCCGATGAAGATCACAATAGGTAGGACGCAGACGGGTGCTGCCTCAATCGCTGCAGGCAGCGGCGGGCGTAGTCCGGTTCGATGACCCAGCAGGTAGCCGTTTCCCACACCAGTGCGGCGACCTCAACTACTTCGTCGTCTAGCTCGGCCCTTGCACCGCTCAGCTTCCGCACCGGGCGCGGCAGCCCGGCCAGGTCGAAGGCGGGGACGTCGACACGGGCCTCATCGAAGTCGATGAGGCTGACGCCCCCGTCGCCCGACTCATCGACGAGCACGGCGCCCGGCCCCAGGTCCCCGTGCACGACACATTTTCCAAGTCCGTGTGCACCGGAGGTCACCTGGTCCAGCAGCGCCCGCCAGCTGGCGCGCACCAGTGCCACTGTCTCGGCAGACATCGCCAACAAGTTCACGTCGGCGCCTGCGGTGGCGAGCAGCAGGTCGCCGGCACTCGCGGCGCCGGGGCCGCTGGGGCCAGCTGGCCGTGAGGCTGTGGACGGCAGCGACGGTCTCGGCCACCTCCTGCCACTCCCGGCTGCTCCGTGGCGACCGGCCGGTGTGGACGGTGCTACCCACACCCCGCGGCACTGGTTTCTGCCGTCGGCTGTAGGTACGGCGGTGGGAACCGACAGCCCGTTCTGATGCAGGGTGCGTAGCAGGTCCAGTTCCCAGTTCAGCGACTGCCTGGAGCGGGTGGAGACCTTTACCACCAAGCGGTTAGTCCCGCGGCGGGCGGCCCAGGCTCCGGCCCGGGCCCCGCCGGTCAACCGCTCTGTGATTTCCACGCCGGGCCAGGCCCGGATATCCGGCGGTAGATTTTCTGTCCTGCTCATTGTCTGATCATCGACGAGTCGATCTCTGGCGGGACGAGACGCCACCACAACCGTTCCGGTAGCCCTTCGGCTAGCGGAGACGGGCGATGAGCCAGCGTGGAGTCAGGGACGACCGCGACGGGCACCCGCCGCCGTCGCTGCTGAGAGGCTCGCCTGGAAGGCTGAAGCCGTGAACTCCGTGGACGAACCACCGCCCGAACAGCACGTCGTGGTAGCAGGGCTGCTGCGCCGACTTGGTCGCGCGCTGATGGTCCACCGCTCGCCCCAGCGCCGGTGGTACCCCGACACCTGGGACCTACCCGGAGGGCACGTGCTGGACGGCGAATCACCGCGCGATGCGCTGGCGCGAGAACTCGACGAGGAGCTTGGCATTATCGCCAGGGTAGCCGGTGAGCGCTTCGCCCGCGTCCAGGGCGTCGACTTCCGTATGGACATCTGGCTGGTCGACCAGTGGGCTGGCGATCCCTCCAACCAGGCCCCGTTGGAGCACGATGCGCTGGCGTGGATGACCGAGGATGAGCTGTCCGGTCTGCGCCTGGCCGACCCGCGACTACCCCAACTGTTGCGTGCCGCGCTCAATGATCAAGGCACGGTCATGATCGGCAGTGATGGCGAATCTGTGCCGGACGCCTCAGACCGCGACGCCCGTTAGCCGATCGTCAGTCGGACGTCCAGCACCTGGGCCTGCTCGAGGCGCGGCGCCCGGTCAGGCACTGGTTCGAGTCCCGCTCGAGCACAGTCAGCCCGCGGCGCCCCCGGTCTCGGCTCGACGAATTACGACGCGATCTACGACGTTGTAGCTGCTGTCGCAGCGGCACGTTCGGCTTGCCGCGGGGCGCGGTAAACGGTGGAGCGCGAGACGCCGAACAGCTCGCTCAGGTCGGTGGCGCCGAACCGGCCGGCGAGGTAGCTCTCGACGACGAACTGCTATGGCAGGCTGGCCTGTAGCGGCCATCGAGGAGGTCTAGGTGTACGTGCCGGCGCACTTCGCTGCGGATGACGCAGCGGTGCACGAGTTGTTGACCCACCACGGGGCCGCGGACTTGGTGACCGCGACACCGGTGGGGCTGCTCGCCACCCTGCTGCCGTTCGTGTACGACCCTGCGGTTGGCGAGCGCGGTGCGCTGCTCGGGCACCTGGCCCGCAACAACGAGCAGTGGCGCCCGCCGGTGCTCGGCCAAGCACTGGTGATCGTGCGCGGGCCGGACGCGTACGTCTCTCCGGGCTGGTACGCCGCGAAGGCTGAACACGGGCGGGTGGTGCCGACCTGGAACTACGTGACCGCGCACGTGCACGGCCAGCTGGTCGTGCACGACGACCCCGCTTGGGTCGAGGCTCTGGTCCGCCGGCTCACCGGTCGGCACGAGGCGCAGAGCGCCCGGCCGTGGTCGGTGGACGACGCACCCGCGGCCTTCATCGCGGGCCAGCTGCGTGCGATCGTCGGAGTCGAGCTGGTCATCAGCCGGGTCGAGGCCAAGGCCAAGCTGAGCCAGAACCGGCCGGCCGCCGACGTCGACGGTGTGATCGCCGGCTTGCAAGAGCGTGGCGATCACGCCTCCGCGCGGGCCGTTCGGTCCGCTCGGCCCTAGCCGTGCCAGGAGCGCTGTCCGCGTCATCGCTCCCCGGGCCCGCACGAGCCGCAGCACGGAGTGCTGAGCGCTGAGTGCTGACTGCGACAGGTGGGGTGCTGCGCCAGGCTCGCGGCATGGACCTCGACATCGCTCACCGCCTCGCTGACCAGTGGCAACGCGACTCGAACGCCCACAACCTCGAGGCCCTGCTCTGCCACTACAGCGACGACGTCGTGTTCACCTCTCCCGTGGTCCGGCAGCTGCTGCCCGACAGCGGCGGTGTCCTGCGCGGCAAGGGTGCCTTGCGCGCCTACTGGAGTGAGGGCCTGCGACGCATCCCCGATCTGCGCTTCGAAGTCGAGGCCTGCTTCGTCGGGGACGACACCCTCGTCATCAACTACCGCAACCACGTCGGCGCCCTGGTCGCCGAGGTCCGCATCTTCGACGGCGACCTGATCACGACCGGCCATGGCACCTACCTGGCTCTGGAGAACCCCGCCGGCGCCGCGCCGCAGTAGCTGATAGCCACGGGACCGGGTCCGTTCCCTCAGACAGTGAGCGGAGTCGTCGTCGGGACGGTCAGCTCGGGCAGGTCGCGGGCTACGAGGGTGAGCCTGCTGACTGCTTCCCGGAGCGTGTCGACGGGTTGGGTGTAGGGCAGTCGGAGCCAGCGGTCGAGATCGGGTGACGACCCGAAGCGGGTTCCTGGTGTCAGTTTCAGCTCGGCGCGCTGGGCGGCGGCGGACAGTGCCGTGCTGCTGACGGGCAGCCGGACCCACAGGGAGAGGCCGCCGTGTGGGGTGGTCCATCGGCAGTCGGGCAGGTGGTGGGTGAGCAGACGGGCGAGGGTGTCGCGACGTTCGCGTAGTCCGGCGCGGTGTGGGGCGGTGACTTGGTCGAGGTGCTCGAGCAGGTAGGTGGCGGTGAGCTGCTCGAGGATAGCGGTGCCGAGGTCGATGCCGGGTCGTGAGGCGGCCAACTGGGCCATCACGGCTGGTTGGGCGCGGATCCAGCCGATGCGCAGGCCGCCCCAGCAACTCTTGCTCATCGAGCCGAGACTGATCGCGGTGTCGTCGAGGGCGGCGATCGGTGGAGGGACCGGCGGCCCGTCCAAGCGCAGGTCGACCAACGTCTCGTCGATGACCGTCTGGGTGTGCGTGGCGCGGAGGGCCTGAACGAGTTGGGCGCGTGCTGCGGCGTCGAGCAGCGCGCCGGTGGGGTTGTGGTAGTCCGGGATGAGGAACGCCAGCTTTGGTGATGTCTGGCGCAGGGTGGCTGCCAGGGCGTCGAGGTTCCAGCCCTCGGTCGGGAGCGGGACGGGGACCGCGCGGCCGCCTGCTTGGGAGATGGCGAGCAGCGCGTTCGGGTAGGTGGGGCTGTCGACGAGGACCCGGTCACCAGGGGAGAGCAAGGTGCGCAGCACCAGGGCGAGGCCGTGCTGGGCTCCGCTGGAGACCATGATCTGGTCGCCGTCGGTGGTCAGCCCTCGTCGCCGGTAGCCCTCCGCGATGGCGGCGCGAAGCTGCGGCAGGCCGAACAACTCGTATCCGGGGTCGGGCAGGTAGGCCGGTAGGGCGGTGACCGCCGCGCTCATGGCGTCGTGCAGGACACCGAGCGGAGCTTGTGGTGCAGCGCGAGTGAGGTCGATGACCTGTGGCCGATCGCCCAGCTCGGCCAGCTGGCTGACCCCGTCAGGAAGGGTCAGCCAGCTGCCCGCGCCGCGGCGGCTGACCAAGATGCCCTCAGCGCGTAGCTGCTCGTACGCCGCGCTGACGGTGGTTCTGCTGACCGGTAGGACACCGGTGAGCTCGCGCTCCGAGGGCAGTCGGGCGCCCAGCGGTAACCGGCCGTCCAGCAGCATCTGTCGTACGTGATCCGCGAGGACCGCGTAGGCGGAACCCGACCCCTGCCACCTCCCGAGCAAGCGCGCCAGCTCGACTGCGGAGACTCGGCTCGGCAAGGGCTGCGTCACGTAGCCACTATGCACTGATTGGCCATTCTGACGGTGCCCAATCTGTCGCAGGCTCGCAGGATGGATACGTTGAAGGCCTCGGCCGGAGCGATGTGGGGGCAGTGGAGGCCGGACCGGCCCTCCCGGCGGCTGGCGCAGCTCTACCTCGGGCTAGGCCTCTACGGCGCCAGCATGGCGCTGATGGTCCGGTCCCGGCTCGGGCTCAGCCCGTGGGGGGTCTTCCACCAGGGCGTGGCCCGGCACACCGGGTGGAGCCTGGGATCGGTCACCATCGTCGTCGCCGTAGGCGTCCTGCTGCTGTGGATCCCGCTGCGTCAGCGGCCCGGCATCGGCACCATCAGCAACGCCCTGCTCATCGGAGTCACCGTCGACGCAACCCTCGCGGTGCTCCCGCAGCCCGATGCGCTGCCGACTCGCCTCGCGCTGCTGGCCGCCGGAATCACCGGCAACGGGCTGGCCGCGGCCTGCTACATCGGCGCCGGGCTCGGCCCCGGCCCCCGAGACGGGCTGATGACCGGCTGGGCCACCCGTTATCGCGGATCCCTGCGCACGGTCCGCACCACCCTCGAGATCACCGTCCTGACCGCCGGCTGGGCGTTGGGCGGCACCGTCGGCGTCGGCACCATTCTCTACGCGGTGAGCATCGGACCCCTCGTCCAGCGCCTTCTGCCACCCCTGACCGTCAGCAGACGCGCCTGAGGTCGAGCTTGGTCCCGTCAGAGGGGAGGTCACTCGTCCCAGGAAGCCCAGCGCTGACGGGCCGCTGGTGACCGACCCGCGCCGCGACCCCAGCGGCGCAGCCCCGGTCCTGCGGCCCTACGAGATCCGGGCTCGGCTGCGACGGTTCTACTACCTCGCGGACGCCCCGGCGGACGATCTGGCCACCCTGGGGCCGAATCAGTCGGGAGGTCCTGGGCGGGCTGCTGTCCCTGCCCTGACCCGACGGCGCGCGTGGGCTCCGGCATCGTCGGCCACGGCCCGGCCTCATTCGAAAACCTGCCGCGAATGGCACCGAGCTGGTCGTCTGCCGGTTCTCGGTCATCCGCACCCGGAGCTCGGCCCTGTCCATGACAGCGACCGTCGGCCGGCAGCCAGCCGTGGCCGAGGTGCTTTTTCGCCAGCTCGAACTGAGTGGTTCAGCCACGGCGGCGGTCGCCGGAGCGACGGCGGTCACCACCCGGCCCGGCGGGAAGATGCCCAGCCCGAAACGGGAACGCTGTACGCCGGTACGCCCGAGTGACCGCGAGCTCGCCACTACCCCGCTATTCGGGTGCCGTCGATGAAGACCAACTGCCCGCCGGGGCAGGCCGGCGAAGTCGAGCCGGGCCAACACCCCAGCCCGGTGGCAGCCGGTGAACGCCGGCGCGACACAGCCCTCGGCCCGCAGGCGCGGGATCACGTCCAGCTCCTCGAGGACCTCCAGAGTGCGCGCGTGCACGACCGCCGCCCGGGACGTGTTCACCCCTTGGGCAGCCTCGTCGTCCAGCATGGCGACGTCCACGCCGGGGTCCCGAAGTCGGCAGGCCGTCGCCAACCCCGTGGGTCCCGCGCCGACCGCCGCGCACCTGCACTCGCTTGGTTCCTGACATGGCGTCGTCCTCGGAAGTCGACGAGTGTCGGCCAACAATCGTTGACGGTGTCCTGCAGCCTGACCCGGTCACGGCATGAAGTAGGTCGACATTCGGTGGCGAGACTGACGCGCATGTTATTCCTGGTCATGCCAATCAGCGCCCACTCCCCGGACCGGCACCGGGTCGTCGCGCTGGTCAACTCGCCGCAGTCACCGGTTGAACTCGCCATCGCCTCGGAGGTCTTCGGCATCACTCGCCCCGACGTGCCGGTGGACTACGAGTTCTCGATCTGCAGCCGCGAGCCCGGGCTGATCGACACGCTGGCCGGCTACCCGATGGTGGTCAACCGGGGGCTCGAGCACTTGGCACGGGCGGACACAATCGTGATCCCCGGCTGGGAGCCGACAGGGGCACAGGTGCCGGTGGAGATTTTGCGCGCGTTGGTCGCGGCGCACGAGCGAGGCGCGCGGCTGCTGTCGATCTGTACCGGAGCCTTCGTTGTGGCTCAGACCGGCCTCCTGGATGGGCGCCGGGCCACCACCCACTGGCGGTACATCGGCGCGCTGGCCGCCGGGTTCCCCCGCGTTCAGGTCGAGGACGACGTGCTGTTCGTCGACCACGGGGACGTCGCGACAAGCGCAGGTACCTCGGCAGGCCTGGACATGTGCTTGCACGTCGTCCGCTCCGACCACGGCGCGGCCCGGGCCGCCCGGATCGCCCGCCACATGGTCATGCCGCCCCAGCGCGAGGGCGACCAGCGGCAGTACGCCGTCCGCGCGGCGCCGGTCGCGGCGTCCGGCTCGCTGGCCGACATGCTGGACTGGGCGGGGGAGAACCTCGGAGAGCACTTGACGCTCGACCTCCTGGCTCGGCGGGCCCATCTCAGCTCGCGCACCCTGGACCGGCGGTTCCGTGAGCAGCTCGGCGTCAGCCCGGGCAAGTGGCTGCTCTCCCGGCGCATCGACGCAGCACGGGAGCTGCTGGAGACGACGGAGCTAACGAGATCGACGCCATCGCCACCCGGGTAGGCCTGTCGTCGGCGACCAACCTCCGCAGGCGGTTCCACCACGCCGTGGGAACTGCGCCCACGGCCTACCGGCGGACCTTCCAGGTCAGCCCGCCGCAGGACGTAGCCTTCTCGCCCGCCACCCGACTCCTCAGCACCGCGACCGCGGCTGGATGAGGCGTTCGCACCGGCCGGCCGGTGGCGCCCTTTTGGGGCTGGCTGGCCGTCGGCGCGCTGCGGGAGGCCCGACGCACCGGGCACGACGGTCGCCTGCCGCCGAGCTGGCGGCTGTTGCTGCGTCGGGCGGTCCTGACCAACCTGACCAACCTGACCAGCCCAACGCAACTCCTGTTCTTCGCCGCCTTCCTGCCGCAGTTCGTCCGCGACGGCCACGGTCCCGTCTGGGCGCAGCTGCTGAGCCTGGGTTGATCTTCCTGCTCGTCGGGCTGGCCGTGGACGCCACGATCGGGCTGGCCGTCAGCCGGCCCGGTGCGCCGCTGGCCCGCGGCGGTCGCGCCGCCACCGCCCTCGCCGTCACCGCCCTCGCCGTCACCGCCGGGCTCACCTTCGCCACGCTGACCGCGCTGCTGCTCGGCGAGGCGCTGCACAATATCGCCTGACTTGTAGCCGCGCCGAGAAGCGACCGCCCGGGGATGTCTCACCACCGCCGGAGCAGAGTCTCCGCCGCACGTAGCTCGGCGACGATCTCGGCGGCCGGCTGGGCGCGGTGGACCATCCCGATGGCCTGACCGGCGTAGATTCCGGCGAGGTCGTAGTCGGCCCGCTCGACGGCGGCGCGCAGCTCGGCGCGGGCCGGGCCGTCAGCCGCCAGCGCTGTCGCGTCGCCCGGCCAGCGGTCGGTGAACCGGTTGCGCAGTGCCCGGCCACCGAACTCTGCCGGCCAGCCCAGTGACTGACCGCGGTCGAAGGCATGGGTGTACAGGGTGTCGGTGCTGGCCGCCGCCAGCAGCCGGGCCTTGGCTGCGGGAGGTGCCAGTGACTCGGTCGCGGTGAGGAAGGCGGTGCCGATCCAGGCTCCGCACGCCCCGGCACCCAGCACTGCGGCGACTCCCCGTGCGGTGCCGATCCCGCCCGCGGCCAGTACCGGCACCGCGGCGGTTCCGGTCATGTCCAGTACCTCCTGCAGCAACGGCAGCGTCGACACGGCATCCCGGCCGTGTCCGCCACCCTCGCTGCCGCGGGCCACGAGAAGATCGAAGCCGTCGTCCAAGGCACGCTGGACGTCGTCGGACGAGCCGATCTGGGTGGCCGTCACGATGCCTGCCCGGTGCAGGGTCGCGGCCAGCTTCCGTTGAACCCCGGTTGCATCCCCGAAGCTCACCGAGACCAGGGCTGGCGGGAGCGGCAGGTCGAGCACGGCCGCGAGCTGCTCGTTGCGGTCTGGGCGGGCCCAGCCGAGCAGACCGATGCCGAAGGCGCGGCCGGAGGCGGCGGCGATTGCCGCTTGGGCACTGACCCAGCCTGGAGCCGTGCTGTCGCCGACGCCGATCATCCCGAGGCCGCCCGCCGCCGAGACCGCACCGGCCAGCGAGCCCCCGGCCGCGCCGGCCATCGGGGCGGACACGACTGGTACTCCCAGGGAGAACCGTTCGGTGAGCCAGGTCGTCAACATGGCCCACCGTCCGTCGTCCTGGCACCCGTGTGCGGCATCCGCGTCGGGAAAGGCCCGCACCGTGTCCGGCTGGACCCTGGCCCCGATGCCCCCGACCCCGGATCGTAACCTCATGACATCTCAGGACGAGCTCATGCAGGTCGTGGACATCGATGCTGTTGCCCCGGTGGAGGTGGGTCCTGGGATCATCCGCCGGACCCTGCCGACGACGGACCGGGCGCGAGGGTGGGTCATCGATTTCGCGCCCGGCTCGCAGTGGCCATCGATGGAGGTGCACGAAGAGGAGGAGCGCTACTTCGTGCTCAGCGGTGAGGTGATCGAGGGGAAGCGGCGCCACGGCGCGGGCAGCTACGTCGTATTTGCACCCGGCAGCAGGCACCGCCCGCGGTCGGACACCGGGGCGCGAATGCTGGGGATCAACCTCGTCTGAACGCTCGGTCCCCATTGGCTCGGGCCGGTCTGACCGGCTCAGAACCGAGCTGACTTGGTGAACCGGGTGCCCATGATTGGGACGGTCCGTTCTGATTCGTGGTGGAGCAGCCGCAGCCCGTCATAGCGGCGTCGGACGTAGGCCACGGCTTGGTCGGCTGGCAGCCCGTCGAGGACGCTGAGGAAGGCTAACGCTGTGCCGGTTCTGCCTCGTCCACCCCAGCAGGCCACCCCGACGCGCTCGGCTTCGGCTCGTCGCCAACGCTTCGGTCAGCACGCTCCGTACGTGTCGGTGGTCATCGGGCAGTCCGAAGTCGGGCCATTAGACCCAGACCGTGTCCCAGCGGACGGCCGGGGGTTCGTGCTCGAGCAGGTGAACGGCGAAGGTGGGCCGCGGACCGGCCGGAAGTGGTCGTCCGAGTCCGCGGCCGCGGATCAGCCGCCCGGAGGGCAGGCGCAGTACTCCGGGTGCTGCTGCATCCCAGCTCTGGGTCACGGCCCTGACCGTAGCTATGAGCACCCGAGCGGCGTCGCCGACACCGCCATCCCAGCTGTCGTTCCACTATTGCGACGCGCACGAGTTGACGAAGAGCGCGAGAGCAGACCGCTCCACCGTGTCTGGATCCCGCGTGGCGGATCAGATGGGCGAGTGGGTGGGAGGACGCTCGACGAACCACTGCGCGATACCCGGCATGCGTTCTTCGAGGTGGCCGGGCAGAGACGCTGACCAACCCGGCACGCTCCCGAGCCGCGGTTCTCGAGGTCATGGGTGGGTTAGCGCGAGCGAGTGTCGTTCCTGGTGCTGCCAACGACCAGGGTGCCATGACCGCACCTCGGCAGTGGATCTCGGCGCTCGGCGATGACCTAAGTGCTACCCTCGACCGGCGGCATCTTGTGGTGGTGCGACTGCCCACATTCGGTTCTTCTCTCTCCTAGCAGCCACTCCCTGAGGGATGCAGTGGCTACGTGCCGGTGTTGACGGCGGAGCAGAACGCCCACAGCAGATCGACGAGCTGAAGTGGTCGAGCTGTCATGAGGTGTTCGTCCCCGTCCCGGTCCCCGCCAGCCCTCAGCGGGCGCCTGCAGTCCGAGGGGGAAGCCCGGGCGCCGGGGTCAAGTCGGGCGGCATCGAGTCGACTCCCGGGGTGACTGGCCGGCCGGTCGCCTCGGCCCCTTTGGGGTCCTCCTTTTGCCCTTACCCGGCGCTTAACGTTGCCGCCGGCGTACCGGGCGGCGTTCAGCACCCTGGACGGGGTGGTCCGCCTCCACCAGTGGGCCGTGGCAGGGCTACCGGCCGGACCGGACAGACGGTGCTGGTGACCAAGGCTCGTCGGCTGCTCCGGCTTCTGGTTCAGGCAGCGGGCCAGCCCGCCGATGCAGACGGAGGGCCCTCACCTTCTGGGGCAGTCCGGGAGGCTGTGCCTCGCTCGTCTGCTGGACGAGTTCTGATCTAGCCCGAGGGGGTCGTGCACGTGGCCAGACGCCAGCTGCTGGCTATTGCCGTGGGCTCCGCGTTGATCCTGTGCACGGGCAGCGCTCTGGCAGCTCCTACCGCGTCCGCAGCGCCAGAGTCTGCCGACCAGCAGCTGCACGCGGCGCAACAGCAGGTGCGCAGCGCAGGTCGGCAGCTGGATGCGGTTCAGGTCCGGGCCGAGCAGGCAGCCGAGGCCTACAACGGGGCCCGGCTGCAGGCCGGCCAGGCCGCGGCCGCTAGTGCCAGCGCCGCAGCCGTCGCCGGCGCTGCCAGCGTCCGCGCAGCCCAGGCCGTTGCTGCCAGGGACGCCGCCACCGGCGAGGTAGGCCGGGCGGTCGGGGCGCGGGTCAGCACCCGAGCCGAGCAGGGCCGCGTCGAGCAGGCCGTCGCCGCCGCACAGGGCCGGCTCGGTGCGCTCGCGGCCGGGGCGTACAAGTCCGGGGGCCACCTGGGCTTCTACTCCCTGCTGCTCGGCGCCGACCCGGCTACCTTCGCCGAAGGCCAGGAGCTGATCAGCCGGGTCGACCGGCACCACAGGGACGCGCTCGGTGAGCTGGTCCGGGCCAAGGACGTCGCGGCCGCCGCCACTACTAGAGCAGCGCAGGCCGAGCAGACAGCGGCTGACCGTGCTCGGCAGGCGACCAGCTCAGCGCAGCAGGTGACGCAGTTCGCCGCCGCCGCCCGCGGTGCAGCCGCCATAGCGGCAGGGGCGCTGCAGACCTCCCGCCGGGCGGCAGCTTGGGCGGCGGCCGCCAGATGGCGGGCCCAGTGGATCGTCGACGCCGCCCAGCAGACCCTGGGCACGGCTAACGTCACCGCGGGGCTTCGACTGCTCTGGGCTGACCCTGTTCGCGTGGGCGCACGCCGGTGTCGCGCTCGGGCATTACACCGGCTCGCAGTGGACCGCCGGCCGGCATGTCGCCCAGTCCGACCTGGCGCCAGGGGACCTGGTCTTTTTCGCCACCGACACCACCGACCCGGCAACGATCCACCACGTCGGTCTGTACATCGGCGGCGGCGACATGATCAGCGCACCGCACACCGGTGACGTGGTGCGGATAGCGTCCGTCGCCGGCTTCGGCGGCTACATCGGCGCGGTCCGGCTCACCGGCTGACCGCTGACCCGCAGCCCAACAGGCCTCGGTCACCTGCCCTTGGCTCAAAGCTTGGCCGGATCTGCTCAGCGACGGCGCAGGCGACTGACACAGGGGGAGTTCGAGTCCGAACGCCGATGCGGGCGGGTGGCCGAGGTGGCCACCCGCCCGCGCGGGTCGAACGGGTGGTGCTCAGGCCTGCTAGGCGCCGCGCCTGCGCTGGATGCTGCGCAGGCCGGTGCCCAGTAGCACCATGCCCAGCACCCCGGCCGTCACCGGCACCACCGGCGTCTGCCCGGGGGCCGATCGGGCGGTGCCGCCGCCGCCGCTGTTGACCCCTCCGTTGGGCATCGTCATGCCGCCGGCG
>JAABUP010004319.1_pt1 | contig 23406 bp, 29 predicted proteins | sample 5559201 | NCBI WGS metagenome assembly JAABUP01 (sample SAMN10711887, study PRJNA513373) | rock metagenome | isolation source: Antarctica rocks | place: Antarctica | reverse complement strand
GCCAAATATTCTTCAACAGTCTAAAACTACGTCGCTCGGCGATTTCAAGCTTCTCTCGATGACCGAGTCATTCAGCTGATGCTATTTTCGGAAGATGCGCATCCGAATACCTTTCGCCAGTGAGCTATGACGGATCTACTCGAAGTCTGTCAATGCTAATGAGACTGCAGGCGCATTCTTATTCCTCCTGCTCGGCTCCGCATACCTCGCCCTGACCAGCATACAAATACCTACCATTAACGACAAAGTCCTCCACTTCCTGACCTTCTTTGTTCTAACGGTACGCTCCTTCCAACGTAGACTAACAACGCCGCGCAGTCCTGGCGGCTAACACCCCTTGCCAGGTATGCTTCTACTGGATAGTTGACGGCTCTCGCCGCCGCACCCTCAACTTCACCCTCATCGCCATAACGTTCACGCTCGGTATCGGCTCCGAAGTGATCCAAGGCCTCCTCCCCAACAAGCGCACCTTCGACCCCTTCGACATCCTCGCCAACATCGTCGGCTCCCTCTCCGCCCTCGCAATCTGCAGCTGGTATCACAAGCGCATGCTGGAACGGAAGCGGTTGTCCAAATACCACGTGGTGCCCGGCTCGGACGGACTGGACCAGGATGTCGAGTTGGGGGAGGGGGGAGGTAGTCAGCAGGAGATAGGCGTTACGGGGCCTACGGATAGGAGTCTGGAAGAGCAGGTAGATAATTGGGATGAGAATGCTGATGACGCGTGGGATGACGATGTTGCTGGTGGGGAGGAGGGGCGTGGGACGGAGAGTGGGAGTGGAGAAGGGGGTCTTACGCCTAGTAGTGGGAGTGCAGGCGATGAAGGTGTGGAAGGCAAGAAATGAACCTTGATGCAACCTTATCACATGAAATCACGGCTATCTAGGATTGTAAGGGCTGTGACATTGTTACAATTAGCGATGTATGCGTATGATATCCAACATTGTTCTTCCGGTTGGTCCTTGAACGGCCGCTAACTGAGGACTAATTTATCCTCTAACTAACACAGAGGACTCAGCGACTGTATGCTGGTGCAAGCAAGGTACAGTGATAACCTTGCATACTCGCAAACATGGTATCCGGACACATAATAGAGTCGACGCATAATGCGAATCCACGACCAAATAAAAGAGGAAAGCAACAAGGTTGACGCGCTATGGCATGAGTGTATGTATGACCAAACACAAATGGACGAAGATTAAAAGCTAGTTATAGAAATGTCCGCAACGCGAAAGCTCAACGGTATACTCCCAATGATGCCAAGAACTCCGACGGCGACAAACCGGACCAGGACCGCAACTGCAGACGCCACCAAGGTTGAGTCGGACGCAGCAGTTCAAGAGCAACCAGCCCGTGCTACGGGAACATTTTCGGTCTGCTCGTCGCTACTCTCGATCGTGGTGGCGTCGACATCTTTGGTCAACCGTGCTACCTTCGGCGATCGTTCTTCGTTGCCTTCACTTGTTTCGGCGGAAGTATGAACGAGAATCTGGGAAGGCGCAGCAGCTTGCTTTTCCTCGAATCGCTCCCTAAGTACTTCGTACAGAAACAGGTACTGCGCGTCGCTCTGCACCATCATCATGCGTTGTTCTCGAAGCTTATTCACAGTATCGAACACCATGTCTTCGCCATCCTTGACATCTGCAACTGTACCGGCATCTAGCTCTCCAAGAAGATGACCTAATGCGATGAAGGTACCTGAACGTCCCACGCCAGCGCTGCAGTGGACTATTCGCGGGTTCTCGGGTATTGGATTCTTATTTGCGGACAGTTTGAGAAGCTCGAAAAGAGCCAACCGGTCATCGCCTTCGGGTACACCGAAGTCCGGCCAGCCAGAGAACAATAGGTGCCAGACGATCCTGGATTCATCATTAACAGTCATTAGGAGTTTTCGTACTGTGATTCGTTTTCTTTCGTCGATTGTCGATTCAACAAGCTGAACGTGGGCCTTGAAGCCGTCACCAAATTCGTCTGCTTCATTGACGATAACAGTGTCATTCGTAGAGTCCAATGGGAAGTACTGGAAGCATTTCTCACGACCAGCTTCCGAAATCTGTGTGAGCATAACAATAACGGCGATGTCTGTAGTTTCGTGCCATACCATATGCCAGATGTGGCTGAGTTGAGCTTCCCTAGGTCCCTATATATGGCACGCGGTTAACTTCCCTTTCGCATTGACTCAACAACGTGAAGGACTAAACTACCTGTGTTGCAATGTATTTCTCTTCCTTCCCTGTTTTCATGTTGTGCAATGATATGGGCGATGCGTTGATATAATCGCAATGACCTTCGGGGATTTTTAAATGGATACGGCTGTTTGCCCATGCCTGAACGTTGACGTATCTGTTCCTCGCCTTGGTTTCCTGATCCGTCTCTTGCGCCCATTGCGACAATGGATTCGAGTCATTTCGGCCTTGTGCAATGCGAATCTGCTGCAACCACTCGAGTTCCTCGAATTTGCTATGGATTTCTATATTCAAGGAGAGCGGGTGATTAGCCTCCTAGCTGCTGCATCATGCACGTTCGCGTATGCAGGAGTATCCACATACCAGTCTTTGACTGACGCAAGAAAGCAGGTACACGATCATTCTTCTCTATTAGAGGCTGGAGCACGGGTGCATCTTTGAGTGAGGGTAAGCTTTCATGGGAGCGAGAGCGTTTGGAGGAGGAGCTTGGAGGGGTCGATGGAGTAGCTGTCATTGTCTGAGCTAGTGGCCTTGCAGCTTTGCGCCGGCGGAGCTCTCTAAAACGTTTCAGCAAGTTGGATCCTGCAGTGGCCGCCAGGTTGAAGTACTGGTCCGATCCTTGGCGTTGGTATTATGCGGCCTTCTTGATATGATGCAGCTTCCAATGATGGTAGTGGGCGGGCACGGGTTGTGGCCCTATCGAAGAGCCTGATGCCAGTCTCCAAGCTTGAAGTTTCTTTGCAAGTGTAGCAGTCCCTCTGGAGCCCCGGATGTTAGCAGCTATCTTGCGCAATGCTTCTTTTCAGGGCTGACAGGTAAAGCAAGGCAAACACAGGACGATTTTTGACAGCCGATGATTTGCTTTAAGGCAAAGCTCAGGTTGCCGGCCGGCGATTGTAATATTTCTTGTTTACAATGGTCTCTGCAAGTCAGCGAAGTGAGCAAAGCTGGAAACGAAATAGACATTAGCGATGAGCTGGACATCTTATCTCAACTTAATGCAAAGTTCTCGATTGAAGGGGTTACTTCCGGGATGGGGGGTCTAAAACAACTCCGGTGGCCATTTCCAGAATTAGAAGATCGACTCGCTTTGTTGCCGGAAAGTGAGAGTCAATCCCAGCCAAAGTTCGCGCCACCCAGTTCACACATTATTATTGAAACAAAGACCCTGTCAATCATCAATAATCTGACTGTGCAGTCCCTTTGCCATTTGATCGAGGGTGTGAGGTCCTTGAGCCCGATCTGATGCGACGACGATAATGTGGGTTCGTGTTCTTGAGGTCCGTCCTCTCCAGGCTCCTTTATCATCTATCCCCTAAGAATGTTCGGGAGAGGACCAGACTGACCACACAGCACAGGCATGGCTTACAGCCAGAGTATGCCCCGCTACTCTGTCGAAGAAGTATGTCGTGATCACTAATGCCTCATCCTTCAGCTCCTCGCAAGCCCAGGCTTTCATCGGGCTGTCCATAACGTCCACAAAAGAATACGACAGTGGAGACACGGAAAAGATCCTGATGAAATGGGTGGCACAAACATTGAGCGTTAGTGGGGTCCTCTTCAGGTCTCGTGGGTATGTTGCTGACACTGCCTGCCCGCGGCAGAGACTGGTGGATCGAATACGAGAAAGTTCATTCAATACTACATCGACGAGCTCAAGGACCAGATAGGCGGAGGCCCATCATTGAAGAAATAAGTCTCTTCTCTACCGACGTGCTTCGATATAATTCTTGGTATTTGCGATTTTCGGCGTTTTCAGGTCCAGGTAAAGGGTTACGGCATGGCACGAAGCATAGGACAAGTCGGCAATGGTATAGGAACGAAGTCATCTCCGCTCGCTACATAATTCTTCGAACATCAAAATCGGATATAAAATTAGGCTTCTTCGACCTGACTCTATGTCACTTGGCTCTCATTCCATCCGAAGAACGACGTCTCTCAAGGATACGACAGCACGAGTCGACCTGGTCTTGTGTTTTCTTCCATTACAGCAGAGACATTCGGGCACGCCCTCAGTCTTTCAGCTTACCAAATATTTGGCATGGTCTCTCACGGGGTTGTCGCTTTCGCCAAGTGACGTCTGGAGAAAGCTATCTTCGCAGCCGTTTTGATTGGCGAGCACTTCGCGCAACTAGCAGCAACGTCATTGTATTTTTAAATACAAAGATCTTTAAAATCCCCACCAATCTCCACTGCAGCTCACAAAGATCGAAATCCTTTCTCGTTCAGATATTTTTAACCATCAGCAAGAACATACGATGCCTTCGGCAATCGTCACAGGTGCTACGGGTCAGTCAGCCTTCGTGCTTATTTCCAGTCAAACCAATCACTAACGACGCATGTAGGCATTCTCGGCAGCGAGATAGTCGCTGCACTTGGAAAAGATCCGAAGCAGTGGCAGACAATCCACGCTCTTTCGCGAAGTCAGAAGGGAAAGTACCCGCCGAATGTGAAGCACGACACTATTGACCTTATCAACGATGCAAAGGGTATGGCCAAGCAGCTTCAGGGCGTTGAAGCAGAGTACCTGTTCTTCGCGGCATATTTACAAAAGGAAACTGAGCAAGAAATGTGGGACATCAATGGTGAGCACTCATTCTTGCGACCAAGTACTACTGTAAGAGGAAGGCCGGCTAATGTTATTGCTTACTGCAGGTGCTATGCTCAAGAACTTTCTTGACGCTTCCATGGAGGAGTCAGATCCTTGGATCGAGGGATCAGATCGACCACCGAACTTTTACTACAACCAGCAAAACATCCTAAAGGACTACGCAAAGCGCGCGAACTGGGACTGGGTAGTTACCTACCCAAATGACGTGATTGGTGTTGCGAAAGGTAGGAAATCCTGTATATGGAGCCATGTCAGGCATCGAGATTTACACAGCTCGCAGGAAATTTCATGAACCTTGCCACCTCCCTCGGTCTTTACGCCGCTGTCAATAAGGAGCTTAGTGGAACGCTCCTTTCTCCAGGAAGCGAAAAGTTCTATACCCTCTTTGACTCGTTTACCTACTCCCGCCTCCACGCCTCTTTCAACCTATGGGCGGCGCTCGAGCCAAAATGCGCCAATCAAGCTTTTAATGTGGTCAACGGAGATACCGAAAGTTGGCAGAACATGTGGCCAAAGCTAGCGCGGCGCTTTGATTGCAAGATTCCTGAAGATCAATTCAGTGGTTCTACGCCTGATGCGAGCGAAATGAAGCTTGCAGAGAGACCACCGATTGCTGATTTGGCGCCGCAACTGGGACTGGTCAATCATGTCAGACAAGGGGCAGTGCAGCAGCGAATCGATCTCATAAAGTGGAGCCAGAAGGACAATGTGAAGAAGGCGTGGGAAAAGCTAGCGCAGAGGGACGGACTTGAGAAGGACTCCTTCGAAAAGGCGACTTGGGGATTCCTTGGATTTGTGCTGGGAAGGGACTATGATGTTGTGATCAGTATGAGTAAAGCAAGGAAGCTTGGGTGGACCGGGTCAGTCTATATGTGCATGATCGTCTTTATGTGGGACGGACAGCTGACTTTTGTATAGGTACATTGACTCATGGGATGCCCTTAGTGATTGCTTTGATGAGCTAGAGGCGGAGAAGATACTGCTCAAAACGAAGTGAGATGGTTTGATCTAGAAACGCACCACGAGCTTCTCAGTAACTCGATGATCGATTCTGATGCTGTTTCAAATTCTCCGCCACCATGAAGCTATGCAATGATGCGTTGTTCTTTAGCTGACTGTAGAGCTTGGTCGTGAGAAATCTGGCCGGGAGGCTTATTCTGGAAGATTGATAGGTGAAATCCATGTGGTCTGAACTAGAGTTCGTTGATGAAGAGGTTCGTCATGAGGAGGCCTCAATACCGCCGAAGAGCAACCTCCGTGTTTGTAATCTTCATGCTAGGAGCATGCAGGACGCTCAAACCACCTTGCACACTCTTGCGGGACAGCTTATGGAGCCTTGAAGTTGTAGTCGCTATATGGACAGGCGATTCTTGTTTCACTTTACAGGCCCTATCTATTAAGGAGAGTATCGGAAGCGGAGCTATGGACTCTCTAGTATTTCGATGCCGCTGCATCCAGGATCTCGCCACTGCTTGAGGGGAGATAGCCGGATTCTCCGACATCGGCGGCTCTCTACATGATGTACATAACGCCTTGTACTTGAATGTGTAGCCATAATCAATTCTGGATCATTCTCAAGACTGGTGACCCCAATGTCTACGAATAGCCACCCAAACGGCGAGAGCCCAGTCTCGGCGGCAACGAAGTTAAGACGCCTGATTGAGACTCCGGGCCGGCTGCTTATTTGCCCTGGTGTCTACGATGGGTTCTCTGCTCGAATAGCTCTCCAAGTTGGGTTTGATGCCTTTTACATGGTATATCAAAAAAAATCAATACACACTTCCGACAGACGGACTGACATTATCAGAGACCGGTGCCGGTACCACCGCATCGAGACTTGGCCATGCAGATCTAGGCATTGCTCAACTCCATGACATGCGAGAGCATGCTGAGATGATTGCCAATCTGGACCCTAGCGTACCACTCATCGCAGACATGGATACTGGCTATGGAGGTCTTTAACCCCAGTACAAGTCCGAAGTGGATATGCTGAAGCATTGAAGGTCCTATCATGGTCGCCCGATCTACGGAGCAATACATCCGCTCGAACGTTGCAGGCTTTCATATTGAAGATCAAGTGCAAACAAAGCGCTGCGGACACCTTGAAGGAAAGGAGCTCGTAAACACCGAAGTCTTCCTGTCACGCATCCGCGCCGCAAAAGCTGCACGACAGAAGCAAAGATCAGATATCGTGATCATTGCTCGCACAGATGCGTTGCAGAAGTATGGCTACGATGAATCAATCGCACGGTTGAAAGCTGCCAAGGAAGCTGGTGCCGACGTAGGATTCCTCGAGGGCATCACGAGCAAAGAGCAAGCTAGGCAGGCGGTAAAAGACATGCATCCCTTTCCGTTGCTCCTGAACATGGTCGAGCACGGAGCAACGCCAACGATCGGTGTCGATGAAGCTAGGGACATGGGGTTCAGGATTATGATTTTCCCGTTCGCGGCACTGGCGCCGGCGTACACGGCGATCAAGAAGGGCTTGGAGAAGTTGAAGACAGGAGGGGTAATGGGCACCGGTAAGGAACTGACACTGAGGATGCTCTTTGAGGTTTGTGGGTTGGAGGCAAGCATCGAGATTGATGCTAAAGCGGGAGGGAAGGCGTTCGAGAAGTGGGCTTGACGTCCGGCACAGTTGGTTAATTGATGTGAAAACTTCCATCGGAATACCAGAAATCTTTTCAGGTTTAATTTGTATTTGAAAGCTGAGTCGCTTCATCGTCGAACTATGGCAGGGCCTCATCTAGTCTCCATGGCCAATCTCTGATCCATGTACCAAGTAGATGTCAACCTCCAGTGTTCGTAGGCAGGTCATGTCATGTTCACATACCTCAAGCAAGTGGGAAAGCTGAGTTCAGCAAATGAGATGTAGGTTGATGGTCGAGATCTGAAAGGGAATTGCAGAGTCAAGCCCTCGGCCACGGCGCACTTAGCGTAAAGCTTTGACCCAACCTTAAAGAACTTTCAGAAAAGGTCGCGAACGTCCGTGCGGTCTAACCAACAACCTCATTCAATAGCTAGTGATCCTTAGTCTCCCTGTCATCATGCCAAAAGAGCACAAAAAGCGCGGAAGGCGAGAGGAAAAGAAGAGGAAGAGGGAGGAAGACGCCGGTGATGTCCCACCGATCAAGAAGCCAAAACACGAAGATTTGGATACCGAAGAGGTCGAAATTATTACGGACGGTGACAATGCTGGCCAACACGGCAATAACTCGGCTTTCCAGTCACCCGGCGAAACGCCCTTCTATGGTTTGCTGGACGAAGAAGAGCAGGAATACTTCCGACGTGCGGACGAGCTGCTGGAACTCAATCAGTTCGGTGATGACGAAGAGCGGAATCTCTTCCTTGCTAATGTATACAAGGAAGCGAATGGAAAAGAACTCAAGATTGCAAATAGCCAATCCTGCTCAAGGCTCATGGAGCGGCTGATTATAGTGTCGACGCCTGAGCAGTTAAAGGCGTTGTTCGGGAAGTTTAGCGGGCAGTACGTTATCTCGAATACACAGCTTCGTCTCGTAGCTGACTTAGCTATCGAGCTTTCTGCATCTTATACAGCATCGATTTGCGTCCCACTGCTGCGAAACATTGTTCATTAAGTCAGCGCCAATCGTTACCAAGGAACTGACCACACCGCTGGAGCAGGAACAGCAAGCCCCAGACAACGGAGAGGTCTATGTTTCTATGGAGAATCTGTTTCTCTACACCCTGAATGAGCTCGAAGGCAATTTGGGATATCTGATGACCGACAAATTTGCGTCACATGCTCTGAGGGTGCTGCTTGTGGTACTGTCCGGACAACCTTTAGCCAAATCAAGCACTACGTCACTTCTGGCAAGCAAGAGGAAGGAAAACATAGGGATCGCTGGTATTGATAATAAACCTGACGGGCTAGGTCTCACGACTCGCACAGTACCTGACTCCTTCCATCTTGCTGTCGATAAGATGATTGCGGACACCGTTGCTGGACTGGACACAACCTATCTTCGCGCCTTGGCGACACATCCGATAGGCAATCCGGTCTTACAGCTTTTGCTTGAGCTTGAATTGACTAGATCAGGCAAACAGAAAGCGAAAGACGAAAAGTCCGTATTCCACAAGCTGCTCCCCGACAACCCACCAGAAGAAGGCACCGAAAGCGCGTCCTTCATCCAAGGACTTGTGTACGATTCTGTAGGATCACGGTTACTCGAGACCATCGTCAGATTTGCGCCTGGTAAGACATTTAAGGTATTGTACAGGAGCTTGTTCAAGGAGAGGTTGGGCAGTCTTGCAAGAAACGAAGTTGCTGGCTTTCTGGTTGAGCGAATACTAGAGAGATTGAGCAAGGAAGATTTGGAGGAGGCCGTACAAGCAATCCTTCCACAGGTCGAGAGTCTTGTCGAACGGTCAAGGACATCTCTCATAAGAATAATGATTGAACGGTGTGTGATCCGGAACGTCGAAACATCTTCGATCGCAGAAGCGCTGGAGATAGCCTACGGCTCCGATCCTCCTAGTAGACTTACGAAGATGCTGAAGCTTACTGGTGGTGACTCCTTAGCCAATGCAAAAGAGACTTCCGATGGCCGGAAAGACAAGGACCCCGGGAAGGTTCATGGCTCGCTCTTGGCGCAGACCATGCTTTCAGTACCCGGACCGCTAAGCCTACTTATCGCGGACAGCTTACTCGCGTTACCCGTGGCCGAATCAATCAAGGTTGCGAAAGACCAAACAGCATCACACGTATTGCAAACGTCACTAGACCCGGTCTACGCGAGTACGCATTATCGTCGCAACATGGTCCAGAGGTTCTACGGACATATGACAGAGCTGGCTACACATGCCTCAGGCTCCCATGTGGTGGACTGCTTCTGGATAGCGACACACGGATTAACGTTCGTTCAAGAACGCATTGCTGAGGAACTCCTGGCGAACGAGGCAATTATACGAGACTCATTTCTGGGAAGGGCAGTATGGAGGAATTGGAAGATGGATATGTATAAAAGGAAGAAACTGGACTGGATCGTTCTGGCAAAAAGTGGTGATGGAGGCGAAGATGCCCGTGCCGTCAATCTCAACAGTAATGTAAATGGAATCGGGAGATCAGGCATCGAGCTAGCCCGGGAGAGATTTAGCGCTGGAAAGGCGAAGAAGGGCAAAGGTGTGAGAGCTGTAACAACGGCGAATCAATGTAGAAGCTAAGGAGCGGGAGCTAATGTACCGAGAAACGGCGTCATAACTAATCTAGCTCAACAGGGAAAGCCGAAACATAATGTCGCAATACCAAAAAATATCGAGTACGCAATTCTACTGGTTTCAGCAGCATTTCAGACGTCCATTATATTTCTATCCTGTGCTACTTGCGTTCAATTGCTTGCAGCATGGCCACTAATGGCTACGAGCTTCCTTATCGATCATCTAGGAATCAATTAGTAATTAATCGAGCAGATGAAGTATCAACTGTCAGTCTCAGGCCTCGTATTTGTAACCAGCGTTGTTGAACGTGGCCGAAATATGCTTTGCTGATGCTATTTCCTCTTCTAGCTGCTTAACGCCGTTCAAGATCTACTGATCCCCTTCATTCATGCCGCAGACGAAGATGCGGGCACCAAAGAGGCAGGTCATGGCCTTACAGTCAAGGGCGGCGGATCTCGGACAGCGCTTGTGGAACACCATAAACCTCAGAAACTACAGCAACTACTCGACTTCCAGCTTCCAGATAATGGCAAAGGGCAGGAAGGATTACTAAAGGAGTTGGAGAAGATCCTGCAGTACTCGGTAAACACTTGGGATCAAGGGTTTTTGGACAAGCTCTACGGATCGACAAATGCTGTTGGCGTAGCATCGGAACTTATACTCGCCGTTCTGAACTCGAATGTTCATGTATATCAAGTCTCTCCCGCTTTGACGATAATTGAAAAGACCACGGCGCATACACTTGCCAACCTCTTCGGACTCGGAGGACCGCACGCCGGTGGGATCAGTGTACAGGGCGGCAGCGCCTCTAACACAACATCAATCGTGATCGCACGGAATACGCTTTATCCAGACACTAAACAGGAAGGCAACAGCGCAGGCGGCCGGAAACTTGTCCTTTTCACAAGCGCGCATGGCCACTACAGCGTCGAAAAGGCGGCACAGATACTTGGCTTTGGAAGCTCCGCGGTTCAGTCCGTCCCGGTAGATTCGGAAGGCCGAATGATACCTCCCGAGCTGGACTCACTGTTGAAAAAGGCCAGATCTGAAGGGAAGACACCTTTCTATGTGAATGCAACAGCAGGCACCACTGTTCTAGGTTCATATGACCCTTTCGACCCCATCGCAGACATTTGTAAAGCACACAACTTATGGCTCCATATTGACGCCTCCTGGGGAGGTCCCGTTATCTTTTCTTCTACACACAAACACAAACTCGCCGGCACCGAAAAAGCAGACAGCATAGCGATAAACCCGCACAAGATGATGGATGTACCGCTTACATGTTCATTTCTTTTGGGCGCAGACATGCGCCAGTTTCACAAAGCAAACACCCTACCTGCCGGCTATCTTTTCCACAACGAGGCCGGTAACGAAAACGAAGAAGTATGGGATCTCGCAGACCTGACGCTCCAGTGTGGACGTAAAGGAGACAGTCTCAAGCTCGCCCTGGGGTGGATTTACTACGGCAAAGACGGCTACGAGAAACAAGTCAACAACGCCTTCGAAACGGCTGCGTACATGGCCGACCAGATCTCCCATTCACAGAATCTGCTGCTGGTATCGACGAACCCTCCACCGTGTTTGCAACTATGTTTCTATTACGCACCTCACGGGCAGCTGTGTCCGGAGGCTGCTGGTAACACGCAAGCGACGACGAGTATTGCGCGGAAACTGATCAGTAATGGCTTCATGATCGATTACGCGCCGGGCGAGAAGGGGAGCTTCTTTAGAGTGGTGGTGAATGTGCAGACGAGGAGGGAAACTCTTGATGGGTTGTTGAAGGCTATTCAGGAGATTGGCGCTGAGGGGACTCATAAGGTGCATCCGGAGGTAGATGTTTGAGACGTATAACGCTTGTAGAAATGGATAAGGATAGAACGTTTTCATTTCGGTCTCGGGACCCAAAATCCTTACTTTCGTGGTTCACAGCCAAGACTAAACCCACAAGGCCCCACTCCTGCACCTTCTTCCGGTGTTCTGGTTATGCCTAAATGAACGTAGGAGTATAGAACTTGCGAACAAAGTCAGAATCCCAATTACTCCGAAGTCCGGAGTATTGATCGCATGCTGCTGTCTAGCTACTCTAGCGGAACGCAGAAGGATGGAGTCCTCGAAGCTGTCAGAGCATCCTACCACCACGCCGCTCTAATACCTCGACCCTCGGCAGCAGCTCCGTCCCTTTCTGAGCGTAAACACAAAGACGCACACTAAGAGTCCTGTCACACACTGAAAACGCCACCATCAGAAGCCCTATCGCATCTTTATCCTATCAATACAATTAGGCGTAACCACATGGATCCTTCAAGATTAACCTCGCTGTCACCAGCATCCAACCCTCCGTAACGACGACTGTTCCCGTCTCGTCCACTCTACCTCCAAATACCCGTAGCCGTCCTTCAGCTCAGCTATGGTTTCTGCTGGGTATGTCGAGGAATCTGTTCGATCGACCCCTGGATTCGCCATGGTTTTAATTCTTCCCATGTCCTTCTCCACTTCAGATCCGCAGGGGCCTCACCTGTGGGGCTTCCTGTTCGGTTGTACCGCGCTTTAGCCACGGCCGATGGTGCTCGTTTCCGTTGAGATCGGGGCAGCCAGCGGACCACGGGAAAGGGAGGATTGCAATATCGAGAGATTCTAAAAGCTAGCTGATGCTTAGATACCTGTGCGGGGATATGTGTTCCTGAACGGCCGTATCAGACCGCTCCTGCATCGACTCAACGGCAAAGGGGCGAAACCATCCTTTCCGTACAATCTGCTGATATCGACAGCAGTCAAGACCCCTCGTGCTCTTCTCATGAATCATTGCTCTGTGAGGCGCCTCGTAGTTCTATTGGGAAGGTCTTTTACCAGGTTTTGATTCCAAGGTTCAGTCTTTCTTTGCGACGGGTTCGTTTAGCGCGTTGATGCTGCTCTGCTTCTTCTTGTCTTTCTTTCCTTGGCTGTGCTCTTGCTTTCATATATGACGGGGACCCTTACGTTCGTAGCTGGAGACGACATCAAAGTATGAACTCCGATACTCCGTTCCGGCTTCCTTGACTGTAGGTCCTAGTATGTCGTTCTCCCGGTGTACGCCATACTTGAACGGGCCCCTGTCCATTTCCCATCAGAATTCTCGTCTGGTCTATCTGATTAATGTTCTTTTAATCCTCTAACGCCTAGACTTTTGGATCTTAGTTGAGGGCGAGCTTCTTGCATAGCATGGAGTAGCCCTTCTTGACAAGTTAGGTTCCTGCACAAAAATTCACACTTCTTGAGAACCCGAAAAACTGACATAGGTGATAGATCAGTGACATCGCCTGATATCATAGCGGTCGGCTTGACTCCAAACAGTCACTTCCCCGTCAGTCAATCTTGACTGTCTGCACCTATTTGAGGTGGCCTAGCATCTTTGCCCAGCAAGCTTCCATACTCCTCTCGGCGCATACGCTGCCTCTGCACGAGAACTCAGCAGTTATCCTCCTCGTCACCGCCGCCCCATCTTCCTACTCCTTCTCCTCAGAACCCTCCATCTACCCTGGATCATGCCAGAGGATTCCAACCCTTCACCCAAGCGCGACTAAATTTTCTGGATGTGAGTCAAGACCCTCACTCAGCGGGCGAGGGAGCAAGAGATGGGAGACCGCAGGAAGGATAGAGGCGCTAACAAAAAAAAGGAACTGCCGACGACGACGCCAGATGTGGAAAGGAGGAAAGCTCTCCTCTGTCTGCCTGGTCAAGCCGACGTATTCACAGCCTACACAAGACGAGGCAATGGTATCAGCAATCCGTAATTCGCAATACAATCATATAATCGGACTTTGAAACCCTTACTAGCTGCCGAATATCCATGTGTTGAATATCAGGGAGTGACTGTCCGGACTCAAGCCGCATAGCACTGTCCCCGCTCCCATCTTCCCCCTCCCCTCCTCCTACAATACCACCCCCTTCCTTCACATCCTTTCCTGCCTTCACCTTCTTCGGCCGTCCAGACCTCGGCGCATCCTTGACATACTCCTCCTTCAACACAGACGACACCGCAGGGTCAAATCCTCGTCCGCGAGCCGTCTTCCGAAGTCGATAGATGTGTCGAACGGATATGGTTGTTATTTCGCTGACTTTGTGGACGGGAACCCCGTATTCGGCGAGGGCGAGTGCTTGGATGCGGCTGGCGAGACTGTGGGGGCTGGCCATTGAATACAGGAAAGGAGTTGCTTGATAATGGATAAGCACGGAAAGCATGAGAATTGTGGTGAGAGATCCCCCTGGTCGTAAGCAAGATATCCCTGCGAAGCCGCCTGCTACCCTGCGTGTGGCGCTACTGGGGTCTTAGCGTGTACGCTTGGTAACTACCGGCCCTCCCTCCACTCCCCGCTCTTTGCCCTACATCCTTCATTAGTGAATTACATCGCATACATCTTCGAAAACTGCAACTCAACTGCCATCCAAAGTCCATTTTACGAAGAAACAAGAAGAGAAAGAGGAAAGGACTCCAACCCCCGAATGTACTCATCCACCCTCTACGATATATTTCCCGTCCGTACCTGGGTTTTATTCTTTAGAGATTTCAGAAAACGTTGCTGAGGCCGCTGTGGCCTGGCATGATGTGAGGATATCGTATGTGAACTCCCACTCCAAACGCCGCAGAAGCTGGAATGATCATGATTGCATATTTCAACAATCTATATAGTACAAAGATTCACAAAAGACAGAGTCCATTCCACGACCCCATCATATTATATTTTGCCGTTATTCTGGTTGTTGTTGCCTCCACAGCGGGTGAAGCCCTTCCAAAGTCTCTTGGGATAAACTATCGTTGCGAAGCGCCCCACTTCCAACATATCCGTGACCTCATTCCTGCCTGCCTGGTTGGTAGGAGGTAGGAACAAAGAGTCTTCGACGATTGTTAGCGTCGTGGAAAATACTGCAGGGTCGAAGGGCTGGCTGGGGTTGGTTCGCTGGACTGATTGTGCCGATGACGATAGCATTGAGGATGGTGGAGGCTCAGATATGGCCTCTGCAGTGGTATGGGGGGGTCGGTGTTCCTGATATGTGAAGCCGCTTGAGATTTGGCTGCTTTTCCCATCAAGACCGTTGGCTCTAAGCATATCGGATTCGAACACAGTATCAGGAGCTTCATTGAGGAAGGAGATGGATGCAGGGCTCGGGGCGGTCGATTCGGCTTGAGGAACGAGAGTGGGAATAGATGCCGGGGGAAAACGAGGTTCTGAGCCGGTGAGGACGACGCCCATTTGGTCAACCCTGAGATGTAGAAATACAGCTATTACTCTCGGGAGTCCAAAGTCAACGAAAGACAGAACGGTGGTTCGATAGGCTTACCAATGGACGAGTGCCTCGGTAAGGCCGTCCAGACCAAGCGTGTGTAGACCACCTCGCATTCCTATTTTCGAGGCCTGTCATGTGGCACCTGTAGAACGAAAGATTGCCATCGAGAAGCTGTTGCGGTAAGGTTAGAATGATGGGCTTGACTTACGCTTCGGAAGTACCGAGCATGAGACAGTAGGATTGTGTACTCACCTCGTGTCCGGCCAAATTGATCACCGCAGCGATGTTATCATCGCTGACAGCCAGTTCAGGGTCTGCAAGTGCGTCATTGAGCGCCAGTACCGCCTGGCTCCTGTGAATCAGTACGTTGGTCTCGTCACGCTGGTCCTTGCGCGAGGCCGCATAATGTGTCGAAGACACGAGGAGGGTTCCATGAAACAGGGCCGGGCATCTCAGGGCCAGCTTCATCCATTTCGTCAGCAGCGGACTCTGCTGTCCGGTAATCTTGGCTGGGACTAAGGCGTGACAAAGGAGCACGAAATCTGGAATTCAGAACTTAGTGTCCTGCCCAGTCTATTAGGCTATAGAGATCATGAGTGAAGAAGAGTGTAGAGAAGGCTCAACGGACAATGGTGTGAACAAGTCCATTCACCACGGTGGCTGAGGAAAAGACGGACTGGTTCAGGCACGATAGAAAGTACGCACATATGTTTTGACTACATGCTGGGCGGATCCAAGGCCCATTCTTATAAATCACACAGATTTGCTTGTTCAGAAGGGGCTGTAGAAGAGTGGCCGCACACTCTGAGCAGGTGGTACTCACAGTGATCTAATAAATCATGCATATATGGCTGTACCTCAACAGGATAGATCCCAAAGGGGTCCACTCTGCCGGCTCCAAGTATCGTAGCTGGGTGTATGGTATGCCGTCTTCTGTGAGCAGTAGAACGCGTTACTGCTTGCTGCAGACCGAATCGTCGACCGTCACCGCCATCAAGAGCAGGCTCTGCAACAGGCCTTTGCCGGCCATGGCATGTCGGGCAGACACTGGGATTGTTTCCAAATCCATTACTGCTCGTGCTAAACGGGCGGGCACAAGTACACTGTAGTTGGGCCACTCTCTTTGACGACGGCTTTTTCGCAACCCTGCGTGTCTCTCGCAGCCTCTTTTTCTGGATATATTGTTGCATGACATGGGTACGGACAGCTTTCCGCGTCTCCTCATCCTTGCCCTCGGTCGGTGTGGAAAGGTTCACGAAGTGTAGAGTCGAGTGAGTGGCAGGCATGCTGACGGCTGTACATGTGCGCCTAATAGCCAATGTCAGGGCCGGTAAGTGGGGAGCGGATCTAGAGTCGGTCGTCGTATCAGACGTCGTGCTAAATCGTTTGCGAGCGTGCTTGTGTAATGGTCACTTACGCCTATAGCTTTCCGCATGTTGCCTTGGGGCTGCTGACTTTCCTTAGTTCTCTTTGGCGACTTTAGAATATCTAGGGGACGTGATAAAAATCTTGGCCGGCATGGAAGAGAAGATTAATGCCGTTGTTGCTACTCGTATTCCACTTGTGATGTTCTGCGTTACTGCTATGAAAGCAATCCGGGTTAACGGGTTTAACCGCGCCGAGGTATTTTGTAAGCCTGGTTCGGTACTGCAATTGCAACCCAGCGATGGAACGTCACGAAGATAATATCTGGCAGTAAAAGCTAGAACCTAAGTCTGTCATCGATTCATCAAAGCATTGAATATGCTTGCTAAACATTTTCTCATTCAGTCCGTAATTCAGCTCCCCAACTCCACCCTTCTCTCGAGCACGTGCCGCGCCTCGCTCTCACTAATGACCTCAAGTCCCAGTTCCTGCAACACCTCCCTGGCGCTCTCATTGCTCTCAAAAATCCTTCTTTCGACCTCCCACAACGCCAACTCTCCTTCTGTCGAGTCTTCCTTCGTGTGCATGGGCAAATTCAAGAGCCCTACCCCTTCCTTCAGTTTCCTCATACCCATCTCCCCTTGCCCCTTACCGAGGTACATGTCAAAGCCCCCCAATATTGCAGTCAAGTCGCGAGAAAACTGTGCACTCCCACTGCCAGAGAACGTGTTGCGCATCAGGACATGATCCCAGACGTAAGCCTGCATGGACAGAGAAAGTTGACGCGCAATTCGCCGCAAAGGGGCAGCAGCAAGTGCGCCGGAGAGATAGGACAGATATGATGTCAATTGTTGAAGCGGTGCATCCAGCTCAGCTGTTATCGCCAACGAGATTGGATTGGAATCATCTGAAGATAATGAAGACCAGGGATTAATTCGTCCGTATGGTCGGAGAGACTCGCGCATATTGTAGATCAGCAGGTCTTGAATTATGCCTTCGCCTCTCACTCGGAGACGTTTGTAAGCACCTGCGGTCTCGTCGAAGAGCGCGCCAGAGTCGCCCTCGGAGCCTACATGACTTGAAGTTCGTTCGGCGACATCTTCAATACTCATCGGTCCTGCGAGATTCTTGCTGGTGTTGCGCCTGGCTCGGTCCTGGAGCTCTTCCCATAATTCGAGAAAGAACTGTAATTTCCAGTCAAGCTTCGTTCTAGCCCAAGGAGTGTTATAGAAAGCGCAATGACTTACGACATCGTCGCTCCAGTCGCGCATCTTCTTCTCGAGATACTCCGCGCTTCCGTAGACTCTGCAAAGCCTCTCCAAACCAGCCACGCCTTGCAGGTTTGCTTGATCTTCCTTACTTACACTCTGTATTGTCCGAGCGATCGATGAAGTCATAGTAAGATAAGCTTCGAGACTGGATTGTAATCGATCATGGAATTGATCGAAGATTGTGATCTGAATACCTATCAAGAAACGTAGCTTTTGCGAGAAAGATGACAGGGGCCGGTATCGGTCTTGCATACGGAGTCATTAACCATTTCAATCATGTTAGCAGCATAATCTTACCGGTAATAGTCTCGAGCAAGTCATTGACCCTGATAGCGGCTTTAGTCGGCTTCGTGTTGCCAGGGTCCACGCTATCGTAGTCAAGTTCATCGCTGTCCTTGGTCTCGATGATGTTCTGATACCTAGACAGAGCAACTATCAATCCCCTTGTCAGTACATCATGGATGTGCAGGACCTTCAAAGATTCGCAACGCTTACAATCCTTCTCTACTTGCAGCCACCTTCCAAACCAATCTTTCTTGACCAGAACTTCCCATGCCACACCCTTCCAACCGTCCACGCCGCATCCTCCATCAAAGGCCCATTCATCCCTCAAGCTCGTGTCAAAGCTTATAAGCTCATGGAGAAAATGGCTAAGCAGTTGCGGCTGGCTTGCAATCTGGGGCAATAGAGTAAAGACCTTGTGCCGCACCATAGGAAGTAAAGACGTGATGAAAGCGGACGTCGAATCAATATAGATTGGGTTGAGGGCAAGGTCGGAGCCTTCGAAATGTTTACTGAGGATAGGTTGCAGATACAACGAAAAGAGATCATTGTATGCATTCAAGAGGCCGATGATGTGCGATAAGAAGTATTCCGGCTGCTTTAGTTAGAGTGACGAGCAAGCGTATAACAGGGTCATGTCTGTAGCCGTACCTTATCTGGTCTGTTCGTAGGCTTGTCACCATCGAAGTGGTACCTGAAGCGTAGTTCTAGCGGTTTGACCATGACTTCCAGCGGTAATAGCACTAAAGCCTCTTCGACGCCTGAATATCCGGTCTCTTGGTTTTCTCGGCTCCTCAGCTCACTATGACGATGAATCAGCAGACTTGAGAGGATCATGCAGACATGGACTCGACTCACGGCTCCTGCAGGTCGAGAAGCTTCTCAACTCCTGCCGTCCACTCTTGCTCTAGGTAACCGGCAATCGTAACGTCTTTTCCTGGCCAATTCATTTTCACCAGTGTTTCCTCGAACTCCCCTCCAAACGCATCTTTCATCTGCTTCCAAAGTACCGTTGCTGATTTCTCGACATAATCCACAAGATGAGGTGCGGCACCTTCAGCGGCAGGCTGCGCTGCCTTTACGGCTGTTGAAAGGCTCTGCAGGCGGACATATGGTTGCAACGCAGCTTGAGGAGAGGTCTTGAAATTTCGGCGAGCCTCCGAACTGTCCACATGAGCGAATAAACTTTTGCTGCTCGACGATTGCAGCATGAAGTTTGCGGTTCTTACCTCAACTTGTCCACCTCTGCCAGCAGTTCCACGTAGCCCTTTGTTATCTCCAGCCTTCGAAGCTTCTCCATGCTAGAATCAAACTGACGAACAGCATCATCGCTGGTCTCTGACCTCGTGATTATCAGTATTTTCCGGTCAATGTCCGCTTGCTTCCTGGTGAAGCTCTCGGCTTGTTGCACAACAGACGAAGCGTGTATTTGAGAGGCTTGCTGTGCTTTGTCAAGATCGAGTTCAGCGTCTACGAGCTGATAGAGACCATTAGCGTTGGTCCACAGCCCAGTGACTCCAGGAGTGCGGACCTGTCTTTTGAGCAAAGCTTGCTGATGTTTGACGTTGAGAAGTAGCGAATCTAAGTTCTCTAAATCCGCAGCGATCTGTAACTTGTCATTGAGATAGTCGTCGACTCGGATGTCTCTTTCTTCCGTCGAGACACTGCCCGTATCCAGACGAATTGCGATTTCCGTCATGGCGTAGATACCAGTCAAATCGAAGTGCAAATTCGGTGAAGCTTGCATGCGGGAGAGACGCGACAAGTCTGCGCACAAACCATGCACCCGATAGCTAGGCGATGACGATATCATGCAGCTGCTGTATTGATTCTTTGGAGCTCAGTAAAATCAGTTACAACAACCACAATCATAGAATGATAACAGCGATTGATGCTATCGAGGCACCCGTTATATTAGAATGTCAAGTCCAGCAAAGAGGCGTAAGAAGAACGACTTCCAGTCCTCGCCAAAGACTGTACGAAGCTTGGATTACTTTTTTGGTAAACAAACGAAAGACAATGGCTCGAAGCTACAGCTTACACGCGGACCGTTTGACTCGGCCGTAGTGACTGAATCGCAGGAAGCTCAGAGCGTCGACAGCGGGGTTCTCTCTTTGACAGATGAAGGATTGGCCAGAAGATTGCAAGAGGAATGGAATAACGAGAATGCCAGCGCAAATAACCAGGGAGTTACGAATCCACTACTTGCTGCGCAGTCACGCAACGTCTGTGGAGATGAGTCAACAATAGCGGTCGAGGATGAAGGGAACTACCAGCAACTAAAGAAGGTTGAGGAGCATTCTATCAACCCTGGCCCAACTGAACCGACAAAGAAGGCTACCCTGTCACTCCAGTCGGCTGCTTCAGCGGAAGATGTAATATCCTCCACTGTGCCTTTCGACGAGAATCCTCTGACCTTCGATCCTTCCAAGTACATCCCAGATCTGAAGAGACACTGGGCTACGGAAGGCGGAGACACGTCCTACGCTCTGCTGACAAGATGTTTTGTTCTGGTCAACAGTACGCAAAGTCGGATCAAGATCGTGGACACACTTGTGAACTTATTACGGACTATCATTGAAGGGGATCCAGAAAGTCTCCTTCCAACTGTAAGTTCAGACAAGATTCCGAGATCTACAGAACCCATAGCTGATGATGGACCACCCAGGTATGGCTCGCTACTAATTCGATATCTCCACCTTACATATCTTTGGAGCTTGGTCTTGGAGGCTCAGCAATATCGAAGGCGTTGAAGAAGGTCTGTGGGCTCGATAATGCTGGCCTGAAAGCGCTTTATGACAAACATGGGGATGCAGGAGATGTCGCTTTCGAGGCAAAGAAAAGACAGAGTTTTACGCTTCGAAAGCCAAAGTCACTATCTGTCAAGAGCATCTACCAAAGCTTAGTGAAGATAGCGAATAGCAAAGGTAACGGCAGCCAGGACTTCAAGCAACGGATTGTTGAAAGATTGGTACAAGACGCTAGAGGTGCAGAAGAAAGCAGGTACATCGTCAGAACGCTGGTACAACATTTACGCATAGGTGCTGTCAAGACAACAATGCTTATCGCACTCTCTCGAGCCTTCCTTCTATCCAAGCCACCGAATGCTGAATTTCCTATCATGTCGCAGCCAGACCTCATCGAGCTCAAGAAGGATGCTTTGGCCGAGACCTATTCTAAAGGAGAAGAATTGATCAAGGCTTGCTTCGCCCGCAGACCTAATTACAATGACCTAGTTCCTTGTCTGCTCGAGGTTGGTATCTCGGACGAGCTTTTCATACGATGTGGTCTAGCATTGCATATTCCGCTACGTCCGATGCTAGGAAGCATCACCCGTGACCTTGGAGAGATGCTCACCAAGTTGCAAGGTCGAGATTTCAGTTGTGAGTACAAGTACGATGGACAGCGAGCGCAGGTCCATTGCGATGATCGAGGCAAAGTGTCAATCTTTTCACGGCACCTGGAAGTCATGACAGATAAATATCCGGATCTAGTTGAATTAGTACCTAAGATTCGTGGCGAAGGTGTCGGAAGCTTCATTCTGGAGGGTGAAGTCGTCGCCGTAGATCGCGAGAGTGGAGAGCTCAAAGCGTTCCAGACCCTCACCAATCGAGCGAGGAAAGACGTTGATATCGGGACTATCACCGTTGATGTCTGTCTCTTTGCATTTGATCTCATGTATCTGAACGGAGAAGAACTGCTGGATAGGCCATTCCGCGAAAGAAGAGAGCTTCTTCGAAGCCTTTTCGTCGAGGTGCCCAACCATTTCACCTGGGTTAAGAACATTGACGCTAGCTCTTCCGACTCCGAGATAGTCTCAGAATTCTTCAAAAGCGCTACAGACATCAAATGCGAAGGTATCATGGTCAAAGTCCTAGACAACCTTCCCAACCCTGCCCTGCAACCCTTGGCCGACGAGATCACCATCACAGAGGATAAGCCACCTCCCCAACCACCACCCACACCCTCGAAACCCACCAAAAAGGGAGCAAAATCCAAACTCAAACCCACAACCGACAAAACAGAAGACAAAGAAAAAGGCACCCGCCGCAAAGCCCTCCTCGCCACCTACGAACCCGACAAACGCCTCGACTCCTGGCTCAAAGTCAAAAAAGACTACAACACTTCCGCCGACACCCTCGACCTGATCCCCATTGCAGCCTGGCACGGCTCCGGCCGCAAAGCAAGATGGTGGTCGCCCATCCTCCTGGCCGTGCGCAACCCCGAAACAGGCTCCCTCGAGGCCGTCACGAAATGCATCTCCGGTTTCACGGATAAGTTCTACGCCGCGAACAAAGAACGCTACGCCGAGGGCGGCGAGAACCTCATCCCGCGCCCAAGTTATGTCGAGTATGCCGGGTCGCCGGACGTGTGGTTTGAGCCGCAGGAGGTGTGGGAGATGGCGTTTGCGGACATCACCATGAGCCCGACGTATACGGCGGCGATTGGGCTGGTCAGTGACGAGCGCGGCTTGAGTCTGAGGTTCCCGAGGTTTTTGAAGGCCAGGGATGATAAGAGTGTGGAGGAGGCGAGCACGGCGGATTTCTTGGCCGGGTTGTGGCGGAAACAGCAGGCTAGAGCGAAGCCGGGGGTTGGAGTGAACGGCGCTGCTGAAGAGCTGGATGATGATGATGGGGGTTGACGGGGTTCTGGGCGTGTATATGTATTGGGTTTTGTTATATCTACCATGGGACTATTCTCGGGTTCATGGAGCATGCGAGTAGTATCATACCCCTTCCGACAGCTAGTAATGTTCGAAATAGAGCACGCAGTTACTCCGACTCCATAACCCTGCATCAACTCCTCGACAAATGTCCTCGGAAATTGTTTACGAATTAAGTCATATACAAGAATCAAAGCCCTATTTATAGCATCTGACGATGATGCGTCTACGAACGTCATGATGGTATTCATTGACTGGAACTTTTGCGGTGTCCTGAGAGGTTCAATCCGCAAGGGACGACATACTCGGAAAAGAGTTCAAGAAAGACGTGAATACCAGGAATAGATGGTGGATCTGGAGAAGAGATGATGAGGTCGGTAAGAACACCAATACTCGTACATATATCGAAGGTCCGTTGGAAGAAAAACTTTGGAATTAACGGAGAAGTATCAATGCAGACACAGACACAACGGGAAGGTGAAAAGTTGGAGCTGTCGATCGGAGGAGATGATCCGAAGTCTTCGCTTCCAAAGTAATAGTGCAGCACTTAGGGGTGGGTAAAAACCGGTTCCAACGGGGCTCAAC
>JAABUP010004317.1_pt1 | contig 23413 bp, 38 predicted proteins | sample 5559201 | NCBI WGS metagenome assembly JAABUP01 (sample SAMN10711887, study PRJNA513373) | rock metagenome | isolation source: Antarctica rocks | place: Antarctica | reverse complement strand
TCAGTCTGCCAGGTCTCCATATCGCAGCCCTTCTGGTTGTACAGGTACATGGCACGTGAGCTGATGATAGCAACGATGTGCAGATCAATCAAGAGGTTGTTCTGCAACGCGCGGGCCTGCAGAAGTGGTTCGCAAAAAGGTTTGAGCTTGTTGAGGATTCTTGTGTGCAACAAGCACCCTACAGCTCCCAGCGAGTCCGGGGCGCGACCTGAGCGGACAATTGCTTGATGAGAGTACTTCCAATGAGTCCTGGGCCCACAATGCCGATGGCAACCGGCGTCTTGGACCGGTGTGCCGCCATGGTTCACGATCGGTACACGAGCAAGCAAATCCAGCGTCGTTAGCAGGAGCGGCAATGCACAATGTGCATGCTTGCGAAATGTTGATTGATATCAATCACAGAGACACGGCTTATGCGGCTGGAATACCAGGTCTCCGTACGACAAGTTGTGCACTGTTAAGTGTGTGTCTATCCATGTAGCGCAACGACTATCTTGGTCAACCTTGTTAGTCATCTTACATGACTCATCTGCGTCGTTGAGGGAATCTCAAGAATCTGTCTTCTGGTTGTTGACTGAATCGAAAAAGGGCGTATAGCAGCGTTGTATATACATGTTGTGCTATGCGGAGGCACATGACGCAATGCAATAACCTCGATGCTTGCTTGAGCTTTTGCACAGAATCATGGGGGCAAACACGTCCAGAGTAAACACGCATGTCCCGACACAACAGCAATCCAATCTGGCTTCGCCACGGCCTCTTGACGCCTGGGCCGACTTGGTACGATTCAATAACCGTCTCGGCTACCTTAACTTTGTATATTTCCATAATGCAGCTGAAATGTCCTTGCACAGGATTGTAAGCTGTCTGGAAGCTCTTTTGTGCGCACCAAGGAGCGTATCCAGTGTGCATACGAGGGTGAGCTTGCATGCTGACAACACCCGTATGTAATTATTGCCAGGTGCCGTTTGCTGACATCTCTTGACCACAGGAGGACACCAGTGTATCATTGAGGACCCAGCATGTCAACAGGCAGCAAGCGCGTTCCAAGGTCTTCATTCCAGCTGGGTCACGCCACAGGTACATCACTCTGCTGCAGCTTGATATGCACAGATGTTTCAATCTAACAAACAGCTCACTGCATATATCACTGCAGGTTTTGGCTATGGCGCGTCCTTGGCAGGAAAACCTGCTCAAACACAACATACCACAAGCATTCCAGGATGCAGGCATTGGCATGATTCTGAATCTACAGGTAGCGTCCTGGCAAGTGCTCATGCAGTCAATCAAGCTGTACGTTGCCTTACATTGACCAGCGCATTTGTCACAGGAAATAGGGGAACATGCACACTGTGGCAGAGGCATTCTGCCATCCTGCGGCTTCAGCTATGACCCTGAGGCCTTCATGGCCGCTGGCATTGGCGTGTACAACTTCAGCTGGAGAGACATGGGCATCCCTACTCTGCACAAAATGATGGACATTGTACAGGCATGCCAGCACTGCTGATCATCTCAGCATTTGCCCAAGTCACTCTGCATCCGTGCAGGAAACAGTGCATGCCTCATGCTGGCAAGAACAGTGTTCCTGGGCAGTGTTCAGGATAGCAGCTTTGTTTCTTGCTGAGGTGTGACAGCTGCCAGTTTATGCCGACAACATGGGCGTCTGCTGCATTACAGAGCACGCTACTGTGCGTTGCAGGACTTCTGCATGCACGCCATGTCATGGTTACGCCCACCAGGTCTGTCTGTCACGCGCAGGTGATGGTGCATGTGACCGAAGAAGAGCATCGCAAGGTGGCTGTGCATTGCCATGCGGGCCTGGGTCGCACAGGGTAAGGCTGCAAACTGTCACATGGCTCTGCTATCAGCATGCTGCCTTGCTTGCACAGCAATCTGTAGCATTGCCAGTCTTTGTGTGGTGAATTTGGTGAATGTGAGTTTCAAGACTGGACTGCATTGTGGACCACACTGCATGCATAGGCCATGATGTAGAGTCTTCTCATCACCACGCAGCAAGGCACTCATCCCTGCCTGAACCAAACACCCTTCACACCCAGTCAGGTCTCTTTGAAACATGCACCGTGTGGATAGTCACAGCAGTAGCACCTAAGCAGTCATATGCACTCAATACTGCATCTTTGTGGAGGTTGCCGAGGGCCAGCTTTTGTTTGCAGGCTGGCTATTGCATGCTATTTGGTGTTCCTGGGTGACTGTGATGCGCATGGGGCAGTGGCCAAGGTTCGGCAGGGCCGGCCCGGAGCACTACAGACACACCAGCAAGAACACTTCGTCCAGGTCTTTCAAATGTACCTCACCCACCTCAGGTCTGCTACTGCTTGCATCTTCTGCAAACGGCAAAAAGGCTGTGTGTGCTTTGCCTGTGTGCAGTTGCTGCCGATTTGTGCCTTGTATTAGAAGTGCTTGCAAAGGTTTGTTCCCTGCGCCTTCATGCATCACCTGAAGGGCATGCATGCCTGTTGTTTTTCAGGCCTGCTAGTATTCAGACCTGCTGATGCTCAGGCCTGTGAGGCGTTGAATGGTATTAAGATGACGCTGATGTTGTGATCTGGCAAGTGCCTGATGCAGTGTTGTCCACCAGCAATACTGTCCTGCTGCATCAAGCCTACACTCAAATGACATGTGCATCTGCGGACGCTTCTGTCTTGCGGTAAAGTTGCGTGATTGTAAAGAGTAATCAAGAGTGTGGTTTCACATTCTGTGGCAGCATGTAGTCTGCACAGGTCTGATTACTACGTCAATTCACACCTGCATCACATATTTTGTCATGAGTACGTTACAAACCGCTTGCTGTTGACTGCTGACCGCCTGCTGTTGACTTTTGACCGCTTGCTGTTGACTATTGACTGCTTGCTGTTAGCTGTTGACCACTTGCTGTTGATCATTGACTGCTTGCTGTTGAATGCTGACTGCTTGCCATTGACTGCTTGCTGTTGCTTTGACTCACCAGGTGCGTATTCCAGACTGTCTCAACAGCAGCACCAAATGGCCCTGTCCATGGCTCAGCTCACAGCCCCAGAGCTGCAGCTGCACACGAAGCTGCCTCAAGCAGCCATGTGCATCGCCTGCACACAAGCACCGGCCAAAATGCAGCTGGACCAGATGCAGCTGATTCCCCCTCAAGAGCACCCCTTGGACCCCTCCAAGCGGCTGTAGGATCTGCTCCAGAACAAGCAGATGCAGTTGCTGCAGCAGCTGCACCAGTAGGTGATGATGCAGCAGCAGTGTCACCTGCAGAAGCGGCTGGAGAGAGTGCTGGACAAGCAGATTCAGCAAGTGTTGCTGTGGCCGCAGACTGTGTACCCCCCGCCATGGGGGTTAGCTTGCAGGGTCAAGCATGGGCTGAACAGCCAGTGTGCAGCACAGCAGGAAGCCTTGAGGACAGCGCTTTTGTTGGCCGTGACTTGAGCGTGTCAGAGGGTGTAGTGCATCAAACAGCAGTGCAAGCAGCAGCTAAACAGCAGCAGGGCAGTGCGTTGGTTGGCCGTGACTTGAGTGTGTCAGAGGGTGTGATTCATCAAACAGCAGTGCAGGCAGCACATGGACCCCAGCACAACAGGTTCAGGATGCCCTGGCTGATGGCGAGAGGTGGTAGCAAGGCGTCAAAGGTGGGGCTACCATCCCGTGGCAGTGGTGATGATGGCGCCTTGCATGTTTGACTTCTTCAGCATGATGCCCTCAGCGCTTTGCATGCCTTGCCTTGGTTTGTTGATGCAGTAGTGCAGTCTGTCGTCTGCGCCTTCAAGGTTGTATGTGACACAGGCAAGACTGTTATGCCTGATCAGGCATGCTTTTAGATATCCCATCTGTCAGGAGCAGGCTTGATGTTTGAAGGCAGCAGCCTGCTGAGAATCAGCTGCTGCTGCTAGGCGTCAAAGGCTAGCTGTCAAGTCTTTGCAATCTGTATCTTTTTGTCGCCTCACCTTTACTCAGCTCAAATGAGGGGTCACATATGCCCAACAGGGCTCAAACAAGTCTGCATTGCCACTAATTCTCGTAAAATGAAAGCTATAGAACTTCTGTTGTGAAACAGATCCAGGACACAGTTGTGCTACATACGTACAGGTTTCCATAACCTCCTGGAGATTGGATGAATCCTTTCCATAATTGTTTTTGTCATCATGACATAGGTGCATGCTGTTGAGCCAGCAAGGAGCGCAGCGAGCAGATCAGAGGTGCTGTGGAGCGAAGATGGGTTCATCAAGGCGGGTTTCAGGCATAACCTGCACAAGGGGCAGGTCTACAGGGCCAGCCCTCCAGGGCACTTGCAAGAAGCCCTGGCTCGCCAACGGCGCCTGCTGCATGGACAGGAGCTCAGGCAGTACTGGATCCTCCCCAAGGTGAACATGTGTTTGGCTCAACAACGTGTTACAGTGCTGATGCAGTGTCCCAAGCCTTTCACAAACTCACCAATGACATCCCCAAGGGACATGCTGTGACTGCCTATGCATCTGGTCTTTGAATCCTTGACAAGCCTTGACAGCGTCTGCTTTGTGCATTGCTGCTTGCACACACAGAACAGGGTGGCTGTAGGTGAAGGCTTGCTGGACTTGTTATCATGCAAAAGGTCTCAAGGCTTCAACTCATTTCTTGCTGCACTGCAAGTGCTCTGCATCTAGTGCCCAGCTCCATTGCATCACTGCATCTATTTGGCATATGTCATGACATGGTTGGCTGTATACACCTGGCATCTCACATGCACTTGCTGTTCACAACATACAGACTTGCTCAGCCATGTGCACATTGGGCTTACACTTGGCCCACAATCATGCTGTTGCGTGTCACCGCAAAATCCTGACACTCACCAGCTTTCAACACTGCAGGTCGTTGATATGATTGCTGCTGCTCTGGAGCATGCTGCCAAAGGTTCCTCTGGTGATTCTCAGCTTGCTCAGGCAAATGTACAATATGCTCCAAGGCCATGTGATCATGACACGCCTTCAGCATCTGTGGTAGCACAGCTTGCAGCTGTAGTGGCACATGGTGCAGCTCCAGCTGATGTACAAGCTGCTGACTCCATAGCTCTCAAGGTGATCATTCTGTCTTTGCACCCTGTCAGCGACGGGCCCTTTCACTTTTGACTGGTTGAGCACACCATCAATTGATCCAGCATCAATGCAAGACGTACCTAGCTCACGATGAGTCAAAAAGCGTTGAAAAGTGTGTGTGTGTGTGTTAATATTGATGCAATGCATCCTTGCACATGCAGCCTGCTCCATGCAAGCGGATTGTTGCCAAATTTCAAACACAGCAGAGCAGAGTATTGGGTCTTTCAGCTGTTGCACACAATTTGAGACACTGTTCAAGGCGCTGTGTGTAGCCTCTTTTGGTTTCCCAGCTTCTGCATATGCATGGGTGGCACAGCAGCTTGCCAGCAGTCTGCATCGCAGTGTGCAGAGAGCCATGATGGTGTGCAGGTCAATTGCGGCACATGGGATGATCTGATGGCAGCATCGCCTGCAGTTCTCATGCAGCTGTTGCAGCTGTGGTTTCAGAGCTTTCAGGAACCAATCCTGTCCATCAGCCAGCAGAAGGCCATAGCGTGTATATCGGCCCAGTACATAGGCAGCAATATTGGCACAGCTGCGGATGTGCAATTCAGCCCATGCATACAGGCTGCAGGACCTGTGGCTTCAGATACAGCTGGATTGTCAGCAATTCAGGATGCGTCTCCATCACAGCAGCAGCATGCTGAGCTGTGTGCTGCTGTTGCTGAGCATCTGTCTGTGCCTCAGAAGGCTTTGATAGCCAGGCTTGTCAAATGCTTCAGAGCCCTGACAGGCAATCAAGCAGATGACGACACTGTCTATCCTTTGATGCAATGGCTGGCCAGCGCGCTGACTGTGCCTCAGAGGCAGCTTGGTGGGCTCAAGGATGGTTTGACCGCAGAGCAAACAGCGCTTGTGTTTTTCCTCACCCATTGTGATATCGGTTTGTTATTGCCCAGAACTACAGGCCGGTGCAAGGCGATGCCACATGCTGATGTAGTGGCAGATGTCGTACAGACTACACATGACAGTACCAAACCATGTGCTGGGGTGTCGCTGCAAAGCACAAATTTTCAGAAGCCCTGTATTGTTGCCACAGAGGAGCAGTCTCAAATCCCACAGGACAGCCATGAGCAGCATGCAGATGGTGGTCCACAGAAGATGCCATCCCCAGACAGTGGCTGGGATGCAGAAGACCAGGGCTGTTTGTGGCTGCACTCAAGAATGGCCAAAAAGGCTTTGATGAAATTTGTGATGCTTTCTGGAAGGACAGGTGCTGCAGCCCAGCAGCAGTGACTGTCCTGCAAATGCTTGTTTTGTTCAGCTACAACATCAAGGGTCATCAAAAATGTCAGCCAGGACTTCAGCGCATCAGCTTTCCTTGAACAGGTCTGTGATGCGTCCAACTTTAGGCATCCCTGAAGTCTCTTTCATTTTTGCGACTGCTTGCTTGTACAGCTGAAGTTCCTCTTTGCTCTGTTCTGTATGTACTGACTCCTCCTCCTGTACTACCTTGCGTTTAGCTTTCCGCCCCTATACAGGTGCATCTTGGGTTGAATGTGCCCATTCACTTACATTACAGTGAGGAACTACCATGCAACTTTTGAAGTAGTGCCATACGTTTCCCTTTACCTTTGTGTTATGCTGCCATGTAAGCACAACATGAGCTCTGTTGGCTGAAGAAGTCAATTGGGTGATTTCAGTTTACCTTCTGCTTTGTATTGCTGGGTTTCAAAGCCTGCAGAGCTGTCAGCAAGGCCGACTGGACTGCTTTACTCGCCCGCTTGCTGCCAGCATCAGTTTTGCTTGGGCCCTCAGATGTGGCTTGAACAGGGCCTACATTGATAACAAAGTCGGATGTCGCATGGCATTCTGATTTGACCAATGCCCTGACCAGTCTCAATAACAATTGGCTTGCGTATCATCAAGCTGGGTGACAGTGTGAGAGAGCTTGCAAGCACAAACTATGTTTGACAGTGCCTTCAAGTTAGGTCATGAATGTTGGTCACAACACACTTGATCAGGCTCCTTTGCTAGCACAGCTCACCTGCAAAGTTGCTGACAAAGTTGACCAGGTGGGCCACAACCTGCTCACTGCAATGCTGAAGCGTGTCTGGGTTGTCCTGCAACACCATATTAGTAACAGTATAAAGTAAGAGCAACACTTCTTATACGGATGATGGCATAACGATAATCAGAAACCTGATCATGGCTGGCACCAATGTACATCACATTTACCTGCATTGGATGGTCAAATTACAAGTTTGTGATGCACAGACTGAGACTGAGTTTGTAAGGGCAAGGCTATGCATGCTTATGGCTACTATGGGCAATTCTGCACCGCACATACATGCCATCAGCACGCATACATTTCAAATCTTGGAGACAGTCTACAGTTGGCCAGATCATGTTTCATGTTGTGTGCATTCCACGCAATGATGCCATCATCCATGAACTTACACTGGACAAGCTGCATACATGAAGATTGTAGGAAGACCCAGGTCGCAAGAACATAGTGAACAACAACTAGTGAAGACCCCTGTCTTCATTGAACATGGTACATACCTGAACGTATCGATGCAGCATTGTCAGATGCTTCTGAGACGGTACCAAATGCTGCAGCAGGTCTGCTCCAGCTGGCAGGCCTTGTGCCTCTGAGGCTGACAGCATCAGCAGCACGTTCTGCAGGGCAGGGCTGATCACTGCATCTGCCCTCATGTCTGCATTAGTCATCAACTCCCCAACAAGCACCTGTACACATCAGCAGGCATCAGCACTAGGCTACTGTGGCAAGCTCCTGAATAAACCACACCAGAAACCAAATCACCTTGTCAGGCAGGTGATAGCTCCCTTAGGTGGCTTCCGGTATAGTCGCTGAAAAGCGCGGATTTTTCATTTCTTTTTCAGGCAGGTGATGTTGAATCAGACTTGCACTATGCTGCCTGCTATGGCTGTCAAGCACTGCAGCAAGCTCCTGTGCAACACAGATCAGGTGTGGCTTACTCTGTTGAGTGCCAGCTTGAGTGGAGCTGGTGTCTGGCTGTGCAGGTCCAGCAGCAGCTTGTGTCTCTGCGAGGGCTTGGACCTCTGCAATTGCTGGAAGACATGCTTCATCAGTGCTGACACCTGTACAGAAGCAGGGCGACAGCTGATCTCAGCTTGGCCAGCTGATTGAAAGACTGCAGGCACAAGTCACTCCATCAACAGTGTCTAACAGCAGCAGCAAACCATGTGGTGAAACAACAGATATTAGATTGAGCATGTATGACCTGCGCATCATGCTGACCCAAGTAACCAGCGCTACAATGGCAAAACATGACTTGGCTCATCCACCCAAAGTCCGGGACTTGAGAGCTACCAGGCACTGGCAAACAGCTAGCATCTACATGCAGAAAGGCTGATTGGCTGAGACTTACCTGTGGGTTGTCGCTTGCAATTGCCTCACCCAGGAGGCCGATGGCTTGTCCCCACTTGAACCTCTCATGCAACATCAAGGACGCGACTGCTACTGCTAGTGCTCTTGTGATAGCAGTAGGTGCAACACCTCCTGAACCACCTGCGCTGGAGTTCAGCTAGCATTAAGGTATGGGTACGTCGTACGTAGGTATGTAAGTATATAGGTATGTAGGTATGTAGGTATGTAGGTATGTAGGTATGTAGGTATGTAGGTATGTAGGTATGTAGGTATGTAGGTATGTAGGTATGTAGGTATGTAGGTATGTAGGTATGTAGGTATGTAGTAGGTGTGTAGGTATGTAGGTATGTAGGTATGTAGGTATGTAGATATGTAACGTACCTAGGTCCATTGGCGATAGATTAGCATGAGTCGTGCTTCTGCCGGATCCAGAATGTACTGGCAGGCCTAGCAGAGGTCAACAGCAAGATCAATGGCAGCAGGCACTGACACCATACACTGAGGAATGGTACCTGTGCCTGGAGATTGCCTGTGCAACAAGCATGCATGCAGGATGTAGCCAGCCTCCAGGTCAAGCCAAATCAGGCCAGGCTACACAGCTGTTGACAAACTTGCTGACTCACTCACAGTGTGACAGCAATAAGTAACTAGACACATTATGTTACACGCCTATAGCTTGAAACAGCTCACCTAGAGCCTGTCTCAGTTCATTGGCCAAGGCAGATACCAAGTCATCATGGGCATGAGGATAGGTGTCCACCATTACAGTAGCCACATGAATGGCCTCTAACAGCACTGACTCTGCATGCACTGGTTCTGCTGCTTCCACAACTTCTGATGCTGAAGGTGCTGTGTCTAAGAGCATCAACTCTGTGCTGATGTCAGCAGTTGCCTTCCTGGCTACTGGTGCATCATGATCAGCCAAAGGGGCCTTCTCAGCATGCCTGCTGATGGCCATCTGGCTGTTCTGTTCAGAAGCTGGTTCCAATTGGTCAGGAAGCTGGCTAAGCTTGTGTGCATCAGCTTGTGAGGGGGCAGAGGGCTTCTGTGAGGGATCAGAAGGCCCTTGCGAGCAGTCTGTGGGCCCTTCAGAAGCATCAGCCAGGGCTGCTGAGGTGCCGGTAGGGCCCTCTGAGGGGTCAGCAGTCCTTTGTGTGGGGTCTGCCTGACTGCTTAGCTGGTCATTGTGACCCCTAGGAAGGCTGTCCTGCCCTTCCTGCCCTTCCAGACAATCAGGTGCCCTTCTCATCAGAGTCTCAGGTTTCACTTGATCGGTGGCAGAGTCTTGAATGGTGCTGAGACTGGAAAATATGAGGGGACTGTACTGCAGGCTCAGGCCCTCACTCAACACAGAAAGCTTGCCCAAGCTTCTAAGTGCTGCCACCTGCGAAAATCTCTGTGCATTGTGGGCAGCTACATTTGCCATGTTTCATATAAAACACCAGACTTCGGGCACATTGCTGGTTTGGAGGCCGCGAGTATCATCCAGACATTGCAGAAGCCGCAGCATGCTGAAATAGCACACAGCATTTGTGGCGCTGCACCGTGTTCACACAAACAAACGTTGCTGGAGAGGCTGCCAAGGCACTGCTAGGGCTTGTTTGCCTGGGATGCATTGACCTTCTGGCTGAAGAAGTGGGGTTAGCAGCACATTACAGCCTTTGCACAGGCATCAGGCACAGCAGTGACGACAAACAAGCAACGCATCAGCAGCTCAAACAGCGACATCAGCAGCTCAAACCACAACAATGTGGCTTTGACCATGCATGCATCAAGACAGACACTCCAAAAAAGCCAATGGGAAGCACACCCTGATAGCCACAGGCAGTGCAGTGGTCTTGGCCAAGCTGGCGAGCATGGGCAGGTATGATGCTGGCGCAGATTCATCAAGGAGTTTGTCCATGTACTCCTGTGCTAGTGCTGCAGCCTGACTGCTGTCCTTGCCAGCCTGCATGTAGTCAAAACCCTCTGCTGTCTCTGATGACTGGTTCATTCTGCCTGTGCAGAACATGCTTCTTTGGTGACTTTTACAACAACAGTATTTTCTACATTAGCTTTCTATGGTTTTGGAGAATGTATTGATGGTTGAAAGTTCATCTTGGCATACAAGGATTTTCACAAGCTTCCACTACTGTGGTACATGGCGGGAGAAAGCCTTGAGGAATGCAACAGACATAGATGCCATGCATCAGTTGAGCTTGGTGCTTGTCAAGAGAGAGTATGACCCGATGACACAATGAGCTGGCAAGTGTGTTCATTCAACATTGTTGAACACTCTCAGGGCAGTGCCAGCATCAACCAGCTTGTGACTTTGAGCAAAGAGACTGATCCCCTGCTTCTCAATAGGAGTGTGCTTTGGGTTTGCACAGGACAATATTGCTGGATTCAGTGCCATCTGAAAACGAGCACAAGCCACATAAGGCAGCTGCTTCATATGCAGTCGCAGTGCAGCAGCATATGACTCAGCATGAAGAAAACGTGCCTGTCTTTGGTCTTTTGGCTGTCTGAGTGACTCCAGGGCTTACAGGGCTGTGTGGCGCAGCCTCATCAGCGTCCTGCCCTGCCAAAGCCCCATGTGACTCAAGCAGCTGCTTTAGGAAGGCAGCTTTCTCAAGCTGGTAGTTGTCAGCCATCCGCCCCAGCAACAGTAGAAAGCTCACTGTCAACCTCTGCATGGCCAACTCTTCTACATGTGTTGCTGCTGGAAACTCAGAAGTCGTGGCTGCTGTTTGAGCTGCTGACTCTGACAGCAGGAGCATGTTGGCAGTTTCGTCAGGCAAAACCAAAAGCAGAGCTGTCTCCAGCTGTTTCAGCGCTGTAACAGTGGCTTGCTGCGGCTTTGTCAGGCTGTAGAGGACCTACATGACATGCAACCATAGCTGCTTGATTGCGCTTGTCAGCCAGTATTTCACGGCAAGGTGGTTACCAAACTGCAGCAGTCATACTGTTGCTGCCTCTGCTCAGGCGCAGACCACACATATGATGCATATTCATTCCTGCAAAAACCTGCTTATGATTCAACTCAGGTTATTTCAGCGTGTTCACACGCAGCGCAATCACTAAATTTGGAGCAAAAACTGGTTATTTCAGTGGACTTTGAGCAACGGGAAAACCCGGTATAGGGTCCTAGCACAGACAAGGAAGCTGTTGATCAAATCTGCAATGCATAGTCAGTCTCACCTCTACAGCCACTTGCCCTGGTCCAAGCGGCCAGTCTTTGCTGAACAGCACCATCCGCTCCAACACATACTCGCTCAGCATCTTGCTGCAAGCCTGGGACTCGTGCACACACACCATCTTGGCAGCTGCATTCACAGCGTGCAGTCCCCACAGAATGCAATCAGCCAGATCAGGCATCTGGGCTCCTTTTGTAGCTGATGCTGTGTCCTTAGCAATGTTCATGTCAGCAGTGTCCATGCTGTGTTGAGGAGCATGATCAGATGTGCCGGCAGCAGTCTTGATGCTGATGAGCTGGGCCTGATCATGAACTTCAGCATCTCTGCATGTGGCTGATTGATGAAGAGCAAGGTCCAAGATGTCCAGCAGCAAGGCAAGTTCACCAGGGACATCTTGTGCTTTCTGAGAGACGCCACCAAGGACATAGATCACTGCATTGCAATGCAAAAGATCACCCCAGAACACAAGAAATGATAGCTATCTGCTCTTTGTAGACACCAAGCGGACAATTCTTCGTCGCTCTTGCCACTGCAAGTCTTGCCTGGCTGCTTCATGCACCTGCATGCTGGAAACAACTGTAATGACTCATCCCGAATCTTCATCAGTGACCAGCAATCACGCAGCAGGTGACACCCATACAGTACATTCTGCACACTCATCCAACCAGCAACATGTTGCTGCATGTGCTTCTCAGGGCCATTTTGCTCAGTAGGCACAGCTCAGGAAGCTTTGCAGCAGCATCGAATACTGAAAGAAAAGAAAAGTTTATGCTTTTCAGCGATCATAACGTGAGCCTCCCAAGGCGGCAGCCCGGAGGCGGCATTGAATACGGCTCAGTCCTGCTGTGCTGGGCAAGGCCCACCTTTCAAGGCAGCAGCAATTAAGCAGGCCTGCTCTGGTGTGACCATTGCACTCCGTTCTTCACCTTCATCAGCCCCAAGCAGGTTGAAAAGCTGCTGGTAGGATTGCTGCAGCAGTGCGCAGCACTCATGCCTGGCCGAAACCATTATGCCTGCCATACGTTCCACCTGCATCAATGTACAAGAGGTTTTTCTTTCCTGGCTTTTCCCCAGACATGTGCAGCTTTCTGCTTTATGATCAATGGCACTATCATACAGGCACTGCTATATGAGTGCACCAGTTGCTTGCTGCAGGCGGCCTGGCCCAATGAGCAGCAAATCTTGAAGCTTGACATCCCATTCTTTGTAATAGTCACACCGCTTTGAGACCTTCTGGTGAAATTCAGCACAATGCCTGCCTCGCCAAAAAAGATGCTCCTGCTAGCATGCATGGGGCAGCTTCTTTGCAACTTGGCGCTGCTCATGCAGGCAGCATTTCAGTCATGCTCGAATCCTGTGAGCCCTGAGTTAGCGGCCAAAACATATATTTGTGAGACCTGGATCCCTGTCTGTGTGCTGTACACACTGAGGCATGTGTTCCATGTGAACATGCATAACACTGTGTCTTGGACACCTGAGATGTGCAGCATGTGACCAGAAAGGAGTGCCAAGCTTGCAAGGATGACGCTCCACACTGTCATGTGAACATGCATCATACATGTACCATTTGTTACTGGGACACCTGAGATGTGCAGCATGTGCCCAGAAAGGACTGCCAAGCTTGCAGAAATGGCGTTCCACACTGTCATGTGAGCATGCACTACACATGTACTGTTTGTGACTTGGACACCTGAGATGGGCAGCATGTGCTCAGAAAGGAGTGCCAAGCTTGCAAGGATGACGCTCCACAGGCTGGCAGCCAAGCCTGCAGAAGCTGGGCCTGTGTCCTGGTGTCCAGATCCATTGCCAGCAGTTTGTGGACAAAGGCCAAGGTGACTTCATCTGCCTCTGTGGCGGTTGCAGTGACAAGCCCTGGCAGCTTGTGCAGTACCTTGTTTGCAGCCTGCATGAGAGTGTTAGCAAGCCATTATGGCAGGCAGAAATGTTGATTTGTCATAAAGATTGTTGATTGGTTGATTTGAACCTGTGCCAGCCTTTGCTCTCGCATTAGCCAGGTAGGTATCTGGTATGCCTCACCCGGATTCACAGTGTCATAAGAGACTGTCAATGTTTGCATCATATGACTCTTTCTCTACAGTTTATGCCCTGAAGGACATTGCTGGCTGCTGGAGATGACTCTGGTGGATGGCATGCACTTTGGGCATCTTACATGCTAGACCTGGAGATGAAGTATGGAGCAACATGCAGACCAAGCATTGCTGCTGCATCCTATTGTATCCTGAGCATTCACCACGCAAACAATGGTTTCAAGAGCAAAACAGTCTAGTTAGGGAATGACTTGCCTGCTGCAACTCTTGAGACGCCAATGACGAGTCAGGCGCTGCTGTCAGAATGCTGCACAATGTCTCTGCAAGCCTGATGTACAGTGGCCAGTTGCATGCAGCCATTGGCAGTGGACCAGCCTGGTCATCTGACTGCACAACCAGCTGCACTGACTGAAGCGCAGCCTTTCTCACCATGATTGATGTATCCAGGAGCCTGACACAGCACAAACCAGGCTTATCAGGCTTTATATGTCAGATTAAAGCTGGACCAAGCAACATGGCTCTCAAAGATCCGCATTGCTCGGTATTTTCAGGAGGTATTTTCAGGACGCTGGTGCACATCAAAGCATTGAGCAGCAGCATAAGGCGGTAGCGGTACAGCTACTGAACATGCATGTAGGGTACAGTTATCATGCACTGAGTTACCAGACAAGCCATCATTGTGTGTGGATATAAAAAATGCATGCAACGATATATTCAAGAGTTGAAGTCAGTAGTCAGTGTCAGTATGCAAGCAGTATCAACTGGTACCTGTGAGTAAGTAAGACCAGAAGCTCAGCATGACTGTGCTGACAGTGCAAGCTTATGTCAGCTGCAGCGCCGCCCACGATACCAACAGCCTTCACACGTATGTTAGCGTCCCTGTCCTGTGCACCTGTCAGAACAGCAACACTGTGAAGCACGCTGCCTGAGCTGACATTACACACGCTTTGTAAGGCGTGACGAGAATCAAAGAATGGGTGATTTTGACTCAGGGGGACTTGAGAGAGAGAGAGAGCGAGAGCGCTCATGTTGTCATGGTACTGCATGTTTCAATGCTGCTCAACACGCATTTGCAGCGTGGAATGGACGATGCCTGACGCCCTATGCACAAGTGGATCAGTGAATGGAAGGACACAGCAAGCATTTGGCTGGACAGACGCATGTTTGAGGAAGTTGCCAAGTGCTACTAACATTAGTCACAACACTGCTAGCTTGGTACTGTCATCACAAGCTGTAGGTAAGCTTTGTCAACCACAGTGCTTGCCTACATCAGGCAAGCTCTTGCCTGCTTTCAACAGCAAAAGAGCTGCATCAGAGAGAGCCCCATTGTGCGACCTTGTCATCTGCCGACCTGCCAGTTCCACAGCCAGCTTACGTGCATTGATGCTGTCACTGAAAGCAGCATGTGCTGCCACCTGCACAAGCACATCTGTCTTAGTGACTCAGAGCAGGTCCAACATGAGCCACTGGACAGTCTGGATGCTGATGATGTTGTTATGTTACAGAATACATTGCACAGACCCATACAGACATTGCCTGCGCTTTTGCAATGCTGCTTGCACCAAGTGATGAGGTGTGCTAGGCACCAAATGGCGCGGCTGCATAGTTGTCTGCGTATCATTCCAATGCTCCTCAGAAGTTGTGCGTGCGTGCGACACTGGCAAAAATGTGTATAAGATTGGGGTCTACAAGCTGTTCAAGCTGCATACAAGCGAGTATTCTAGTAGTGGGCGGTGCAAAAACACCAGCCTGGTCTTGCAGCAGGTTATACAAGAGGCGCCATGTCTTGCACTGCAACTTGTTGTCATGTTCACCTTGCAGAAAAACAGCTCCAGCATCACCATGTGTTGCTCTTGCCCTTTGCTTGCATACTCCAGCAGGACAGTCAATGCAGCAGCCTGTTGATGAGCATGATCTGCCTTTTGATCCTTTTGTTTTTTGGCCACAGCATGTGATGCCATATGGGCATCAGTTGTAGCGTAGTCAGCCACAGCAGCTAGCATACTGACAGCTGCTTCAGCAGCTTCTGCATGTACCATGCAGATAACATCCGCCAGAAGAGAGGTGAGGTGGGTTTGCTTCCTGCTCAAGCAGACTGCTAATAGCTGTGATAGTGTCTCACTTGCTGCTGCTGTGTTGCTTTGAGCCAGCAGAAAGGGCTTTGCCAGAACACCTGCACAACCAAGACATGATCTTCAGCAACTCGTGTGCTGCGTTTGCAAGCAGGTCAGTCACCAGTCTGAAGATGAATTTCAGTATCATCATGAGACACATGGCTGATGGACAAACACAGGCACAGCGAAATGCAGAAATGCGGGCTCGGAATCAAGACACAGCTAGGGTAACTGAGCATTCGAGGGTTTCAGAGACCCACGCGGTGACATCGTCCAGAGGGAGTCGACAAAATGTAAGGTCTCACCTGTGATGGCAGCTTGCACATTCTGCTGATGGCCTTTGTTGCCCTTGCCACGTGGCGGCTGCCAGTCACTTGCAGCCAATTCCACCACTGTTGACCAGATGAGCTGCAGGCACAACATGCCAAGTGTTTCACCACTGTGCAGTGCAGCCCAGACTTGCTGAGTGCAGCATAGGCTTGCTTAAAAGAGACCATACACAGCAAGTTCGTTGCGCTGTTGAACCGGACAACAGCGCAACGAACTTGCGCTGGATGCAGTGCTGGAATGTGAAGGCTGCAGCCACAATAAGCATATCAGATTGCTTGGTTGTGTGCAGATGCATCTTACCTTTCCAGCATTGCGCCGATCAGCTGCAGATGATAGGCAGCCCCCAATCACAGCTGCTTGATAGGCCAGCAAATCTTGCAAAGCAGAGGCTTTTACCTCCAGCCAATGCTGGGCAACATCTCCTTTGACCTTTTTCTTTGCTGCTGTGTCTTTCTCTGGGCTGGAAAGCCATTGCTGCAGGACAGGAGCGGTGTCGTGCCAAGTTCCAATCATCACTTCACATACTTACTGTGTAAAAGCACAGTCAGCAGATGCTTGCACCACACATTTGAGCTTCAGTGAGACCGTCTGCAGTTGCTCTCAGAGACAAGTGGCACAGGCATTGACTTCAGCAACGTGCTTGTGCATACCTCAGTGTGCTGCAGCATCTGACAAGTGAAGAAGATTGTAAGCCTCAGAGATACTTCTACTGGCTGGCCACCAGCTGGACCAGCTGCAGGTGCAGATGGATTGCCATCCTCTGCCACAGTGATTGCCTCTTGTATCACAGCAGCACCAGCGTTGGACAAGAAGCGTGCCAGCAAGAGCAGCAAAGTCCTGCTTGGCCAGCCTGTTTGTGAGACTGTGCAAAGCATGCTGTATGCCTCAGCACAACAGTCTTCGGACCAGTCTAGCTGCCGGTCAGGATAGCCTTGAGACCTAGCTTGCTGCGGTCTGAGGTGAATTTGCAAGCTATGCAGGTCTGTCTTAGCACTGGCTCTGGCGAAGGCTGGCTCCGAGACAACATGACCGGCCACCGCAGCTGCCACGAAACCGTCAAGCGCTTGTGGGAGGCGGAAGTGCATCGCTTCCGAAGCAAAACTCGCGTCACTCAGAAGTCGCGCCAGCAGGTCTGTGCAGCTCCTAGTTGCAGCTCAAATAGCTGCAGCCTAATTGCGCTGAGCCGGTGCATCACTAGTATTCCAGATCCTGCTGTCCTTGCGACGAGCAGGGCTCTTTCTGGCACGCACCGAATGAGCAGCAGCGGCGGCAAGCAATTCAAATACTGAAATCGCTCCCCAAGCACTTATTCAGATTGCCAAGATGCTGGCACTAAGGTTGCACAATAGCTGTCTACTGTGTGCACACAGCAATGCTGAATCAATGGTGTGTAGACTTTGCCATTCGCACTTCTGATGATGATGCTCTCAGGCAATGCTGTCCTTGAAGAAGTCATCCCATGTGTTGTTGCCATCATCGTCTAGTAGGCCCAAACCCTTCAGGCGGCGCTCCTGATAGTACTCAATTTGATCTAGCTTGGATTTTCGGTCCTCAAAGTACCGCAGAGTGACATCAAGGGTTTCCTTCTCACCTAGGCGAGCCTGCATTACATCAACATCCTGTTTTGGTAGACAATTAGCAAAACTGATACCTTAGTCATCAGCAATGCTGCCATGCAACACGTGTCAAATCAGGTGCTAGTCTGCTATATTGCTGTGACCCCATCACTAGAGAGCAAATCTTGGCCCTGCTACAGTTGTCGCTATACAGGCAAACTGTATTTTGGGGTGATGCTCTGATACGTCCTCACAACAGGCACCAGGGCATCACAAAAGGCATCAGAGCATCCTCACAACAAGCATCAGAGTGTCATAGCATCATCACAACAGGCATCCAAGCATCCTCATAACAGGCATATGATGATTGATGTGAAATGATAGCAGACGCTGTACCCTGATTGCCATGCTTTGTCGAGTGCCGGGCTGCACATCTCGCAGCAGTGACAGATCCTCATTTATCGATGTTGGGTAACCCTTTAATGCTTCTCTGCAACCATCGATCATTGACTGGCATACTGCTTCTTCATTGACCCTGCTGACAGGGACTTGCATATGACCCCAGACCTCATTTCTGAACAAGGCTTCCATCAGGAATGCATCTTGGCCTGCACAGACAATAGCAGAGACGGCTCAATTTTGACAACGCATACAGTACAATTTTGCGCTGAGCATGACGGAGGCAACTCTGGGCACATGCAGTTGCCAGCATACTGGAACCTGCTGGAAGCTGTACTGCTATATGCCATCTTCTTGCATCAAACTCAGCTGTTATGCGTGGTGTGCAATCCATTGGAAAGCTGTGGCCTAATCTACAGCCGCCGGGCAAGCACCTGTTTACAGGATTACAGGACACGGGGGGCAGAAAACAGTGTACCTGAGATGTTGGTGAGCCTCAGGAAAGACGTGAGGTCACTTGAAGGCGGTCTGTCAGGATGTAACAGGAATTCTGTGCTCTCTTGCAGCCCGTTCAGCTCAACAATGTCTGCTTTGTCATCGTAGCATGTGTCGCCATCTGGGATGGCCAGGGTCAATAAGTAACCTGCCTACACACATTGCATGGCAAGAACAATTAGCTGGAATGCCTTAAATTATCATTACTATTATTGTTATACGTCGCAGATGCATGTTGGCTGCAATGTCAACAGGCGTCACATCCAAAGCTGTGTTGCACTTGAGTGCAATGCGTCTGCGTACAGTCAGCTGGTGTGAGCGCATTGTACAATGGACAAAGCTGTTGCCCTGCCTCTGCATGATGCCGCCCATGAGTCATTACCATGTAAGATGCAATCACTGACATCATAGGCACAATCTGAGCAATGTGACTCACCTTTGGGTTGTCATCATCCAGCACACCGTAGTCTAACAACAGCTGTGCATCTGTCTTGTCAGGTCCAAAGTCCATTGTGAGAGGCACTCCTGCAGCCAGCTCTGTTTTGCTTTCCACCAACAGGCTCTGCCTCTTCTGCCCAAAGCCAGCTTGCTGTAGCTTCCATTGGCTGTTACCGTCCCTGGCATGTTGCACCTGCAATGATTGCACCAATGATGCACTGTGTGCGTCTCAAAGTTTATCAATCAGGTACTTGCTCATCATGGCTTCATGGTGGCAGGTCATGCAAAGTGCTGAAAGACTCCAGGACAGCATGAGCAGAGGGACCTATTGATGCTGCTGATGCGTCTTATGCCACGCTACTGCAAAACCCTACAGCAATACCCTACAGCAACATCCTACAGGAACGTATTTGAGCAACACTGTACAGCAAGACGCTACAGCATTATCCTGCGGCAATATCCTACAGCAAGGTGCCTACAGCAAGGTGAACTCTCCTCGGTCATATGATATGCAGGTCAGAATAGCATTTTTGGCATGGCCAACTGTTCAGCGTGATGCACGATCAACTGTTCAGCCTGTTGCATGCATAAAGGTTGGGGGGGAAGGGGGGTGGGGGGGGGGGGGGCGGGGAATTGTCTTCACCAGGGCATGAAACAGACTCACAATATGCAATCAACCAAATGCTGAATTGCTGGTTGGCAACCCACCAAGTCTGCTAGAGGAACCAGTGCAACTTGAGACCCTTGAAGGGGAGGATGTACATGTGCTCTGAGAGTTGCAACAGCCCAGAGGAAATTTTCATAGGAAAACTGGTCTGAAGGGAAGAGGTCAGGCGCTGAGCCGAACACATGCTCCTTCAAGTCGAGCCAGCGATCATCAAAGAAGTCCCTGCACTTTGAATAGGCTTGACATTATCCAGTACACAGCGCGCTTATAACATGGGACGTAGTCTGTCCCAGGCAGCATGCAGTCCCTGCAGAACATGGTGGAAGACAATGTTGCTGGGACCAGAAGACAGAATGGCATTACCTGTAGCCCTGCACAGTCGAAAGCAGCTGCGTGCCTTCAAGCAGATCAAGCTCGTCTTCGCTCCATAAAAGAGGGACATTCAGTGAGGTCGGCAAGGACAGAATGTATTGTGACCAGTCAGAGTCTCGGTGCGACAGGCCGTAAAGGATAAACAGCGCGAGCTGCAACCAAGGCTCCAGTGATGCCACCGAGTTGCCAATGGGTGAATTGGCAACAACTTTCAGGCTAATCCAGGACGAATCCGGCACGTTCAGCAAACACTGGCCAGGTTGTGCCGAGGTTGCAGTGAGCAAGACTGGGTTGTCTTTGCTGGAACCGAGACGGCAATTCTGCAACTGCTTATCCTGCTGGTCTGCCCAAATTTGTATGCTGTCTTGAGATCGGGATACGGAGGTGGATGTAGCACGACAGGAGGTGCGACTCTTAAAAGCTCGCCTGCGCAGATAGCTGGGCCGGCGGCAGCCCACAGCTGTCTTTGCTCGCGCAGCACTTCCAGTGACCAACGATGTGCCTTTTCCGCAGTCAAGGTTCATGTCGTGCAGGAGCAGTCAATGCGTAGCGTTTTACTTGGCAAGATCAGGATTGACCAAAAGAGGACAGGAAACGAACTGGCTCCGAAACCACTTAAGATGTGTGGATGCTGGGTTGCAACAGTTGTTGCACAAAAGGTATGTGTGGAAGGGTTCCTTATGCATGTTGTTGAGATTAACTGCCAACGTACTTTTATGCCCGCTTGTTAACTGGGCACAGAAGCACGTCTCCACGGTTGCACTGACAGGCAGAGGTTCGAGTAATGAATCGTTCTCTGTAGCAACAAACATGAGTCTGGCATGTATTTTGCAAGCTTGAGATAGATTGCGAGTGATTTGAGCTTAACTTGGTCCTGTAAGCAATCGTCCAGAATGTTACAGCATCCTGACGCTTGGCTGCATTAAATGAAATTCTCAGGAACACGACCCTTATTGACATTCCATGGATCCCTCGGAGGCCATTCAAATGTGCGCTTTAGACTGGTGGTCACACACTCCACTCGACCTTTGCGACAGTCATAAGGATGGCAGAGCCGGAAGGCAAACTAACAGAAGCATGGTCAGCAAGATCAGTTCAATCAAAGCAAGTGTGCTGCAAATAAACAAGTCACAAATATGTCTGTTGCATCCACAAAAACATGCAACAGCCATGTTGGGCCCATTGTTGGGCCTTTGGAACAAACACATACAGGTGAGGAAAAAATACTCAGTCATACACTTGTAAAGTACTGCAAAGCGCCGAGTATGCAGAACCCAAGATTTGCGCTGTTGCAGCCTGCATTTGCAAGCAGCGACTCCTCTCAGAACGCTTTCAGCTGCCTTGCACTCACTTAGACAAAATCTTGTCAGACCAGCTCAGCATGAACTGCCTGGACAGGGCAGGCAGATCACCCAATGTCTGCCTCAGAAGCTGCTGAGGGTTGATCTCTCCTTGAACTTGATTGATCACACTGCGCACCTCCTGCAAGCCCATAGTTGTTGCCTGAGCACTCGGCAACCACAGAACAAGCCAGTAAGCACTGATGCACTGACGCACACATCCCTGTGCTTCACAACTTCCACTTAATTGAAACGCTGACTGCTAACTTGCATTTGTCACATTATATTCACATCATGCGTCATCGAGCATGCCAAAAACTAGACCATCCACATGACATGTGCATTGCATGCCGCCAATGATTCCAGTCTCAATCCTGGAAGCTACATGCAACAAGACTTATATCTATGTGCAGCTTGTTGTCTTCTGTGAAGGCACATGCAAACAAGACTTACATCTATATGCAGCTTGCAGTCTTTCATGAAGGCACATGCAACAAGACTTACATCTATGTGCAGCTTGTTGTCTTCCGTGAAGGCGTTGACCAGTTGCATCCTCAGCTTGTCATCCAGCAGCACCACCTTGACTGCATCCCTAACAGTGCTGGTGATATCCAGGCCGCCACTGCCCTCCTTAGCCAATCCCAGCAGCTTCTCTGCACGCTGCCATTGGAACTTGCCATTCTGGAACAGAACCTGCAACATGCAAAGGCCAGCGTTCAAGCTACAGATGCCGCTCATGTGACAGTCGCATCACTTTGAAAGCCTGCATGATGGGAGTTCATGACTAAGACCACCAAGCCACATCTGAGTATCTTATGCCTTCAAAGAACATCAGCCATCAGCACCGTATGCATTCAGGCAACAGCAGTCATCAGCATCTTATGCCTTCAAAGAACACCAGCCGTCAGCACCGTATGCATTCAGGCAACCGCAGGCGTCAGCAGCTTATGCATTCAGACAACAACAATGAGCAGCATCATCTTGTGCCTTCAAACAGTCACAGTGGGCAGTGTCTGATGCTTTCAGACAGCAACAGCAGTCAGCATTTGACGCCTTCAGACAACAACAGTGGTTAGAAGCAGCAGCAGGCAGAGCAGATGCTGACAGCATTGACAGCAACTGCCAGCAACTGACAGACTAACAGACAGCAACGGACAGACAGCGACAACTGGCAGCAGCAGCAGCAGCAGCATCATCAAACGTTACTTCAGCTTGAATGCAGACTGACACAGACAGACAGACAGACAGACAGACAGACAGACAGACAGACAAACACAAATGCAAGAGTGACAACACAGGTGAGGGGGCTGACCTGGAAGAGACGTTCTCGCAGTATGGGGTCCTCTGCTGTGAGTAGGCGGCGCGCCACATAGGGGTAGGCTACCTCCAAGAAGTGGAACTCTGGAGACAGCGTCAGGCAGATGCCTTCTTGTGTCAGCAATGCCCTGCAAGCACCATGGGAAGAGGTGAACATGCTTGAGATGAGATGAGATGAGATGAGATGAGATGAGATGAGATGAGATGAGATGAGATGAGATGAGGCCAGGCAGTCACAAAATGATGTAAAGGCTGTCTGATGGCATGTCTTGACAATAATTCCCAGCTAATGCTGATTAGAGTCACAAGCAGCGTCATGCCTCTTGTGACATGCATGACATTCTCATGCTTGTGACCCAAGACCTCAGCTTCTTGACATTTGCAGATGCTGAGCATGCAAGGTGCCAACAAGCAACCAGAACAAGAAAAGTTTACAATTCTCAGCGATCATAACGGGATCCTCCTAAGGCACCAGCCCAGAGCAACAAGCAACCAGTTTGTTTCAGCAGGATTGTTCATACCTAATGACCAAAGAGTACCGCTCAGGAATCCGGATGGGGTACTGGTACACCAAGTCATTGAACTTGGAGGTTACAGTTCTGAAGTTGAAGTCTGCCAGGCTGCGACCCATGCTGTCCTGCCAGATCTCCTGCAGGGCTGGGGCTATTGGGGTCACATCTGTGCCTGGCGCCAAGAAGCCCTGCACCCAGCCATGTTGGCACTAAGAGAACACAGCCATG